>Ga0268262_10004629_pt1 | contig 14100 bp, 8 predicted proteins | sample TergutNc150P3_FD_190354 | JGI IMG/M metagenome (GOLD analysis project Ga0268262, IMG submission 190354) | Nasutitermes corniger P3 segment gut microbial community from laboratory colony in Florida, USA - Nc150 P3 (SPAdes) (version 2) | ecosystem: Host-associated > Arthropoda: Insects > Digestive... | reverse complement strand
GCAGGTGTAGCCGTTCATCCTGAGCCGTTTGGCGACAATCTCCGTGTAGCGTTTCGTGTTGCAGAAAATTATCGCGCTTTCAGGCTGTTCCCTTTTGAGGATTCCCAAAAGCAGTTTCATTTTTTCTTCGGAGGGAACATGGTAGAGTATCTGGTCGACTTCCTCGACCGTGACTATCTCTGGTTTTATCTCAATTTCAAACGGCGATTTTGTGTATTCCCACGCGAGGTTCTTCACCCAGGAGTTAAGCGTCGCGCTGAACAACAATGTCTGGCGGCGGTCGGCCGGCGGCACTACCTTGATCAGCTTGCGCAGGTCCGGGTAAAAGCCCATGTCGAACATCCTGTCCGCCTCGTCCAGCACCAGAAAAGCTATGTCCATCAGGTTCATGCGTCCGGATTTATTCAGGTCAAGAACGCGGCCCGGCGTCCCGACCATAACCTGCACCTTGTCGCGTAACAGCTTTTCCTGCTGGGTATAACCGACCCCGCCGTAGAAACTTCCGGTTTTTACAGACAGGTACTTGCCAAGCATGTTTGACTCTTCCTCAATCTGGACGGCAAGCTCCCGCGTTGGGGCCATGATCAGGGCCTTTTTTCCTGAGAGTTTTTCTTCAGTTAACAGCCGCTGGAAAATAACAACCAGGAAAGCGGCGGTCTTGCCCGTCCCCGTCTGTGACTGCACGTATAAATCCTGGCCGCTGAAGGCGTGGGTCATTACCTGCTCCTGAACCGGCATACAGTCTGAGTATCCGGCTTCGTCAATTCCCTTTTGCAAATCAGGGTGCAGGTTAAATTCTTTAAATTTCATTTTTTATTTATCTGCTTTAAAATTAAATTTCGCCGAAACAAAAGCCGGCGCGCCCTTTTCCATGGCGCCGTGTATAGGCGCGGAGTCCGCCGCGACTATTGTGTAGGAACCGGGCAGACACTCCGTTACGCCTTCGTCGTTCACTGTCTCAAACGCCGAACGGGCAAGCTCAAAATCAACCGTTACGCTTTTGCCCGCCTTAACATTCACGCGGCGGAAATCCCTCAGCGAGGTTAATGGGTCGTTTTGCGCGCGATTGTCTTTTGACACATAAATCTGCACAACATTGTCCGCGTCCCTTTTGCCCGTGTTGCTTAAGATTACAGATACCTTCGCGGCGTAATTTTTGCCCGCGGGAGCGTCTGTCACTTTAATGGAATCAAAACGGAAAGTAGTGTAGGAGAGGCCGAAACCGAAGGGGTACTGTGGTTTGTCGGTCATGTAGCGGTAAGTGCGGCCCTTCATGGAATAGTCCTCGTAGGGCGGAAGCTGCTCAGTGGAAGCGGGGAAGGTTACCGGCAGTTTTCCTGACGGAACCGTGTCGCCGAAGATTACGTCGGCTACGGCCTTGCCGCCAAGCTCTCCGGGATACCAGGCGAAGATAACCGCGTCCGCAAGATCTTCCGGGTAGGCGATGGCGCTGCCGCCCGTTAGCACAAGAATGACTTTTTTGCCCGCCTCGCGAATCGCTTTCAGGAACTTAAGCTGCCAGGGGGGCAGTTCAATGGTGGTGCGGTCGCCGTTGGAGTCCGAGGCGATAGCGTCTCCCTCCTCGCCCTCAATCGCTCCGTCCAGCCCCATTACCGCGATTACAACATCGCTGACATTGGCCTCGCCGTACACGACATGGGTTTTGCTGATGTCGCTGTACATCAGGCAGCCCTGGCGGTAATTCAGGTCAATGCCGAACTTGTCTTTAACCTTGTCGGCCAGGCCCTCAAGTATTGTAACAAAGCGCGCGCTTACGCCGTAGTAATTGCCGAAAAGCGTGTGCGCGTTAGCCGCAGAGGGGCCCGCGACGGTGATCACCTTGGGGCTTGAATCCAGGGGCAGAAGGTTGTTGTCGTTCTTGAGCAGCACGATGGATTTTTCCGCGGCCTTTAGCGCGAGCTGTTTGTGTTTTTCGCAGTTGATTACCTTGCGCCCCAGTTTTCCGTATTTGCCGCTTCCCGGCGGATCGAACATTCCCAGTTTAAAGCGCGTGCGTAAGAGGCGGGCAAGGGCGGTATCAATCGCTTCCTCGCTGACCAGTCCTTTTTTGCAGGCAACGGTCAGCATGGGATAGGTGCAGCCGCAGTTAAGGTCGCAGCCGGCGTTAAGGGCGAGGGCCGCCGATTCTTCGGGCGCGTTTGTTATCTTGTGGTACTCGTGGAAATCGCGTATGGCCCAGCAGTCGGAAACAACGTGCCCTTTAAAGCCCCAGCGCCCGCGCAGTATGTCTTTAAGAAGCAGCTTGCTGGCGCAGCAGGCCTCGTCCAGGGTGCGGTTGTATGCGCCCATTACGGATTCAACTCCAGCCTCGACAAGCGCCTTGAAAGCTGGAAGGTAAGTTTCAAAAAGGTCTTTTTTTGTGACTATAGCGTTAAAGGTATGTCGGTCTTTTTCAGGGCCCGAGTGAACGGCGTAATGTTTGGCGCAGGCGGCGAGTTTAAGGTTTTCAGGATCATTGCCCTGCAAGCCCCGCACGACCGCCGTTCCCATGCGCGCCGTCAGATAGGGGTCTTCGCCGTAGGTTTCCTGCCCGCGTCCCCATCTAGGATCGCGGAAAATATTGATATTCGGCGTCCAGAAAGTAAGCCCCCAGTACTGGCCCCGGTTTCCCTGCTTGATGGCCTCGTTGTTCTTCGCGCGGGCTTCATCTGAAATAGCGTTCATAACCTGTTTGACAAGCTCATCGTCAAAAGTCGCCGCTAGCGCGATAGCCTGCGGGAAAACAGTAGCCACGCCGGCCCTGGCGACCCCGTGCAGACACTCGTTCCACCAGTTGTATTCATGTATGCCCAGGCGCTCAATCGCCGCGCTCCTGTGGCTCAGCTGTGACACCTTTTCTTCAAGTGTCATTTTGGAAATCAACTCTTTAATTTTTGCTTCACGATTCATAGGTAGAAGTATAGCATAAATGGGGGAACAGGGAATAGGGAACAGGGAACAGGGAACAGGGAGTCGGGAGTCGGGACTGGGGCGCGGCGTTAAGCGGCGGACCTAACTCCCGATTCCCAATCCCGGCTATTTTCCCCTAAAAACCCTGTAGATTTTTCCGCTATTTCTGACTATAATAATCAATATGAAAAGAAGATTGATCACGTCCGCCCTGCCTTATGTGAATAACGTGCCCCACCTTGGGAATTTAATTCAGGTTTTGTCCGCTGACGCTTTTGCCCGCTTTTGCCGTTTGAGGGGCTACGAGACCCTTTATATCTGCGGAACCGACGAATACGGAACCGCCACCGAGACGCGCGCCGCGGAGGAGGGGATAAGCCCGCAGGAGCTCTGTGATCGCTACTTCATAATACATGATGATATTTACCGCTGGTTTAATATTTCTTTTGACAAGTTCGGGCGCAGCTCTACCCCGATCCATACCGAGGTTACCCAGGACATATTCAAGAAACTCGACGCGTCCGGCTTTATTACCGAAAAAACCGTGGAGCAGTCGTACTGCGAGAAATGCGGGCGTTTTCTGGCCGACCGTTTCATCAGGGGCGTTTGCCCCAGCTGCGGCTCCCCGGACGCGCGCGGTGACCAGTGCGAGGCCTGCGGCAAGCTCCTTGATCCCACCGACCTGAAAGAGCCGCGCTGTTCTACCTGCGGTTCTACCCCGACAATTAAGCCCACAAGCCACCTTTACATAGACCTTCCCGTTTTAAAAAACAGGCTTAAGGAGTGGCTCGGTGTCGCGAGCGAGAAAGGGTTCTGGGCGAACAACGCCGTGCAGATAGCGCAGGCCTGGATCCGCGACGGCCTGCGGGAACGGGCAATTACCCGCGACCTTAAATGGGGCATACCGGTGCCGAAGCCGGGTTATGAAAACAAGGTTTTCTACGTATGGTTCGACGCGCCCATCGCCTATATTTCCATTTCCGGCTCCTTCGGAAAGGAACTGGCGGAGGGACTGCAGGATTTCGCCCATACCGTTCGCAATAAAAAGTTTTCAAGCTGGTACGAATTCGTAAACTACTGGTGGAAGAGCCCGGACGATGTGGATTTGTTCCAGTTTATGGGCAAGGACAATATCCCCTTCCATACGGTTATATTCCCATCAAGCCTTCTCGGCTCCGGCGACAAATGGACCATGCTGCACCACGTGTCCAGCACCGAGTACCTTAACTACGAAAGCGGAAAATTTTCCAAGTCGCGCGGGGTGGGCATTTTCGGCACTGACACAATGGATACAGGTATCCCCGCCGACGTATGGCGTTTTTACATTTTTTACAACCGCCCCGAGAAATCGGACGCGCTGTTCACATGGAAAGATTTCCAGGAAAAAGTTAACGGCGAGTTAATCGGGAATCTGGGGAACCTCGTTAACCGCACCCTGTCGTTTATTTTACGTTACTACGACGGGAAACTGCCCAAAGGCCTGCCCGATCAGGTTCTTTGGGAAAATGTCAGAAAATACGAGAAATCCATTACGGAAAGATATGAACGCGTGGAATTAAGGGACGCCTTCCGTGAAATTTTCGAGCTATCCTCATACGCGAATAAGTATTTCCAGGACGCCGAACCATGGCGGCTCAGAACCGAGGACCCCGTTAAAGCGCAGGCCGTAATACGCGACCTCGCCCACGTTGTGCGCGACATAGCGATTCTGGTTGATCCTTTTATCCCGCAAATCGCCACAAGGATAATCTCGTTCTTCGGCCTTCCCTTTGGGGAAACCTTTGACTGGAATAACCTTGGCAGCGCCAACGGGCTTGACCCGGACAATGAAATTAAGTGCGAGGTGCTATTCGCCAAGCTTGAGGACGATTTAATCAACTCGCTGAGGGAGCGTTTTTCCGGCAACCAGACTGACCGCCAGAATGAAGCCCCTGCCGCAGCCGCGCCGGCGCCCGCCGAAGCGCCTCAGGCGAAACTCCCTTTTGAGCAGGCCCTTGACCTGCGCGTGGCTAAAATCGAAAAAGTGGAACGGCATCCAAAAGCGGACAAGCTTTTCATTATCAACCTTGAGATAGGCGAGGGGACAAGCGGGACCCGGGAGGAAAGGACTATCGTTTCCGGCCTGGTGGGCTATTACACCGAAGAGCAGCTGCTTGGCAAAAAAATAATCGTTGCGTATAACCTCAAACCGGCGAACCTCCGTGGCGTTGAATCCAGGGGAATGCTGCTCGCCGCCAGTGACCAGGGAGGGCCTGAGTCCGCCAAGGAGCGGGTCGAGGTGCTTGATTCAGGTGACGCCCCTACCGGAACCCGCCTTCTCCCCGCAGGCGCGTCCGAAAGAACCGTCCCCCCGGAAATCACCATAGACACATTTATGTCATACCCGATAACAGTCAAGAATTTTTCCGCGTTATACGAGGGGAACCCCCTCTGCCTTAACGGAAAGCCTGTGCGTACCAGGATTATCGGCGAAGGAAATGTACATTAGGAAGAAGATCATCCGCCGGCGCCTGCGGCGCAACTCTTCGGCTATTTCTCACGCAGAGAACGCGGAGGCGCCAAGAACGCAAAGGGGAAGAAAGGGGGAAAGAGTTGTTGTTACACATACAACAACCCTTTATCTCTTCCTTGGCGTCCTTTGCGTCTTTGCGCCTTTGCGTGAGGAATTGGGAGTAAAGTGGAGTTTATAAAGAGTATCAAGTCCGTTGAGCTTTCGGCCTGTGAGGGCGCGGACACGTTTTTACAGTCGGCCATGTGGGGGCGTTTTAAGGCGCGTTTCGGCTGGCAGGCAAAAGCTTTTTCCGTTGACTGGAACCAGGGCTCCGGTCCCGGGACGGAACGTCCCCTTCTTACCCTTTCCCGCAGAATAGCGCCGTTTCTTTCCATGACCTATGTTCCCTGGGGGCCTGAACTGCCGGCCGCTTTTCCATCTGACCCCCATTCGCGCGCCGAGGCGGCTGCCGAGCTTGCCTGCGGCCTAAAAGCTTTTCTCCCGTCTACATTTATCCGCTTTGACCCTCCCTGGTTTGACGCCGAAGGTGCAGGGCCTTTACCCCCTGCCAAGGGGTTCAAACGGGCAGCTTCCGACATACAGCCCCCCGACACCGTCCTTGTCGATTTAAGGCCCCCGCTTGACGATATACTCGCCGCCATGAAGTCTAAATGCCGCTACAATATTGGCCTCGCGCAAAAACACGGCGTACTTATCTGCGAGCCAGGCGAGACCGGCGTTGACCTGTTTTACAGGCTCCTTAAGGAAACCGCCCAACGGGACGGAATCGCCGTTCACAGCGCCGAATACTACAGGGCCCTGTTTGAGGAAGCCCGGACAGAGCCTTCAACACAGCTCCGTTTATACACCGCGAGGCACGAAGACGACGATTTGGCCGCCATTGTGGCGCTTTTCCGTGGAAAACAGGCTACATACCTCTACGGGGCCTCCTCAAACGTCAAGCGGAACCTTATGGCCCCCTACGCCCTGCAATGGAAGGCCATGCAGGACGCCAAAGCCTTTGGCTGCGAGCTTTACGACCTTTTCGGCATACCCCCGGATGAGAGCCCTAAGCACCCCATGGCCGGTTTGTACCGATTTAAGACCGGTTTTGGCGGCAAAATAATCCACCGCCCGGGCAGCTGGGACTACCCCTACAAGCCCCTGACACACGCCCTGTTCAAAAAAGCTGAATTTTTAAGGAAAATGATTAGAACATCCAAAAGACGCTAGCTTATCCCTGCTTCTTCCCTGTTCCCTGTTCCCTGCTCCCTGTCCCCTATTTACCTCTTCCCAAAGCTTTGCCTATATGTTATACTATATATGAATGCTCTGATTTGAGGCGATTAAATCAGCGGTTCCCTAAACTAAAATTAAAGGAGAAGTAAATGCGTTTAATTACTCGATCTGACTTTGACGGGTTAGCCTGCGGGGCTCTCCTGGAATCCATGGGGATCATTGATGATTGGCTGTTTGTTCATCCAAAAGATATACAGGACGGGCTTATAGAAGCCTCAAGTAATGACATTGTCGCCAACGTGCCTTATATACCCGGCTGCGGCCTCTGGTTTGATCATCATTCAAGCGAGGATGAAAGGCTTGGAAAGACCATCAAATTTGAGGGTGTTTCCAGGAAATCACCAAGCTGCGCCCATGTTGTTTATGATTACTACGGCGGCGCTGAAAAACTTGGCCAATTCGCCGAAATGATAAAATACGTTGACAAAATGGACTCCGCGGATCTCACAATAGATGAGATTATGCATCCCTCAGGCTGGATACTGCTCGGTTTTATCACCGACCCGCGCACCGGGCTTGGCAGGATCCGCAGCTTCACAATAAGCAACCTGGATTTAATGAAGAAACTCTCAAAAGCCACTTTCCAAAAACCCATTGACGAAATACTCGCGATGAGCGATGTCAAGGAACGCATAGACACCTATTTTGAGCAGCATAACCTTTTCATTGAAATGACTAAGAAGCAGGCTAAAATCCAGGGGAACGCCATTGTCTGTGATATGCGGAATGTCGACACGTTATACGCCGGTAACCGCTTCCTCCTTTATACGCTCTATCCGAAACAGAACATTTCAGTTTGGGTAGTTGACGGGAAAAAGAAGGTCAACACAGTAATTACCGTAGGCTATAGCATTATTAACAAAACCGCTACAGTCGATGTTGGCAGCCTCATGTTGAAATACGGCGGCGGAGGCCACAAGGCGGTTGGAACCTGCCAGGTGGCCTATGAGGATACCGATAAAATCCTCAGCGAAATTGTCGCCGCGGTAAAATAGCAGCAGGGCTGTTCCGTTTATCGTGATGTATTCAAATCTGGCGAATCTTGCCGTTATTGCCTGTCCGGGAGGCGAGATTTTCGCGGATGAGGTAATAGCCCACCTTAAAAAGCAGTACCGTCACAAAAACGAACGTTTCGCCCAGGAAATTTCAAAGCGTTACAATTTAAGCGTCGACAAGGTAATCGAGCAGATCAATTTTATAAACGAGGTAACCGGTTCTGAAACAGGCGCGCGTTCAGGGCACCACGTTCCTAAATTTAAACTTCCGGTAAAATTCACCCGCTTCCCTAACGGGGAGGTTAAGGCCGAAATTCAGGAATCAATACGCGGCAAAGATGTCTATATTTTTCAGGATGTTGAGAACCATTGCCCTGTGCGTTTTTACGGCTATAAAGACGGAATTTCGCTGTCCATTAACGACCACCTGTTCACGCTTTTTGTCACCATTGACGCGGCGCAGAGGGCCGGCGCGGCGCATATAACCCTGGTTATACCCAACTACCCTTACGCCAGGCAGCACAAGGCAAAGGGCAGGGAAGGGCTCGCCGCCAGCCGCATTGGGCAGATGTTTGAGGGCCTTGGCGTCGGCACCATTATCTCACTGGACATACACTCCCGTGATATTATCAATTCCTTTACCCGCATGAGGCTGGAGAACCTTCACGCGAGCTACCAGATAATAAGAACCCTGTTCAACATGGACGGAATTCTCAATGACGATTTTGTCGTGGTTTCTCCTGATACCGGCGCGGTTGACAGGAATAAATTTTTCGCGTCGGCCTTAAAGAAGCCGCTAGCCCTGCTTTACAAGGAAAGGGATTATTCAAAGTTCGGCTCCAACGCCCTGGAGAGCAATATTTCACAGATGCGGCTTTTGGGAAACGTAATGGACAAGACGGTGTTTATGGCCGACGACCTTCTTGGCACAGGCGGCACTCTGATTAAGGGTATGAAGCTGCTCAAGGAAAACGGGGCCCGCAAGGTAATCTGCTCCATAAGCCTTCCCCTGTTCTCGGGCGACGCCGTTTCATATTTTGATGACGCCTACAGGGACGGCCTGTTCTACAGGCTTATCGGGACAAACGCCATACACCATGAAGAAGTCCTTAACCGCGAATGGTATATCAGCGTGAATATTTCCGGCCTCTTCGCCAAGGTTATATCCCGGATGCACCAGAGGCTTTCCATCTCCAGCCTGCTTGACAACCGCGAGATCATCAGACGCCTTATGGTTGATTCAAAAGAACCGGAGGCGCAGAACGAACTTCCTTTCCTGCCTGACTGAAAACGATGAAGGTCTTTAAGCTTCCAACCCAATGCAAGGCGATTCTCTTTGACGTGGATTCCACGCTTTACACCAATGACGAATACGCGAGATCCCAAATAGATCTTCCCATTGAAAGGCTCGCCAAAATGCGCGGGATTACTTTCAGTCAAATGAACGAAGAGATAGCCCAATACAGGGCTGAATGGGCGAAAGAGCATAACGGGCAGTTTATAAGCCACGGGAATGTTTTTAAGGCCTTTGGCGTGGGCATAAGCGAAAGCGTCAAGTGGCGGGAAGAACTCTGCGAGCCTGAGCAATACCTCTCCAAAGATCAGCGGCTTCGTTCCGCGCTGGAACAGCTTAGTTCGGGCATTGCCCTGAGTATAGTTACCAACAATCCAGTTTCCATTGCCAAAAGAACTCTTGGCGCGCTTGGCATTGAAGATATGTTCCGCGTTATTATAGGCCTTGACACCTTCGGCGTCTCCAAACCCAACCCCCAATCTTTCACAAGGGCCGCGGAACTCTGCGGCGCCTCCCCGGAATTCTGCGTAGCGGTGGGCGACCGTTATGACATTGACATCGCCCTTCCTTTGGAACTCGGCATGGGCGGAGTCCTCGTTGACGGGGTTGAAGATGTATACAAACTGCCTGAAATTCTTGTAAAGTAGATTGTGTTATGAATGTTGATTTCATCGCCAAGCCGTTAGCTGAAATCTGCCGCCATTCTCTGGTTGCGTCTGAAAGGCAAGGCCTGCCCAGCAGGCCCTTGCGCTGGCTGATTATCGCCAACCCGGCAGCCGGCGGCTATACCATAAAGTCACGCCGCAAAGATTGCCGCGCCGCGCTTGAGAAGTGTCTGGCCGAGGCGCGGAAAAATCCCCCGCGGACAGACTGCGCTCCCGTGGACATAGCGCGCGTATTAACGGATGACCCGGTTTTGGCTTCCTGCGGCCTGGTTCAAACCGCGGGGCATGGCTGCGCGGCGAGATTTACAAACGCCTTAATCTGCGAAGCCAAAGCGAACAGCGCGCCTTTTTACCTTATCATCTCCGCCGGGGGCGACGGCACGAGCCGGGAAGCCCTGGACGCCCTGTATCACGCACCCGCCGAGGTACGCTCCAACATGGCGATTCTCCGTCTGCCTTTTGGGACGGGCAACGACGGCTCCGATTCAGCCGACCTTGTTGAGGCGCTCAATTTATTGATAAAGCCTTCGCGTATTGAGTTTAACCCCGCTCTAAGGCTTGTAACAGCGCCCGGCGGTCCCGCGGCCAAACACCCGGCCTATCTCGCCTTTAACATTCTTTCCGTGGGCCTTGACGCCTTCGTAACCCACATGACCAACAGGATGAAGGGCAAGCTTCCCGGCGACTCCTACAAACTTTGGGTGGATATCGCCTCACTGCTGTACGACCATTTGTACAAGGTAGATTTTCTTGATGTGAAAGCTGACAACGGCGAAATCTCGTTTCGCGAGAAACTCCTCCTGCTCGCGGTCGGCGCTTCCGGCCACAGAACCTACGGCTCACAAAAGAAAATTCTCCCGGATGACAGAAACGTCTGCGCCGTAAAACAAATGCCCCTGCTCCGCAAGCTCGCTTTGAAGGGCCTTTTCACAAATGGCAGCCACATTGATAAACCCGAAGCGATCCTGTTCAACGCCCGCCGCGTGGAATTTTCCGGCCGCTTCCCGCTCCTCGCCCAGATGGACGGCGAAACCGTCCTCCTGCAGACAAGCGATTTCCCCGCCGCGATTGAGCTTACCGAGCCTGTTATCCCTGTGCTTAAGCTTTATATCTCAAAGTCGGTTTGATCGGCAATTTGCGATGTTTCTATATCCAACATCCTTATATTAAGCCGGCGGCGGCTGCTCTGGCCGCTTATCCAGCATAACACAACGTATTTCGCGCCAAGCTGGTGCCCTATTGAGACGATTGAATGATCATCCACATTTCCGGACAGCTGGAATTGCTGTTCGGCTTCGATTATTGCCTGATTTGAGCGGTCGACAACCTTTAGCTTTCCGGATTGAACAACGGATTTGATCAGCTGATCCATAACGTCATTAAGCAGGCTGATATCCGTGGAATTTGTTTTCATAATCATTATAACCGAGCCGGACGGCAATTTTGTATTGATGGCGTTAACCGCGCTTTGCACCGCTCTGTCCGTAAACCCGGTTCTGTTGCTGTCAATACTGGCCATTTGGGCGTCGGCCGCTGCGGCGCTGTCAAAAGCCTCCCGCAGGATTTTGGCGTTTGTCATGGCCGCGATACTGCCGTATTCGTCGGCGATTTCTTCGTATACCCTTAGAGCCTCTCTCTGGTAACCGTTTTTCACGAGGGTCTGGGCGTCTTTCATTTTCTGTTTAACAATTTTGTCTTTTGAGGTTTCTTTCATTAATTCGCGCCTGTTATAGACAAAAGTAGGAACAAGGTCTTTCTGAAGCGAATCCATTTGGGAATTTACTACGCTTACCGCGAGGTCATACACGGATTTAAGATCGGAGGTCGACTCTGAGCTGGAATCGCTCGTTGAGCCTTTTTTGCTAATCGTCCCGAGGGGCATATTGGTTCTGGCGCTATTGACGCCGTACACGAATTCCACAGTAACATCGCGCGTATAAGTATAGGTTACGATTGTGTTATCGTTTTTATCTTTATACTCTCTTTTGCTGGTGGAATCTTTAGATTGGACGTTCCTGACCTCGCCGAAAAACACGCCGTCCGCGTTCGGATCGTTGGCAGCTACTATGTTGAACTTTCCTGTAGCCTGAATGCCCTGCTTTGCCTTGTCTGTCAGATAGATCGCGATCTGTGAGCCGGCGGATGTCCTGCTTCTGTCTTCAAAATTTCTGATGCCAAGGCTCTTTACGGAGTCCATTCCCGGAATGGTAGCCGGCCTCACCGACTTGATCTCTACGTATGTCGCGCAGCCCGCCAAACATAAACCCGCGGCGATTGCCGTCACGCTGGCAATAAGTCCTAAAAATTTTGCCGGAGTCTTCATAAGCCCTCCCTTAAAAATAAAGAAGGGTTTGGGGACTGGGGACTGGGGACTGGGGACTTGGTTTGTAAGCATAGCTTGTTAATAACACGCATAGCTTTCATACAACGATCCCTGATCCCCGATCCCTGATCCCTGGTCCCTATTCTTAGAAGGGTCTATCCGCCAGGTACTTGTACTCTTTCCAGGTGCGCTCGGCCTTGTCCTTGGCTATCTTAAGCAGTCTGTCGGCGCGGTTGGGGTCGGCCGCCTTGAGGCTCTTGAAGCGGACTTCGCTGTACATGAAATCCTCAATGTTGGTTGTGGGTTCCTTGGAGTCAAGCTGGAAGGGGTTCTTGCCCTGGTCTTTGAGCCTGGGGTCGTAGCGGAACAGGGGCCACAGGCCGCTGGTCACTACCGCCTTGCCGTGCTCAAGTCCCTTGCTCATGTCGATGCCGTGGTTGATACAATGCGAGTAGGCGATGATAAGCGAGGGGCCGTTATACGACTCAGCCTCGCGGAAGGCTTTGATTGTCTGGTTCATGTCGGCGCCCAGCGATATCTTGGCGACATACACATAACCGTAGCTCATGGCAATAGCGCCCAGGTCTTTTTTGGTAATTTCCTTTCCGGCGTTTGCGAACTTGGCAATGGCGCCTACAGGAGTCGCCTTTGACATCTGGCCGCCGGTGTTGGAGTAGACCTCGGTGTCAAGACACAGAAGGTTTACGTTTTTGCCGGAGGCGAGCACGTGGTCAAGGCCGCCGAAGCCGATGTCATAAGCCCATCCGTCGCCGCCGAAGCCCCACACCGATCTTTTTACAAAGAAATCGGCGAGGGAGTAGAGCAGTTTCGCAGTTGGCTTTGAATCGTTTTTAATCGCGGCTTTGAGTTCGTCTTTGCTTTTCCGCATTTCTTCGATCTTCTCTTCATCGGACTGATCATTGGAGAGGATCTTGTCGATGATGCCTGAGGCAATGCCTTCGCCCTTCGCCTTCTCGGCGACTTCGCGGGCGTGGACAGCCAGCTTGTCGCTTGTCAGCCTGAAGCCCATTGCGAATTCCGCCGCGTCCTCAAAGAGGCTGTTTGACCACACCGGTCCGCGCCCGTCCGCCCGCTTGCAGTAGGGGGTGGTGGGGAGGTTTCCGCCGTATATCGAGGTACAGCCTGTGGCGTTGCCGATGAGCGCCCGCTCGCCGACAAGCTGTGACATAAGTTTAACGTAAGGTGTTTCGCCGCAGCCGCCGCAGGCGCCTGAGAATTCAAACAGGGGCCGTTTGTAGGCGAACGCTTTCGCGTTTTTCAATTCGCCGGCGGGCGTTTCGGGCAATGAAAGGAAGTAGTCCCAGACAGCGACCTGTTCCTTGTGGAACTCGTGATCGTCTGAATAATGTTTCCACGCCAACGCGGGTTTTTCCTGGCCCTTGTTTGACATGGGGCAAATGTTGATACAAACGCCGCAGCTGTAGCAGTCTTCACAGGCGATAACCAGAGTCGCCTTCTGCCCGTCTACCGGCTTGGGTTTAATCGCCGCGGTCTGGAAGCCTTTCGGGGCTTTCGAGACCTGGTCATCGGTAAGGTTTTTAAAGCGCATACAGGCGTGGGGGCATACAACGGTACAGTTACCGCACTGTATACACACCTCGGGGTTCCAAACGGGAACCTGTTCCGCGACCGAGCGTTTCTCGTACTGGGTGGTAGCGGTGGGGAAGGTTCCGTCTTCGGGGATTTTGCTGACGGCCAGGGTATCGCCTTCCTGTATCGACATGGTTCCAAGAACGTCTTTGATCCACGCGTCCTTCGCGGTTGCGAAGGGTTTCTTCATGTGGATATCGCCTTCGGTTTTGGAGGGGTATTTTACCTCTTCAACGGCGTTCAATGACGCGTCAACGGTTTTGTAGTTCTTTTCAACTACGTCTTTTCCCTTCTTTCCGTAGGAGTGCTCGATATGTTCCTTCATGCGTTTTACCGCGTCGGCTTCGGTCAGTATGCCGGAAATCTTGAAATAGGCGGCCTGCATGACCGTGTTGATGCGGTTGCCCATGCCTGTGTTATGCGCAATTTCGGCGGCGTTGATAACGTAGAACTTCAGCTTTTTGTCAATGATCTGCTTCTGGGCCTCTACGGGGATATTCTTCCATACGTCG
>Ga0268262_10004628_pt1 | contig 14103 bp, 12 predicted proteins | sample TergutNc150P3_FD_190354 | JGI IMG/M metagenome (GOLD analysis project Ga0268262, IMG submission 190354) | Nasutitermes corniger P3 segment gut microbial community from laboratory colony in Florida, USA - Nc150 P3 (SPAdes) (version 2) | ecosystem: Host-associated > Arthropoda: Insects >... | reverse complement strand
CCCCCCCGTGCCGACAATGAGAACCTTCGCCGCCTTTAATTTTTTCTGCCCTTCAACGCCGATTTCCGGCAAAAGCAAATGGCGGCTGTATCGCCCGATTTCTTCGTTGGTAAGCTCTGCGCCGCTGCCGCCCGCAATTGCCGGAACAATCATCAATTCGCCGTTATCTGCAATGGGCGTATTAAGCCCCTGCAAACTGTTGATGTTTGCGCCGCCCACAAACAAGTTGATAAAATCACGAAGCTGACCGTCCTCTGTGAAAAGGTGGGTTTTCAGAGCGGGGTAGGCGCTCGCAAGCGCATTAATCGCATCGCCTGCCGTGCCGCCGTTTACTTCCACCTCCGCGTTGCGCTCGGTAAATGACCTAAGCGCATAAGGAATAAGAACTTTTATCAATTGTTAGCGTGCTCTTTACTGTTTTAATTCCCTCATTGTCAACTTCGCCGATTAAAACGCCGCAACATTCGTTTGGGTAAGCGGCTTCGCCGTCCGCTCTAATATTTTTTTCCAAGTCGGAAGAAAGCCGAATCATACATTTTTTCCTTCTTTGTCTCTTTGTGTCCTTTGTGTGAAGTTTTTGCGATATATCATATTAAATGTCCTTCCATAAAGGCTGTGACATATAGCGATTGCCGTTATCGCATAGTATTGTGGCGACCCGTGAGCCTGCCGGCAGTGTTTTTGCCAATTCCATGGCGGCGTACACATTTGCGCCTGAACTTATTCCCACGAATATTCCTTCTTCCGCGGCAAGCCTGCGCGACGTTTTGTAGGCATCTTCCGTTTTAACTGTTATGTGCGAATCGGCGACGCTCTTGTCAAATATTTTCGGCGTTATGGTCGATTCCATGTGCTTCATTCCCTCAAGTCCGTGGAACGGCGAATCCGGCTGCATAAGAACGATTTGTATTGACGAATCAAATTCTTTAAGCCGCTTGGAAACTCCCATAAAAGTTCCCGACGTGCCTGTTCCTGCGGCAAAATGCGTCGGCTTGCATTGGTTGTATAATTCAACTCCTGTCGTTTCATAATGCATATTCAAATTTTCAAAATTGTCGTATTGGTTGGGGAAGAAATACAAGTTCGGTTCTTTTTGGACTAGCTCTATTACCTTGCGGTATGCGCCGTCAGAACCTTCAAGAGGATCTGTTTCTATAATTTCCGCGCCGTAAGCGTGAATAAGTTTTTTTCTTTCTTCGCTGGCGTTTGCCGGTTTGTAAGCTGTCCTGAGTTTATGCCTTGCAGTATCATTGCTTTTGCGGCGCGGTCTTTAACGGAACCGCTTGGGTTAAAATATTCCGCCTTTGCAAACAGAGAAACCCCGTTTGCCGAAGCAAAGATTTTTTTCAGTTCTATAATAGGAGTGTTGCCTACAAGGTCTAAAACATTCATATTCTATTGTACCCTTTTTCTTTGTCTAAAATATTGCCACAATCGGCGTAATTCCTACGGAAACAGTTGTTCCTGCTTTTTTCCCATAGTACAAACGGTGAAAATTAACGTCGTAACCAAAATGCCGACAATCAGACGGCTTGTAATTTTTTTCTCCTTTCAACAACATACACATATTACCTATGTGTTTAATAGGATTATAAGGGAAAAGGGAAATTTTGTCAAGAGGGTTTTTGTTATCGTATTTATCGGCACAAGGACTTTTTATTTGGCTTTGCCCGCTACTTGTTCAACGTTCTTTGCTATTTTATAATGATTTATCCCATGTTATGGGTGTTTTTAAGAAACAACAGTTTAAATTCAGGAAAACTTAAGGAGGAAAAATTATGGTAAGCAAAAGATTTTGCTTGGGAGTACTGGTAATGGTGCTGGTACTCGGAATGACGGTTGTAGGTTCTGTGTTTGGACAAAACAAGGGTAATCTTGTAATTTGGTCATTTACCGATGAATTGGCAAACATGACTAACAATCCAATCTGGGGTTACAAAGCGACCCACTCTGGGATAACGGTTGAATATTCACAAACTCCGTCAGATCAGTTTCAGGCTAAATTAGACCCGGTTTTACAGAGTGGTAAGGGTTGTCCCGATATTATTGCGTTGGAATCAGCGTTCGTACGCAAATATGTCGAATCAGGAAAACTCTTAGACATTACCGATATTTACAATGCAAATAAAGATAAACTTCTTGCCTATCCGGTAGAAGTCGGCACTTATAATGGTAAGGTTTATGCCCTGTCATGGCAGGCATGTCCCGGCGCTATGTTCTATCGCCGCAGCCTCGCCAAAAGATATCTTGGCACAGATGATCCGAAAGTAGTACAGACCTACTTCTCAGATTTCAATAAATTCCTTGAGACAGCTCAGACTCTCAAGACAAAATCCAACGGTTCATGCGTAGTCGTTTCTTCATTGGGCGACCTCAGGAACTCATTCCTCTCAGCCAGAAAATCTCCTTGGATAGTGAACAAAAAATTGGTAATCGATCCCGCAATGGAAAGATACATGGATATTTGTAAAACCCTGCATGATAACCGCTATGAAGGCAGAGTTGGTCAATGGTCAGAAGGTTGGTTTGCCGGTATGAACGGCATGCTCAGAGATGAAGCAAGAAAACCTGTAGAAGTATTCTCATACTTCCTTCCCACATGGGGTCTCCACTATGTTCTTAAAACCAATGCTCCCGGTACATCAGGCGACTGGGCGATGATTCAAGGTCCTTCAGCTTATCGCTGGGGCGGCACTTGGGTTGGCGCGTACAAAGGTACAAAGAACGTAGCGGCGGTTAAAGAATTTATCCGTTACGTAACCACAGACGACGCTTTCCTTGAAGCATGGGCGAAAGAAACCGGCGACATGGTAAGCAATGTCAACGTCATCAACAAAATTAAAGATAATTATACAGAACCGTACCTTGGCGGACAGAACCACTATGCCCAATTTGCCGAAATGGCGAAAGGCGTTAATGGCAAACTTCTTCAGGGAAGCGATGAAGCCATCGAAGCCATGTTTGACGAAGCGGTTGCCGCTTTCGTAAATGGCGAAAAAACAAAAGATCAGGCTCTTGCTGATTTCAGAGCGCAGGCTGAATCTCAGTTTGCAAGATAAAGTGTAAACATCACTTTTGCGTAGCGCCGTATCTGACAACTTTAAGTGGACAGATACGGCGCTTTATTTATGTGTTTCTTAATTTAATAAATGATAATTCTATCTTTATTGACAATATATTACGGCTAACTTTTATTTATTTTTTAATTGCTGGTTTTGCATTGATGATCATTGTTCCTTCTCCGCGCTTTCCCAGTCAATACTTTTTAACCGATCCAGCGCATTACGCAGTACGGAGCGGGGGCAGGCGACATTGATACGCTCAAAGCCCTTGCCGCCTTTTCCGAAAGTCTGCCCTGCGCTAAGCCATAATTTTCCTTTTTGCGTAATTGTTTCATCAATTTTTTGAGAGGGAATTCCAAGCGCATTGCAGTCCAGCCACGCGAGATATGTTCCTTCCGGTTCGACAAGTTTAATTTTGGGAATGTATTTGGAAAGATATGTTTTAAGGAAAGCGATATTTCCCGCAAGATAATTTATAAGCTGTTCCAGCCATTGCGCGCCGTCTTTGTACGCCGCCTTGCATGAGATAAGCCCCATTATTCCCGGCTGGCTTAAACCTGAACGTGTGTACTCATCTTTAAATTTTAAGCGTAAGTCTTTGTTGGAAATAAAAATATTGGCGCTCATCAATCCCGCAAGATTAAAAGTTTTTGACGGTGAAGTGCTGGTAACGGTTATATTCGCGAAATCCGGGTTAAGAGAGGCAAATACAATATGCTTGTGATTGGGAAAAACAAAATCCTGATGGATTTCATCGGCGATAACAGTCACGCCGTAGCGCAGGCATATTTCGCCCATGTGCGTAAGCTCTTCGGTTTTCCAAACGCGCCCGACAGGATTGTGCGGATTGCACAAAATAAACATTTTCGCCTGTTTGATTTTTTCCTCAAAATCCTGAAAATCTATGCTGTAGCGCCCATCGCTGTACACAAGTTCGTTGACCAGTAACTGCCGTCCTGTTTTTCTTATACTTGATTCAAACGGGTAATACACTGGTTGTTGTATAACAATGCTGTCTCGCGGTTCCGTTAGCGAACGGACGGCGATGTACAGGGCGTTTACCACTCCGGGAGTAATAGTCAGCCATTCGCGTTGAGGAGACCAGTTATAGCGAGTCTCAAACCACTTGCGTATGACATCAAAATATTCCGTATCCGGTTCCGAGTACCCGTAGATTCCGTGTTTGACTCTGCGAGCGAGCGCCTTTTGCACACAGGGCGGAGAAGCGAAGTCCATATCGGCGACCCATAGCGGCAGTACGTCGGCGGGTTTTCCGCGCCATGTGGGTTCGTATTTAATACTGCATGAATTGCTTCTATCGATTACTTTGTCAAAGTTGTATTTCATGAAGAACCTCTACCACGAACCACGAACTTTTTGTACATATCTTGTCGTTGTTCGAGTTGGTTCGTGTGGTTCGTAGCCCCTGCTAATCCTTGCTCTATGGTATGCCTTTATTACTCTAATTATATACCAGATAAAGAATTAGTCAAGCCTTATTTGTTCACTATTATTCTCGATTATTCGCCATTACTATCAAGAATTGCCTACATATTCGCCTACATTTATTATTGTATTTCGCATAACACCTATAAAATATTTATTTTTTTGGCATAACAGGATTGCTTGGAGTTTTGCCAAAGAGCAAATTACAGTTGTTATGGTTTTTCCCTTTGTAAAACCCCCTATGTTTTTTATAAGGGCTTGTATTTGGCAAAACTCCTGATTTTTCTTACTTTACCGCTTCAAAACCCTGACTCAAGTCGTCGATAATATCGTCAATATGTTCAGTGCCGATAGAAAGACGAATAGTGGTGGGCTTTATCCCCGATTCAAGAAGTTCGCTTTCGCTCATCTGCGAGTGGGTTGTAGTAGCCGGATGTATAACCAGCGATTTAACGTCCGCCACATTGGCAAGCAGAGAGAACAATTTAAGTTTTTCAGTAAAGCGTTTGGCTTTTTCCGCGTCACCCTTTATCTCGAAGGTAAAGATAGAACCAGCGCCGTTGGGGAAATATTTATCATACAACTTGTGATCCTTGTGGTTGGGCAATGAAGGATGGTTTACACATTCTACCGACGGATGTTTTTCCAGCCACTTAACAACAGCTTTTGTATTTTCAATATGACGATCTATGCGCAGAGACAAAGTCTCAAGCCCCTGCAAAAACAGGAAGGCGTTGAAAGGTGACAGCGCCGCACCGGTATCGCGCAGAATCGTCGTTCTGGCTTTAATGATGTATGCTAATTTTCCCACAGCGTCGGTGAAAACTATGCCGTGATAACTTGGGTTCGGTTTTGACAGACCGGGGAATTTATCGTTCTGCGCCCAATCGAATTTTCCGCCGTCAACGATGACACCGCCGATAGACGTACCATGACCGCCGATAAATTTTGTCGCCGAATGTACCACAATGTCTGCGCCGTAATCAATCGGGCGTAAAAGGTAGGGTGTGGCAAATGTGCTGTCTACGATAACCGGAATACCATTACGATGAGCGATTGCGACCACAGCTTCAATGTCTACGATACTTGCGTTTGGATTTCCTATCGCTTCAAAAAATAACGCCTTTGTATTAGGTTTAATCGCTTTTTCAAAATTTGTCGGATTACCGCCGTCCACAAAAGTTACTTCGATGCCCAAGTCGTTTAATGTATTGGCAAGTAAATTATAAGAGCCGCCATAAAGCTGATTGTCCGATACAATATGATCTCCGCTTTTAGCAATGTTTAAGATTGCGTAGGTAACTGCCGCCGCACCCGATGCGGTGGCTAACGCCGCCACGCCGTTTTCCAGAGCCGCCATACGCTTTTCAAAGATATCCCATGTGGGATTCATAATACGCGTATAAATGTTACCCGGTTCAGTAAGCGCAAAACGATCCGACGCCGATTTGGACGACGGGAACACATACGAAGTGGTCTGATAAATCGGGACCGCTCTCGCATCCGTAGCCGGATCCGGTTTTTCCTGTCCGGCATGAATTTGAATAGTTTCAAATCGATATTTTTTGTCTGCCATAATAATTCTCCTTAATTTCTATATATATTATGTATTTAATCATAAATAGTATATTTTGTCAACAATAACATTAATGGCGGTTAAAGCTGGTATACGCTGTTTTGATAATGTATAATATGTACATGAAGTATTCATATAAAACACAAGGAACATGCGCAACGAAAATTAATTTTGATATTAACGGAAATATTATAACCAACATATCATTTGAAAAAGGCTGTAACGGCAACTTAAAAGCCATATCTCGTCTTACAGACGGAATGACCGTAGACGAGATAACAAAAAAGTGCAAAGGAATTAATTGCTCAAATAAGGGAACATCATGCGCGGATCAACTTGCGCTTGCGGTAGAGAAGGCATACTTGGAAAACGGGAGTTAAAAATTCCCTCTATACAAACCCTAACAAACACCCGATTCTATACACGCAGAATGCGGCAAGCCACGCGATGGCGGTTTGATATACAATTATAAAAATCAACCCTCTTACATTGCCGTATTCCCGTTTTACTGTCGCTATTGCCGCCACGCATGGGGTGTATAAAAGCGTAAACACAAGGAAACTGAATGCGCTTAACGAAGAAAACAATGTATGCAAAGTGGTTTCGAGCCCTGCGGCGTTAGCGTTGGTTAATACAGCCAATGTGCTTATAACGGCTTCTTTTGCTGTAAATCCGGTAATGAGCGCCGTGGAAATCCGCCAGTCGGAGAAACCCAGAGGAACAAATATTCCGCTGATTAACCGTCCGATTAACGCGAGCAGTGAACCTTCGCCGCCTTCAACATGGTTCAATCGTAAATCAAAGGATTGTAAAAACCAAATAATAACCGTCGCTAAAAAGATAATGGTAAACGCCCTTTGAATAAAATCTTTTGCTTTTTCCCAACAAAGCAGTAATACGGTTTTTGCTGAGGGAAAGCGGTAATTGGGCAGTTCCATTACAAAAGGAATCGGTTCGCCTTTAAAAACGGTTTTTTCCATTATGAAACCTGAAAGTACGCCGAATAAAATTCCCAGTAAGTACAGACTGCTCATTACCAGCGTTGAATGTTTTGGAAAGAATGCGGCGGCAAACAGGGCGTAAATAGGAACCTTTGCGCTGCAGCTCATAAACGGCGTAAGCAAAATAGTCATTTTTTTATCACGCTCGCTTGCAAGCGTCCTTGTCGCCATAATCGCCGGAACAGAACAGCCGAAGCCCATGAGCATGGGGACAAAACTGCGACCTGAAAGTCCGATTTTGCGTAACGGTTTATCCATGACAAACGCCACACGCGCCATATATCCTGAATCTTCAAGCAGAGACAGAAAGAAGAACAACACGACAATTATGGGAACAAAACTTAAAACCGCTCCCACTCCGGCAAATATTCCGTCAATCAGCAGAGAGTGTACAACAGGATTTATTCCGTAAACCGTCAATCCTTTATCTACAATGCCGCTTAAAAAGTCCACCCCCGATACTAATAAATCGCTCAGTCTGTTTCCGATAACTCCAAAGGTAAGAGCAAAGACCAAAAGCATTATTCCCAAAAAAGCCGGGAACGCGAAAAACTTGTGGGTTAATATTGAGTCCAAACTCACGCTTCGCCGGTATTCGCGGCTTTCATGCGCCTTTATTACGCATTTTTTGCAAACTTCCTCGATAAATTGATAACGCATATCAGCTAACGCCGCTTCGCGGTCTGTATCCATCTCTGTTTCCATTTCTTTAACGGTATGTTCTATTGTTTCCACTTCGTTTTTATCGAGAGAGAGAATATTTTGCATCTGCTCATCGCCCTCTACAAGTCTTGTTGCGGCGAAACGCATGGGAATCCCCTGTCTTTGGGCGTGATCTTCAATAAGGTGGATTGTCGCGTGAATGGCTCGATGTACCGCGCCCGAGCAAAAATCTATACGTTCCGGTTTTTTTTGCAGATGAACTGTTTCAACCGCCTGCTTCATAAGCTCCGATAATCCTGATTTTTTTACTGCGGATATTGGAATGACAGGTATACCCAGAACTTCCCTCATCTGATGTATGTCGATACTTCCGTTATTTGCCTGAACTTCGTCCATCATGTTAAGGGCAAGCACCATCGGTATTTGCAGTTCGATTAATTGCATGGTCAGGTAAAGATTACGCTCAATATTTGTCGCGTCAATTATATTGATAATGCCGTCCGGTTTTTGCTTGAGCAAAAAATCACGGGTAATAATTTCTTCGCTAGTGTAAGGCGACAAAGAATAGATACCGGGAAGATCGACGATAGAAGCGTCTTTATACCCGATTATTTCGCCTGATTTTTGATCTACAGTTACGCCGGGAAAATTCCCAACGTGTTGATTTGAACCTGTAAGCTGATTGAACAGCGTCGTTTTTCCGCAATTTTGGTTTCCCGCTAATGCAAAGACCATATTAAAAACCTCCGTTTTTTTTGTTTCGTGTGAGCAACAACTTGCGCCGCTCATGAAACTTCCTGTATTGTAATTTTTTCCGCTTCCGCCAAACGCAGAGACAAAACATAGCCTCTCAGCAGTAATTCAATGGGGTCGCCCATAGGAGCCGCTTTCTTAACCGTTACGGTTGTGCGCGGCGTAATACCCATTTCCAAAAGCCGCTTTCGCAGAATTTTTTCGCCGCTTACCGCCAAAACAACGCCGCTTTTGCCTATTTGTAATTCTTTCAGCGTCATATAAACCTCTCTTTATGCCGCAAAAGCGGCGCACTATCCTACGGTAAGTTATGACTAACCGCAGTGTAAATAAAAAAGTTAGTAATAACTAACTGCTTATACTTAAAAGTTAGCCTATCCTAACTTGTTTGTCAAGCGTTTTTATAAAAATTTTTAAAAAATTTTAACCTCTTGGAAACCCCTGTTTTTTAGGGGATTTTGCGATTTTTGGTCGGCTTATGGCAATCCCGTAATATGCCGAAAATATAACAGATGCAAAACATATCAGAAAATACAGATTTTGAGGATACAGATATTAATGAAAATATGGCTGCTATTCCGCCTAAATACAACCGAAGCTGGGGAACCGATTATATCCTCATGGACAGCAAGAATTTTATGAGCAATAAAAACGAAGCCGATTATACGCAGGTAATAGATATGTTCCAAAAAATATGGGACATGTATAAATACCGCTTATTTTCTCTTTTTTAAGATACTGACAGTACCCTTAAACCCCTTTCGGCAGTTTCGATAGCATTATTCGGCGGTGGTTAATGACTTCGCCGTCCGCTATAAAATGTCCGTCCCCCACGGCGTGAAAACACCGCTTTTCGGCGCGATTGTTATCCACCCACGCCGCCAAGCCGTCAAGGATAAAAAGGTCGTGCTTTTTAATGTGGTCAACCACACGGCACTCGATATTCGCATAACATTCCTTGATAAGCGGCGCGGAAACTTTTGACGCTTTTAACGGCGTTAATTTAAACTTTTCAAACTTATCCGTTTCCGCACCGGAACACGCGCCTATTTGCACGGCTTTTTTCGCAAGGTCAACGGTTGGTATGGCGATTACGCACTCTCCTGTTTTTGTCAGCGCTTTGTAGGAGTAATTCCATGAGCCGGTTAAAAAGGCAAAACGGGGAGTAAAATCCATTACCATAGTCCAGGAAAGCGCAAGTATGTTTTGCTTGCCGCCGTCGGCTGTTGTTACAAGGACAACAGGACCCGGTTCAAGGAGAGTAAATGCTTTTTGGATAGGGAGTTTTTTCATGTTTCTATGCCTATAATAGCGTGCTAATGTCATCTCATCAAGTATTCCGTAAGATTTCACACAAAGGACACAAAGGAAGAGAAGAGCACAAAGAAGAAAAAAGGGAGTTGTTGTCCGAAATCCAAGCGTGGACTTTACGAAAAGATAACGGACAAAAACCTCTGATTCCTCTTTGTGTTCTTTGTCTCTTTGTGTCCTTTGTGAGAATCTTCACGAAATATTTCTTGAAACACAATTGTTTTAGTATTATTATAAATACAGGAGAAACTATTGGGCATTAAAGAATCGGCGGAAATGTATTTGGAGACTATTCATGTTTTAAGCCTCAAGGGAAACCCTGTCCGTTCTATCGATATTGTTAATGAACTTGAATACTCAAAGCCGAGTGTAAGCGTCGCGATGAAAAACCTGAAAACTCAAGGATATATCGCGATAGATGATGAAGGTTATATAACTCTTACCGCTAAAGGGCGAAAAATTGCCGAAACGATGTATGAACGGCATGTCGCGATTTCCGATTGGTTGATTTTTTTGGGTGTCGATAAAAAAACGGCGGTAAACGACGCTTGTAAAATGGAACATGCCATGAGCGAGAAAAGTTTTACGGCGATAAAGAAACATATAGAGAACTTGCCTGACCACATAAAAGTGAAAGGTGAAAAAGTATAAAATAAATCAGTGTCAGAAAGGTAACATAAAACGATTTTTTATGGGTTAAATCATTTTTATGTGGTCAGGGGTTATACTCCCAAGAACGAATGAAGAGTTTTCAAGACTTCGTCAAAGTCAATTGGTTTACCAATGTGACTGTTCATGCCGGCTTCAAGGCATCTTTCAATATCCTCTTTAAATACATTTGCGGTCATTGCGACAATCGGTATAGTCTTTGCCACCAGAATATCCAGCGCTCTGATACGCCGCGTCGCTTCATAGCCGTCCATTTCCGGCATCTGTATATCCATAAAAATCATTTCGTACTTAAACGGGTTTTCGGTAAACATGCGGACGGCATCAGCGCCGTTTTCAGCGTAGTCAATTTCCAACTTTGTCGGTTCAAGCAGGGTCTGTACAATTTCGCGGTTAATGTCCACATCTTCAGCAAGCAGTATGCGCCGCCCCGTAAAGATACCCGCGATGTCCACCATCTGTGATCTTTCCGACGAATGTTTGTCCACGCCAAGACATTCATTGATAATTTCCGCAACGGTAGAAGGGAACAGAGGCTTGGACAAAAATTTGTCAACGCCCGCCGCTTTCGCTTCATCGGCAATTGCGCTCCATTCAAGGGCGGAAATCATTATCACTATGGAATTTTCCGTTACGCGGGCTTTTATTTCACGGGTAAGTTGTAAGCCGTCCATGACAGGCATTTTCCAATCTATAAAATAAATATGGTAGCCGCCGTTTTGATCTATAAGTTGAAGCGCTTTTTCTCCGCTTATGGCGACATCGCACTTTACACCGAAGCCATGTACTATTTCAAAGAAATACTTTAAAACATCCGGATCATCGTCTACAGTCATGATGCGGAGATTGTCCAAATTTATATCAGGAGACAAAAGGATATTTTTTTCTCCCGCACTGCGTTGCAACTGAATTGTAAAAGTAAAAACAGAACCTTTTTCCGGTTCCGATACTACCCAAATATTGCCGCCCATCAGTTCTACTATACTTTTGGAAATAGCAAGCCCTAGCCCCGTGCCGCCGTATTTTCTGGTTGTACCGGATTCGGCTTGTTCAAAAGCCTGGAAAAGCTTAACCTGCTGTTCCGGAGTTATGCCGATACCTGTGTCGCTTATTGACACTTGCAGGGTACAGGTTTTGTCCGTTTTTTCCGTAAGACGCACGGCAAGGGTGACGGAACCTTGTTCCGGCGTAAATTTAATAGCGTTCCACAGCAGGTTGGTAATGACCTGCGCTATCCGCTGGTCGTCACCTACGAGTATTTTGGGAATGGAATGATCCATATGAACGGAAAACTTTTGATGTTTCTCGTCTATGCGGAAATTAACGACATTCACTACGCGCCGGAGAACTTTTTCAAGATCAAATTCCGCCGGAGCAAGCTCAAACTTGTTGGCTTCAATTTTGGACATATCCAAAATATCGTTAATAACGCCAAGCAGATGGTTTCCGGCATCTTCTATTTTTGTAAGGCAGTAATCTTTGCGAATAGGGTCAACAGTGTTTTTTCCTATTGTGGTCATGCCGATTATAGCGTTCATCGGTGTGCGTATTTCGTGGCTCATGTTGGCAAGGAACACGCTCTTGTGTCTGTTCTCTAAATCCGATTTATTTTTTGCCGAGTCAACTTGAATAAGAATAATTATCAACACTAACGCAAGCGCGGTGCCCAATAAAATGAGGATTAAAGCCATATTGTTTACGGGTTGATAAAATAACTTTTTAGGCGTTAAAAGACCTAAACGCCACCCATTTGGAAGCGTTCTGAAAAAACCGACGACAGTTTCGCCTCTCCAGTTAACCCACTCGAGTCCTGTAATTTTTCCCGTGCGTACTAATTCATTAGTTATAAACGCAAGAGGGATTGTCGGGTCGTACATTTTCAATCCGACAAATTTCGGGTTCATGTGACCAATTACCGTTAAATCCTGACTAATCAATACTCCGTCACCTGAGTTTTGGGTAAAAGCGGTTCTTGCAACTCTTTCTCCTATACTACCTGCCATCATATCAAAAGAGACGACACCTATACGGTTCCCGTCGTCGTCAATAAGACAACGGGAGAATGAAAAAACCATTTCACCTGTTACCGCATCTGTATATGTTGTCGTTTCGTAAATTTCAGAGCCGGTTTCAAGGGCGCCTTTGTACCAAGGGCGCTCGGTCACATGCCAACTTTCAGGAGGTTCCCAACCGGTACCGTTAAAAAGGTATGGACCTTCAGAAGATTTTTCTATAAAGCCATATGCGCCGTTAGGACTGAAAGTATCCCTGTTTTTTGAGTTTAAATACTTTGTAAATCCGGTGGTATAAGCGATTATTTTTGCGGAATTATCCCCGTGTTGGACTAAATTTAGTATGGATTGCGCAAAATCATCAAGTATTGTGCGTGATTCCAGAAGTTCAGCGTAGATTTGGGTTTCCACATAGTTAAGTAAATTATCAGTATTGCGCTCAAGATTGGTTTGTACAATTCTACTGGAAAAGATGTAGCTTAATATAACCATCAACGAAAACGAAAAAACAGTAAAAATAACTTGTACATATAAGGGGCGGTCTTTAAAAATTCTGGGTAATTTCATTTTCATCAACGGTCTCCCTATAATATGGGTATAAAATTAATATTTCTTACCTTATATAATAAATATTTCCAAAAAATCTAATGGTATTATAACATAAAAATAATATAAATAGTATATATGAATTCTTTATAAAATAGGTATTTTTATAGAAAATTGTTGTTTAATTTCTATAATAAATTGTAAGAAATTCTAACATATTCCGAAGAACTATCATCTATAGCGCCGAAATCGACCGGAATCGCGTTTTTTAGGTAACGGGTTCCGTTTGCTTCGTCTGTTATTTCACGCTTTAAATCTTTTTAATCGCAGAGCGTTGGTCAGTACCGATACGGAACTTAAACTCATGGCGGCGGCGGCAAAGACAGGATTTAGGAGCGGTCCGCCGAAAAGATACAGCAAGCCTGCGGCGATGGGAATGCCCAGCACATTGTAACCAAAAGCCCAAAACAGATTTTGTTTGATGTTGCGGATTGTCCGTTTGCTCAAATTGATTGCCGTGGGAACGTCGAGAAGATCGGAGCGTATAAGAACAATGTCGGCGGATTCCATCGCGACATCCGTTCCGCTTCCGATAGCGATACCAATGTCGGCTTGCGCGAGAGCGGGAGCGTCGTTAATACCGTCCCCAACCATTGCGACAAAACGCTGTTGGCGTTTTGTCGCTTGGGAGAACAGCTTACGTTTTTCTCCATGCTGGAATTCCAAATTTGTTTCTTGCAGTTTCTTAACTTCGGCGGACTTGTCTTGCGGCAAAACTTCCGCAAGTACGCGGTCTATTCCCACTTGTTTGGCGATGGCATCAGCGGTTTTTTTATTGTCTCCCGTTATCATGGCGACTTCGATTCCCATTTTGTGAAGACTATTTATCGCCGCCCTGCTGGAAGGTTTAATCACGTCCGCTACCGCCGCAATTCCCGCGATTGCGCCGTTCAGAACGACATACATCGATGTCTTTCCGTCAGAAGCAAGGCGGTCGGAAGTTGTGTCAAGTTCCGCAAGCGAAATGCCTCGCTCTTCCATAAGTTTGCGGTTTCCGATAAGGA
>Ga0268262_10004627_pt1 | contig 14109 bp, 12 predicted proteins | sample TergutNc150P3_FD_190354 | JGI IMG/M metagenome (GOLD analysis project Ga0268262, IMG submission 190354) | Nasutitermes corniger P3 segment gut microbial community from laboratory colony in Florida, USA - Nc150 P3 (SPAdes) (version 2) | ecosystem: Host-associated > Arthropoda: Insects >... | reverse complement strand
TAAAAAAAGCGCCGATCAGCTCGCGAAGGCGCTGGGGCGCTTTACCAAAGAAGACCCGACCTTCCGCAGCTACGTGGATCAGGAATCAAACCAGTGCATCATACAGGGCATGGGAGAGCTGCATCTGGAAGTTTACATTGAAAGGATGCGAAGGGAATACAACGCCGAAGTGGATGTCGGAAGGCCCCAGGTCGCGTACAGGGAGGCAATCACCCAGCGCGCGGATTATAGCTACACCCATAAAAAGCAAACCGGCGGCGCGGGCCAGTTCGGTAAGGTGGCGGGTTATATGGAACCGTTCCCCTCAGGCGACTACGAATTCGTTGACAACATCAAGGGCGGCACGATCCCGACGGAATTTGTCCCGTCCTGCGACAAGGGCTTTAAGGAAGCGGTAAAAAAAGGGAGCCTTATCGGCTTTCCGGTGGTCAACATACGCTGTGTAATAAACGACGGTCAGAGCCATCCGGTGGACTCCTCCGACATAGCGTTCCAGCAGGCGGCCATCGGCGCTTTCAGGGAGGCGTACATGAGGGCCAGGCCCTGTATACTGGAACCGATTATGAAAGTAGCGGTAGAAAGCCCGACAGAATTCCAGGGAAACATTTTCGCGTCAATAAACCAAAGACGAGGCGTTATTTCCTCTTCAACCGAAGACGGCGCTTTCTCCAAAATCGAAGCCGAAGTACCGCTGTCAGAAATGTTTGGCTATTCGACCGTACTCAGATCGCTTACACAGGGTAAGGCTGAGTTTACCATGGAGTTTACAAAATACGGCAAGGTTCCCCAGAGTATTTCCGAAGCCCTAATCAAGGAGTATAAAAATGGTTAAAGAAGAACTGATACAGCGCAGCCCGGTGCGGATATTTATGAATTCCATTAATGGCGGGCTAAAACCCGGCGAATTAGGATTGATAGCTTCTCCTTCGGGCATCGGTAAAACATCTGTGCTTGTCCAGATTGCCCTGGACAAATTGCTTCAGGATAAAAAAGTAATACACGCTTCCTTTACCCAGCATACGAATCATGTCCTGGCCTGGTACGAGGACATATTTGACGAGTTTATTAAAAAGAAAAATCTGGAAAACGAAGAGGAAGTTAAAAACAATATAACAAAAAACCGCGTGTTAATGAAGTTTTCACAAGCCGGGACTTCCAGCGATCAAATACAGAGAAGCCTGAAGGCATTAATAAAATCAGGCGGTTTTAACGCCGAGGCAATTATCATTGACGGCTTTGATTTTACGGCAATCGAAGAAGGCCATTTTACCGCAATCAAGTCCTTTGCTTCGGAAATGGGTGTATACTGCTGGTATTCCTGCAATGTAACTTCGGATCGAAGATCCGCCGACCTTCGATCTGCGGATCTTCGATCTGCGGATCTTCGATCTGCGGATCTTCGATCTGCGGATCTTCGATCTGCGGATCTTCGATCTGCGGATCTTCGATCTGCGGATCTTCGATCCGGTGAAAAGCCACCTAACGATCAGCTTTATGATCAGAAAAACATCCCTCTGGTATTGAAAGATAACGCAAGCCTTTTTGATGTAATAATTATTCTGGAACCCAAAAGCGATCACATCGCGCTGACTGTTTCCAAAGACAGGGACATTTACAATCCTGAACATCTTGCGCTGAAGCTGGATCCTAAAACTTTGTTGATTCTGGAAAATTAATTTTATGACGCGGGGCATATTAATTGCGGGAAATGAATCTTCTCTTTTTTCAGCGATAGCCGCAGAGACGGCAAACAGGGTTGAGTCTTACGCGACTGCCGTCATTCCCAACCGATTTCCCCAGCGCGACGGAGGCCAGCCTTTAAAAGCGGATATTCAGGGAGGAGTAATTTCCCTTTCCTGGAACCCGGCAAGCCCCATCTCCGCACGCACCATTCTGTTGGCCGCGGAAAACCGGCTTGGAAAAATAAGCGACTGTATACTTGTCTGCTCACCGCCCGCTGTTTACAGGCCGCCTGACAGCCTTGTGCCTGAAGAAATTGAAATCCTGGTAGACGATCAAATTAAGGGATGGTTCTTTTTAATAAGGGAGCTGATCATGTATTTCCGCCGCGCCGCTTCGGGGTCTGTTTCTTTTGTGGCCCTCGAAACCAGAGGTGGGAAAAACATTCACTCCGATCTTTTGGGGGCCTCGGCGGCTGCCTGCTTCGCCAATTACGCCGGCGCGGTCCTTGCCTCGTCGGCCAACGAGCCTTTCCTTACGATGGGCTTTTCCGGCCCTGAAACAAGCGAAAAGGGCCAGTTCGCGTCCTGGCTCTTTAAAGCGATAGACGAAAGCTCAAAAAGAAATTCCGGCCGCTGGCATAAGTTTTCCAAGCTCCCGTTCTTTTCATAAAACCCGTTCAGAACAAGTCCAGCTCCGCCTGGGCGCTTCTGTCTTTTTCTTCCAGAGTGGACATGAACTCAAAAATTTTGTCATTATCACAAACTATATTGGCTTCCCGGCAAGTCTCCAGAAAAATAGCCATAAGCTCCCTGTTGTTATCGCTTGAGATAACATAGCTGTTTCCGTATTTTTTCTCATATTTATCCCGCAATCCGGGGAAGTGCCTGTCCAGCATTTTGTAAAAATATTCGCGATCTCCTTCCCGCAGTGTCATGCCCATTCCAAAGCAGAGGATGCCGTAAACTTTTGCATCAACGCAGTAGCCAAGAATACCCCGAAGGTTTTCCGCAGTGTCATTTATGAACGGAAGGAGGGGACAAAGCCAGACCACAGTTTTTATTCCGTTGTCCCGCATTATCTTTAGCGTTTCAAAGCGCTCATGGCTTGTACAGACGTTTGGCTCAACAATTCTGCAAAGGTCTTCGTCAAAAGTTGTCAGTGTCATTTCGACCACGCATTTCGCCTTGCGGTTTATGCTTTTTAAAAGATCCAGATCGCGAAGTATCAAATTTGATTTGGTCTGGATCGCAAGGCCGCATCCATACTTTTCAATAATCTCAAGGCAAGCCCTTGTGTTTTTAAGGCTTTCGTCAATAGGTATGTAGGGATCGCTCATGGCGCCGGTTCCGATCATGCACTTTTTACGTTTTGATCCAAGTTTTTCTTCCAAAAGCCGCGGCGCGTTAATTTTTATTTCCACGTCTTCAAAATCGTGATCCATGTTGTAGCAGCGGCTTCTTGAATCGCAGTAAATGCAGCCGTGTATGCATCCCCGGCACAGGTTCATGCCGTTCTTTGGGGACAGGATGCCTTTGGCTGGTTTAAAGTGCATGGTTCAATATAAATTCACTTATTTTTCACCTAACTCAACCAATTTAAAAATATAAGACTCAATACCCTGTCTCTCATTTATAGCCCTATCCGCGTCTGATTTATCATCGTACACTTCCACTATATCCCAGCTGCCATCATTCTCCTTACACATAAGAACATAACCCTTGAGCTTCTCCCCTACAATTTTAATATTATCACCTTTATCTTCATAAATTCCTTCCCATTTGTTATAATCATCACCATCTATCCAAAACCCGCTGCCGCCATCCTTAATACCGGTTACTCTTAATAAAAACATATCCAACCCTCACCCTGTTAACATTATACAACTCTTTAAACATTATATATCTTCCCGATTTTTTCTGCTACTGTAACAATATGTCCAAAGAACCACTTTTTTTGATTGACGCCTACGGCCTTATTTACCGTTCGTACTTCGCTTTTTTAAGCCGGCCCCTGATGAATCCGGCGGGGAAAAATGTGTCTGTCTTGTTCGGTTTTGCCAGAACTTTGGTTACGCTCATTGATTCAGGCGCACCTACAGTCAAGGACAGTAAAAAGCCTGACGAAGTTCTGACAGAGCAGGAAATTGTTTTACAAAAGCCGCAGAGGCTCGCGGCGGTATTTGATTCGCTGACGCCTACCTTCAGGCACAAGATGTACAGCGAATACAAAGCCACAAGGCAGAAAACGCCGGAAGACCTCCACGCGCAGGTTCCGCTGGTACAGGAGTTTCTTGAGGCCATGAACATCCCGTGCCTGAGGGCTGACGGTTACGAAGCGGACGACATCATCGCGACTCTGGCCTTTAAATGCCGGAGTGAAGGGCGTCAGTGCTACATCCTTTCTTCAGACAAGGATCTGCTGCAGCTTGTGGGGAGCGGAACCTGGGAGTTAAGGCCAATCAAAGGAACCGCTCAGACGGAAGGCGGTCTGCCCTACGAACTGGTCGGCCCCGGCGAAGTCAAAAGCGAATGGGGAGTGAATCCCGACAGAGTGCTTGACCTTCTTTCCCTTACCGGGGACAGCTCCGATAACGTTCCTGGGGTCAAAGGCGTAGGGGAAAAAACCGCGGTGAAACTCATGACCCGCTACGGTTCACTCGACGAGATTTACAAAAACATCGCGGGCATCGAAGGCGCAATCGGGAAAAAGATCGCCGAAGGAAAAGAGAGCGCCTACTTCTCGCGCTCCCTTATAAAACTGGACAGCGACGTTCCCCTCGCGATAAAGGAAATTGACGAGCTTTCTGTCGAAAAAATTGACCGCACAGCCGGCGCGCGGGTTTTGCTCCGCGAGGGGATACGCCAGAGCGCGAAGCAGCTTGATCCATCCGACCGAAGGTCGGCGGCGGTAGCGAAAGAAAAGAACAGCTCGGAGAGTAGAGCGGATGAAACGGAAAAGCTGGAGAGTCCTGAAGCGAGCGAAAAGTCCGGCGACACGGCTGACTCTGCCCTGTTGGGCGAAGGGGTTTACAAAACCATCCTGGATATAAATGATCTACAGGCCCTTTTGGAAAGAGCTAAAACACAAAAGCTCCTTGCCCTGGACTTCGAGACCGATTCACTGGACGCCTGGAACGCCAAACCCATCGGCATTTCTTTCGCGGTAAAGCCAAAGGAAGCTTTTTACGCGCCGGTCGCGGCCCACCAGGGCGCGGGGGAGGAAAGCCCGGCGCCTTTTCTCGATGGCGAAAAAGTCAAAGCGCTTCTGGCGCCGTTCTTCGCGGATCCTTCCATGACAATCGTTGCACATAACGCCAAATACGATTACAAGGTTTCACGCGGCTGGGGAATAGATCGCTGGCAATGCAAAATCTGGGACACTATGGTGGCCGCCTGGGTAATCGATCCTGAGCGCGGCGGTTATTCGCTTGATTCCCTCGCGGTTTTTTATTTCAGCGTAAGTCCAATTGCGTATAACGACATCGTCCCCAAGGGCAAAACTTTCGATGCCGTCCCGCTTGAAACCGCCTGCCGCTATTCCGCCGAAGACGCGGATTTTTGCCTCAGGTTGAAACGCTGTCTGGAAGAGAAACTTGGCGATGCCGAACCGCTCTTCAAAAACCTGGAAATGCTGTTGCTGCCTATCCTCGCCGAAATGGAAGGGGAGGGTATCAGAATTGAAAAGGACATTTTAAAGAACTACGGAACTGAATTGGGAAAAGAACTGGAAGATATTCAGGCAAAGACTTACAAAATCGTGGGCCATGAATTTAACCTGTCTTCAACCCAGCAGCTTCAGAAAGTTCTTTTTGAGGAGCGAAAGCTTAAACCGGACAAGAAAACAAAAACAGGCTATTCAACCGACGTTGCTGTATTGGAAGAACTTGCCAGGGAAGACGAAGTCCCCGCCCTCATACTCAGGCACAGAACGCTCTCTAAACTCAAATCAACCTACGTTGACAGCCTGCTGTTATTGGCTGATAAGGACGACAGGCTGCACACCAACTTTGTGCAGACCGGAACCGCCACGGGACGGCTTTCCAGCCGTGAGCCCAATTTGCAGAACATACCCATCAGGGACGAAGAAGGCCGCCGCATCCGCGAAGCCTTTATCTCCAGGCCCGGCTGCCTTCTAATCTCCGCCGATTACAGCCAGATAGAGCTTGTGGTGCTTGCCCACCTGTCCGGCGACAAAAACCTGCTCTCTTCTTTTTTTGAGGGAAAGGATGTCCACGCCCGCACGGCTTCGCTCATATTCGGGATGGAAGAGAAGGACATTCAAAGCGAGCAGCGGCGCATCGCGAAAACAATTAACTTCGGCGTCATGTACGGCATGAGCGCCTTCAGGCTCGCCAACGAGCTGAATATCAGCCGCACCGAAGCCGCCGCTTTTATCGAGGCTTATTTTAAGACGTACGCCGGGGTAAGGGAATTTATCGAAAGCCTTATCAGAAAGACAGAAGAAACCGGCTACGCATCCACCATCATGGGAAGGCGGCGCTTTATACCCGCGATTAACTCGCGGAACAAAACCGAAAAGGCCGCCGCCGAAAGAATCGCGGTGAATACGCCGATACAGGGTTCCGCAGCGGACATTGTAAAAACAGCCATGATAAATCTGGACAGGGCCCTTGCGGCGGCAAAAAGCCCGGCGAAACTTCTTTTACAGGTACACGATGAATTAATACTGGAATGTCCTAAGGAAAAAGCAAAAGAAACGGCGGCGCTTGTTAAAAGCGAAATGGAAAGCGCCGTGAAGCTAAAAATCCCGCTCAGGGTAAGCGTTGAGACCGGAAAGAGCTGGGGCGATTTTCACTGACTCAAGCCCCGTTTACATTGGTACGGCGGACTACACTGCGCAGCAATGGACACTGCACCAGCAGTGGACATTGCACAGCAATGTTTGTATTTTTTACCGGAGCCGCAGGGACAGGGTTCGTTTCTGCCAATCTTGGGCCCGACACGGACAACGGTATCCGGCTTTACCTCGCCTTCGGTGTAAAGCCAGCGGCCGTCGAATTTTTTAAACGAGGCTTTCTCGCGGTGGACTTCCCTCAGGCCGTCCATTTCATAAGACGCTTCAAACTCTACGATTCCTTCCGTATCTTTTACGCCGCCTTTTTCAGCGGACAGGATTCTCAGCCCAAGCCATTTGGAGTTTTCGCTCCAGGTCTTCGTCTGCTTTACATCGATCTTTTCTTTTTCATCCTGCGAACAGGTTTCAATGATGTAATCTATGGCATGTTCAACATAGGCGGAGTAACGGCTACGCATCAAAGCTTCGGCTGTCGGGGCATCTTTTGTCCCTTTGATGTAAGGCTCGCAACAATCCCTGTAGCCGCGGCCTGAACCGCAAGGGCAGGCTTTCATAGACTCTCCTTCGATAAAACATCTTTTAGGGCTTCGAGTTTCGCCGGAATGACTTTAGCTTCGACAGACCGTTCCATCGCCTTTTGAAGCGAAAGCGGAACAGGCACCGGCCCTGTAAGCGGCTCTACCGTCTCGGCAAACTTCGCCGGATGAGCGGTGGAAAAAACCGCCAGGGCTCTTTCTTTTACCAGTTTCCCGGCCTCTATTAATTTGTCCGCGGCCTTCCACGCCACGGCGCTGTGAGGATCAAGGTAATAACCATAGCGGGAAAAGACTTCGGAAATTGTTTTCCTGGTTTCATCATCGCTGACCGAAGCTCCCATAATAATGTTGCGCATTTCCTCCCATGTGAAATGCGCCGCCATGCGTTCAAAGTTGCTTGGAGCTCCAACGTCCATCGCGTTCGATAACGTGGCTTTGGAAAGTCTCTCCTCGTAACTCCCGCTTTCAAGGTAATCCGGAACGGTTTTATTTATGTTTGTCGCCGCGATGAATTTGCCTATGGGAGCGCCCATCTTCCAGGCGTAAAGGCCGGCGGTCAGGTTTCCAAAATTACCGGACGGAACGGAAAATGTCCCTCCAGTCGCTCCTCCGGCGGCGGCGGCATAGTAAGCCGCCTGCGGTATGAGGCGGGATATGTTAATTGAATTCGCGGAAGATAAAACAAATTTTTCTTTTAGATACGCGTCGGCAAAGGCCTGCTTTACAAGGCGCTGGCAATCGTCGAAGCTGCCTTCCACAGCTATGGCGGAAGTGTTGCCGCCAAGCCCCGCGATCTGCCTCTCCTGCAAGGGAGAAACTCTGCCTTTGGGGTACAGGACTGTCACGTAAATTCCTTCCACGCCGAAAAAGCCGTCGGCAACCGCCCCGCCTGTGTCGCCGGATGTAGCGACGAGTATCTTAAGCGGCTTGTCCTCCCCACGGCGAAGGTAAGAAAAAGCGCGCGCCATAAAACGCGCGCCAAAATCCTTAAACGCCGCGGTCGGGCCGTGGAACAGCTCAAGCACCATACGATCCCCGGCGTTTACCAGCGGCGCGGAAAACGGATACGCGGATTGAAGCATGCCGGACAAAGTCGCTTTGGGAATATCATCTTCCACCCAGGGCGCGATAATTTCAAACGCGATTTCGGGGTACGCCATTTTTCCCAGCGAAGATCCCGCGGCGGCTTTTAACCGCGGAACCTCCTCCGGGACAAAAAGCCCGCCGTCAGGCGCAAGGCCGGCAAGGGAAGCGGCGGCAAAACTAAAGCTTTCGTTTTTATTTCTGGTGCTGTAGTAGCGCATGGGCTATGCTATCATAAAGGGCAAAAGGATAAAAGCGGAGCGCTGCTATGGTTAACAAAATTGGAGATGACGAAATTGAATGTGAGATAATTGAGTCTTACGGCATCTTTTCCGCCGGGGCAAAAAACTGGAACAAGGAAGTAAACCTGGTCAGCTGGAACGGAAGGCCCGCGAAGCTGGACATACGCGCATGGCAGAACAACCATGAAAAATGCGGCAAGGGGATCGCCCTTACAAGGGAAGAGGCGGAAGAGCTGGTTAAACTCCTGAATAAAATTCTTAAGCAGAAGGATAAAAAAGCGGAGCGGCAAACCGGAACAAAAACCAAAACAGGTCGGAAGAAAAACCAAAGCTCAAAAAAACCTGAACCCCCAAAAAACCTTGAACCCTTTTACGACGAGCTGGAACTGCAATTCGGCGCCGATCCTGACAAGTGCAAGAGTGCGCGCAACACCCTGCTAAAAAAATATCATCCCGATAAAAACGGCGAGAACATAGCTTTCGCCACAAGGAAGACTATCAAAATAAAGGAAGCTTATGACAAGATCATGGAATGGTGGAATGGAGAAAACTGATTAATACAACCATCAAGGGCTTACGCTTCTTCTATTGTAAACTTCTTTCATCTGCTGGAAATTGTTTGCGAAGGATATAAAAAATATTGGTTATGCTATGTGCCGCTATATATCCGTTACACTCTTGTTCAAAACACAAGCGTAATACCTTTTTTGTATTCTCAATAAAGGGTTGACGAGCGATAAAGCCATCCAGTATAACATTTGTATCAATCATTATTACCATAACGTTCATTCCTGTATTCAGCTAATTCTTTTTTGTAATCAAAATCGGCTGGCAATATTCCAAGGTATTTTGTTAAACGCCGAAACGCCTCCTGCCCTTTGGCGCGTTTTTCTTCCGAAGTTTCGTCTGTGCTATCAATATTTAAGACAGCCCGTTGTCTGCCTTTAATTGTGGTTATTGGTTTTTCAGGTATAAAAACGCCGTTTTCAAAAAATCCATCTACCACTAGCATATAGCCCTCCGCTTCACTGACAAACAATACATAAAAATCGTAGCGGCTTCAAGCGGAATCATTAGATCAAGCGTATACTTCCTGTCTTCATAACTCTATTCCGCCCAGCCCCTGCTTCTGTCCACAGCCTTGTGCCAGTTCGTGACGAGTTTATCCCGCTTGCCCGCTTCCATGCAGGGCTTAAACAGGGCGTCGCGTTTCCAGCTGTTTTTTACTTCCGCCGGATCTTTCCAGAAGCCCACGGCAATTCCAGCGAGACAGGCTGCGCCAAGAGCTGTAGTTTCCCGAACCATTGGGCGCACAATATCTACGCCGCAAATATCCGCCTGAAACTGCATTAGGAACTTATCCCTGCTCGCGCCGCCGTCCACCCTCAATTCGGTAATACTAAAGTCGGTGTCCTTTTCCATGGCATTCAGCAGGTCCATTACCTGATAAGCTATTGATTCCTGAGCGGCTCTGATGATGTGATTTCGCTTGGTGCCTCTGGTGATTCCCACGATGCAGCCGCGGGCGTACATGTCCCAGTAGGGAGCGCCCAGGCCGGCAAAGGCCGGAACCAGGTAGACCCCCCCTGTGTCTTCAACCTTACCGGCGTAATATTCACTGTCTGCGCTTTCCGTTAAAAAACGCATCTCATCCCGCAGCCATTGAATCACCGCGCCGCCAACAAACACCGAGCCTTCAAGGGCGTACTGAACCTTGTCACAGACGCCCGCAGCGATGGTTGTAACAAGCCCGTTTTCGCTTTCGACAGCCTCATAACCGGAGTTCATTAAGAGGAAGCAGCCGGTACCATATGTACACTTGGCTTCGCCTTTTTCAAAACAGCATTGCCCGAAAAGAGCGGCCTGCTGATCTCCAGCGTTTCCCGCGATAGGCACCTTACTGCCCTGAATATTCGTGGAGGCGTACACCATGCTCGACGGTTTTACTTCCGGCAGCATGGCGCGCGGAATATCCAACGCTTCCAGAAGCCGGTTGTCCCAATCAAGTTTGTGAATGTCAAAGATCATCGTCCGGCTCGCGTTGGTGTAATCGGTAACGTGGACAGCCCCGTCCGAAAGCTTCCAGATAAGCCAGGTATCGACCGTGCCGAAAAGTATCTCTCCCTTTTTCGCGCGTTCCCGCGCTCCCTCGACATTGTCCAGTATCCATTTAATTTTTGTTCCCGAAAAATACGCGTCCGGCACAAGGCCGGTGGTTTTTTTTATGTAATCACTAAGACCCTGATCTTTCAGGGAATCCACAATGGCGGAACTGCGCCGGCACTGCCAGACAATGGCGTTGTAAATTGGCTGTCCGGTGTTTTTATCCCAGAGGATCGTGGTTTCACGCTGGTTGGTAATTCCGATGGCGGCGATATCCTCCGAGCGGATATTGTGCCGGGCGATAAGCTCCATCATTACGCCGTACTGCGAGGAGTAGATCTCCATCGGGTCATGTTCCACCCAGCCCTCCCTTGGGTAAATCTGGGTAAACTCCCTTTGCTCAACGGCAACCATGTTTTGTTCCTTGTCAAACAGAATAGCCCTGGAACTTGTTGTCCCCTGATCAAGGGATAAAATGTATTTTGCCATGATCGCCTCCTCCCAATATTACACTATTCCTTGCGCACCGCCTCAATAGCGTCTGCCAGAGCCGCTTCCATTATTTCTGCGGGAGGCTCTTTGATGTGGCCCAATTTGATCAGGTCTTCGACCATGGCGCGTACTGCGGCTATATCCGCTTTGGCCCGGCTGTACACTTCATCCCGCGAAAGCTCTAGCCGTGCCACACCTTCGGCGATTGCCTGCTCTGCCACATCGGCGGCTTCCTTGGCGAAAATATCTGTCTCTTCCATATTCGCGATGATGTTGTCGGTATCGATTCCCCGCTTTTCAGAAAATTCCGCGATTGAATGGGCGCAGCGAATCGCCATACCGTCCGTTATTTTTTTTGCCCGGACCAAAAGCGCGCCTTTAAGAATGCCGGGAAAACAGACAGAGTTGTTCACCTGATTTGGAAAATCGCCGCGGCCGGTTGCCACAATAAAAGCCCCCTCTTCTTTCGCGGCGTAGGGCCAGATTTCCGGAACCGGATTGGCGCAGGCAAACACAATCGCTTTATCCGCCATGCTTCGGATCCATTCCCTTCTTACCGTGTTCGGGCCTGGGCTGGAAAGCGCGATAAGAACATCGGCGCCCTTTATGGCTTCCGCTATATCGGATACCTTACCCGGATTTGTTTTTTCGCAAAGTTCCCATTTACGATAGTTTTTTTTGTCATCCTTGATGTCTTCCCTGCCAGAGTGGAGGCCGCCCTTTGTGTCAAAGACAGCGATTTTCGCAGGGTCGCCTCCGTCCGCCAAAATCAGCCTGGCGATGGTAGTGTTGGAAGCGCCGGCCCCCAGAAGCGCGATCTTCGCGTCGCCCATCTTCTTGCCCGCAAGCTTAAGCGCGTTGATAAGGGCGGCCAGGGTAACACAGGCTGTTCCCTGTGCGTCGTCGTGCCAGACAGGAATGTCGCAGGCTTCCCTCAGCTCATCCAGCACCCTGTAACAGTTGGGCTGGCTAATGTCTTCAAGGTTGATCGCGCCAAAACTGTGCTGGGCCATCTTCACAAAATCGATAAGCCGCCGGGGATCGTTCCTGCCATCCGGGCCTTTTGAGTCGACGCAAAGCGCAACCGCGTCAACACCGCCCAGATACTTCATAAGCATGGCTTTTCCTTCCATTACGCCAAGCCCACCCGGAGGCGTGCAGTCCCCGTCGCCCAAGACCCTGGTAGAATCCGACACCACCGCCACCAGGTTTCCGCGGCTGGAAAGGGCAAACGAAGCGTCGTTATCATCCCTGATTGCCGTGGAAATTTTCGACACGCCTGGGGTATACCAAACATTCAGCCAGTTAAAGCCGTAAATGCCGCACTTGGGCAAAGTCTGCATTTTACCGCCGTAGAAACGGTGCGCCTTTTCGGAAAGGTTTTTTAAGAACAAGGTTTTAGCCTGTGCCTTTTGATCTTCGCTAAAATCAACGGGAAAAAGGCTGTCCAGATTTTTTATCTGTATATCTATGCTCATATCGCGTCCTTTAAAAATGTTTAAGTTAAATAGTTTTAATTAAAAATTAAATTCGTATGAATCAAGCCTGTATTCCTCTTTCAGCGCTTTGATGGTTTTTTTTAGGCTGTCATTCAGGGGTACGCCGGTTTCCTTCCTGGAAAGCCAGGCCATGTATTCTTTTTCGCCCGCGGTGTAGATCCTCTCCTGGCCGGGAGCTTTAGCCGAAGAACGCAACTCACGCAGTATGTCGCCGGTTGTCTTTTTGAATTTATCCGGTTCCACAAAGGCGCTTATGTCGATGGCAATAAAAAAATGCCCCAGGCGGAAGGGAATTTTTTTACCATTGGGATCGATGCCGTTCAGGGCTTTCAGGAACTGCCCCTGCTGAAGCGCGGCGGAAAGTATCTCCACTACTGTGGCGTAACCATAGCCCTTGTAACCGGCGGTATCTTCGCCCAGGCCGCCCAGCGGCGTAAGGGCGGAAGCGCCTTTCGTCAGCCCTTCAAGGGCTTTCGCCGGATCTGTCTCCGTACTGCCGTCCCGGTTAATTACCCAGCCGGGAGGCATGGTCTTGCCTATCCTTTGGTAATGCTCGATTTTCCCCCGCTGCGAAACCGAAGTGGCGCAGTCCAGCATAAAGGGAAAATCCTCGTCGGTAGGCATACCTACAGTTAAAGGATTTGTCCCCAGCATGTTTTCGATCCCAAAGGTAGGCGCGATGGAAGGCCGCGCGTTGGTGCCGGTGATGCCGATCATCCCGGCTTTTGCCGCCATGCCCGCGTAATACCCGGCGATGCCGTAATGGGTGGAATTCCGCGCAACCACCATGCCCAGGCCGTGTTGTTTTGCCTTGTCAATCGCCATCTGCATTGATCTTTTCGCAATCACCTGACCCATTCCGTCATGACCGTCAACAACAGCGGTAGCAAGATGGTCCTTGACCACTTCAAAATTGGTAACGGGGTTTTGGATTCCGTCTTTAATACGGTCGATATAAATTGGCTTGAATCTGCCTATTCCGTGTGAGTCTATACCCCTCTTGTCGGATTCAATCAACACGTCGGCGCAAACAGCGGCGTCTTCCGGAGGAACACCGGCTTTTATAAATACATCCTTCATAAAAGCTTCCAGCTTTTCAAAGCTTTCATACTCCGCCATATACTTCCTCGTGAAAACATCAACCATACATTTAACGTTTAGCGGGGGCTTTCTGAGCGTTTTCAACCTTGCTGTCTACAGTGTTGAGTATGGCTGACAGTTTGTCTTTTTCAATCAAGTCTATGAGCCTTGCTTCGGTGTAGCGGCGGGCTTCTTCGGAAAAAACCCCGACAGTAACGCAGATGCCCTTACCGGCTTTTACCTCTTTCAGGTGGGAATGGAAGTCCCTGACAATGAGCTCCCCAATGGAACCCTGGGTGCGTATGAACCGGAACATGATGACATCCGACCACTTTGGGGTATCGACTTCCGCGAGTATATCGGCCCATTCATTCTTGTTTACCGAAATATTGGCGATCTTTATCTTTGCCTTGGGAAAGTAGCTTATAACGATTTTTCTGCATAGGGCGACAAAATCCCCGGAAGGGGCCATGAGGAAGATTTGGAGGTTTTTATTGGCGTTAAGCTCCTGGTATTTTCCGATTAACGCGGCGGTATCTTTATAAGTCGGGTTTTCCGCCATGATGCTTCTTAGCA
>Ga0268262_10004626_pt1 | contig 14111 bp, 18 predicted proteins | sample TergutNc150P3_FD_190354 | JGI IMG/M metagenome (GOLD analysis project Ga0268262, IMG submission 190354) | Nasutitermes corniger P3 segment gut microbial community from laboratory colony in Florida, USA - Nc150 P3 (SPAdes) (version 2) | ecosystem: Host-associated > Arthropoda: Insects >... | reverse complement strand
GGCGACTTGTTATAAGCAAAAATATATTTGCACATATTACATAAGAGAGCCTCTATTGGAAGCTCTGCCAAATTGCTAAATCCCATTTTTTCGCCAAAAACCATAGTTAGGATAAATATAGAATTTTTTTTAGGCAGTGGGAGATTTTTCTCCTTTGTTCAGCGGTTGATTGTTAAGGCACAAAAACATAAGGTTTACTCTTGTCTGTCCATTTACTCTCATTAGGCAGAATAACATCTATATGAACCCAGGTTTTTGTGTTATTCCTGTGTTCAACTCTTTTAATTCCAAGTTCAAGCCCATCGGAACTTTCGCAATAATCTCTTAATTCATCTAGTTTAGACATGTGGTGCAAGTCCAGGGCTTTGCCTGTTTTGTGAGCACTTTTGGCTGCGCCAACGGTGCATTCTGGTGTACGCATGCCGCACCAACTGTTTATGCGTTTGCCATTGTACACATTCACGTAAACACCTGGGAAAAGCTGCTTTAATTTGTCATAAGCCGATAATAGAGTGGAATCGAAACTTTCAACTGTATAATTATATTTCTTCCAATCTGGAGGCATTATATCTTCCAAGCTGTTATCATCGGAAAAGCCGTTGCTCGCTTGAGAATTGCTCGGAGAACTGCTCGGAGGGCTGCTCAAAGACTTGCTTTGAGAAACACTCGGAGAGGTATAACTCGGAGAAAAACCTGCCGGTATAAGACCAAAAGAATCTGGCGAGGCGTTTAGAGCTAATTTCCAAAGAGGAAGATTTTCTTTCATATATTTCTACTGTTTTGCCGCAGGCATTTTAGATACGAGCGATAAGTTGACATTCACTCCCTCAACTTGGAAATGCGGAATAACAGAAAGGGTAACTTTAAAAAATCCGGGGTTATCTGGATTTTCGACCACCGTCACCTGCCCAAAACTCAAAGGATGGGTGGCGGCAAGTTCGGGACCTGGGTTTTCCATTTCTGTTACAAGTTCTTTAATCCAGTTGTTAAGCTCCGCTTCCAAAACGCCTGCGCTTTTGCTTGCTCCTATATTTTCCCTTTGCAAAACTTTAAGGTAATGAGCAAGCCTTGCGGTTAGGAATATATATGGCAAGCGGGAGTTCACCCTGGAATTTGCGGTGGCTTGTGCATCATCGTATTCTTCTGGTTTTTGGGCGGAGTTTGCTGAGAAAAAGCAGGCATAGCTGCGATTTTTATAAAAACTGAGCGGTATAAAACCTTGCTTTGCAAACTCAAATTCACGAGTTTCGGGAATTAAAATCTCCGTTGGGATTTTTGCCTGAGCACCTTTGCCGGAATTGAAGAAATGTATTGGCAAATCCTCAACTTTGCCGCCGCTCTCTGGTCCCCTTATTTGAACACACCAGCCATTTTCCTGAAAAGAACGCACCATATTCACCGCAAAAGCAAAGGCGGCATTTCCCCACAGATATTTTTCGTGTTCCTCGCCCAAAACAGATTCCGTATAGTTAAAACCTCTGGAATTTTTGTGTTCTCCATAAGGATTTCTTAGCAAAAATCTCGGCAGTACCAACCCTATGTAGCGGGCATCATCTGTTTTGCGGAAGCCTCTCCATTTTGTGAATTCCGCTCTTTCCATATAGTTTTCCAAATCGTCAATTTTTGGCAAATCGCCAATATCGGATTTTCCAAAGAATTTTGAACCAACAGAGGATATGAATAGGCAATGTGCTGCGGCAGATACGGAGGAGATATTTTTCAAAAGGTCAATATCGTCACCGGAGTTTTCAAATTCATAGTTGGCTATCATAGCGGCATAAGGCTCGCCACCCGGAGTATCATATTCATCGCTGTAAATATGTCGGTAAAGCCCGCTTTGAATTACCTCTGGCGAATCTTCAAAATCATATTTCAGGGATTCTTTGTCTGCGCTTATGAGTTCTATTTTCACGTTTCTTCTGAAATCCGTGCGTTGAACCAAGAACTGCAAAGCTCGCCAAGAGGATTCCAGTTTTTGAAATTCTGGACTGTGCATAATGGCATCCAATTGTTCGCTAACAATTTTGTCTATCCACGCAACTTGTGAATCTATAAAGGCTCTGTCTATTTTTTCAACAGTTGCAGAACTGTCTAAAACGCTTTGCACAAAAGCCATTATGCTTGAACCCATTCGCTCGCTTGGGCTATACTTGTAAAGCGAAGCCGCATCGCTGTATTCCGAAATATCCACAAATTTGGCGGGTAAATCCAAATTTATGCTTTTATAAACTGAAGAGAGTTGTGTTTCTTCCATAGTTCCTCCTATTCCTTGTTTTGTGAAAGTTCAGTTGGGATTAATTTAAGTTCGCCTAAAATCTCCTTCATGGAGTTTTTATCTTTCAAAATGCTTTCCATCTTTTTTCTGAATTCCCTGTTGTCCAGTAAATTTGAACCCAAATCCTTTATTAAATTGCGAACAGCCATCAAGCGATTTAGGCTTGGAACCTGTTTCACAATTTCCATAGGTTCAAAAGATTTCATGCTGTTGAATTTAAGCCCAAGGCTTTTCAATTCTATATTCAGGGAATCCATAACTCCATCGAAGTTATCCCTGTTTATGTTGATTTTTTCACGCTCCATGAGCCGTGACTCGTCACCGTCCATTTTGAAATCGCCCAGCACAAGCAATTTCAAAGGCAGTTCCATTTTCTTTTGCACTCCTCCGCTATCCACGCTAAGCTGTATATTTATGCGTGCCGGCGGAATTTCATTTTGATAGCTATTAGCCATATTTTATTCTCCTAGGTTACGGGTTAAAGAAAAATTTTTTATTAAATTTGGTTCCAAGCGGAGGGCGAACCATTCGCTTGGTTTTAGGGAGTTTTTTGGTAGATGCCAGTGAATTTGCAATTCAACGTCCACTGAATAGCTTTTGTCCATAAAAGAAAATTCGTGACTCTCTCCTATTTTCAACAAACTCCATTCGCCCTTAATGCTTTCATAAAAAACATTATTTGCGGTTTTTGCAGTTAATTCAATTCCCTTGCTGTTTTTTATTGGAAACAGTAATTCTATAGTTTTGCTGTTACCTTGCTCAATATCCACATACTGGCTATCTATCCAAAATTTTACAGATGCCATTTTTGGTGCCTTTATCACTATGGAAACGGGAATATCGCTCCACAAACTGTTTTTTAATTGTGCGAGTTCTGCTAGTGTTTTTTTATTGAATTTAATTCTTTCATCCGAGGCGGTATCTATTATATCCATAAATTTTTGAAATTCCCCATCACTTCCAAAATAATCACTCACTTCCGCAACCGATGGAATTTTCCCTTCTTTGAATGGGAATTTTTCCAAAATCTCTTTTTGATAACAAAGCTCCAAATTTTTAAGTCTATTTTCAAATTCCAATTTAAGGCTATCTTCTATAGCTTTAAGGCTGTCTTCCACTCGTTTTAGGCTATCAATTTTGCGTTTTTGCAGCAAAAATATCGCTTCTGTTTTTATTTCTTCTTTATGCTGATTGATTATGGAAACAACAAAAAAGATAATTGAAAACAAAATGCTTGCTAAAAACAAAAATAATGCCACTCTCTTTGTTAAGCTATAGGCAAGAGGCTTTTCACTCTTTATGAAGGACGAAAAAGGGAGGGAGTAAAAAGCATTGCCTTTTTTGAATAGCTCAAGTTTTTGTGGCAGTGAGAGTATATTTTTGCAGGCGATTTCGTCTAAAAAATATTTGTGCAGATAATAATTTAAATGATTGCTGTTAAATTCATAATTTCTATCAAGAGTTTTATCTATTTCTGGGATTTCCAAATCTGTTACTCTATAAACCGGTGCTTTGAATTCAAATTCCGCATTATGATTTGCTTTTAGAGGATTTATAGTGACAATTCCGTCAAGGAATGGCAAGCCATCTGTATTTTTCAAATCTGAATATATGTATTTATAGCCTTTTGGTGGCATTTGTTTTTTTGCAAATTCTTTGCATTGATTTTCGCAAGAACCTGTTATTAAAATATTTTTTATGCCTCGCCTAAAAGAAAATCTATGTTTGGTTTTTGAAGCTGGTTTGTAGTTTATCGGTTCCAAAAATATATCTGTTTTTGAAATTGCGGTATTCAAAATTTGTTTTAGCTCTGCATGTTCCTCCATTCTGAATTTTCCCATAAAGCCAAATAATATGCATTTTGCATAAAGTTCAAGCAACTGATTGCATTTTGCATTTTTATGTAAAGCATCCATTCTGTCAAAAAAATGCTTGCCGGCTTCGGCATCCCCAAATTCACTCAAAGCCAGCGAGTGCGAAAACCATTTTGCAGATATTGTGCTGTTTGCATATATATATTCATCTATCCAAGCGCAAAGAGCAAATTTCGCATTTTCCATTTCAAAACTGGAATATCCATTATTTGCCAGCGCATTAGCAAACTCCTTTATCTCTTCCACAAATTCTCTTTTTATTTCCTCAGCCGAGATTTCACCATCAAGCGGCAACAAAAGCACAGAACAAAAAATTGGCTCAGAAAGTTCGGTTATGGATTTTGTAGTCATACTTTTCTCCTATGGATTTTATGTTTGAATTTCAATAACGCAAGATTAATTTCAATGTCTGTTTCTGTATCAGAAACATCTAAACTACTACCTAAAACATCAGAAATAATTTCACCACTTTTTTGCATTAACGCATTTTGATGTTTTCTTTCTGGTTTTTTTGTTAATTCAACTACATTTCTAGACAATTCCCTTATTTTTGCGAAAGTTTCAACTATTGCCAGAGTGGTTTGGGTAGCTTTTGAACTTTTTAGAATTGTTGCAAGCATATAAAGCCCTTTTTCGGTAAAGGCTTTTATATTTGGTGAAAATTTTAATTTTTGGAGGTTATCAAAATTTTTGATAACCTCACTTTTTTCATCGGAATCTAGTGAAAAAATATACCCTTCGGGAAATTTATCTTGGTTGTTTTTTACCGCTTGATTTACTTCTCTGGTTTCCACTCCATATAACTGAGCAACATTGCTGTCTAAAATAACGCGCTCGCTACGAATGGTTATAATCAAATTTTCCACCTGATTGCTTTGAATTACATTACTCATAAAGCATTCTCCATTAAGATATCCACTGAATTTATTCTTAGTGCTGTTGGGGCGTAAATTCCAATTTCGTTTTCTTCGCATAAATCTTTCCATAATTTTGAATCTGTTGTTAATTTGAAATAAAATGTATTTGGCATTTCTTGAATTGTTCCGGGTGTTATGCTGTGAATGCAGTTTATGCCGTGTGTTGCGCTAACCACTATGCTGGATAATCTTGATTTTGACGCAATTTTCAACTGAGTTGGCATAAATTTAATCGCTTCTTCTGGTAATAATTTTGATTCTATTGCCAACCAAACACTTTTTGCATCGCTAATGCACAGTTCCTTAATATTTGCAAAAAATATTTGCCCATCTTGTTGCAAACGTTTTTGCAAAAGAGCGACCTTTTTTTCGGATAATAAAAAATCATTCAAAGCATTGAAAATTTTATTGAAAGATTTATTGAATTCTAAATGCTTGTAATCGAATGTTTCTTGCAAAAAACGTGATATTTCCAAAAAAATCATAAAAGGCAAGGTGCCTTCCGTATTTTTAAGGCAGTTAAGCAGGGCTTTTAGAGATTTTAAATCTTTGAGCAATAATTCCCTTGAATGAGAAATACCCTCTATGCGGCTTTGCAAAAGCCTGTCAAAATACGTCAATTTTTGGGTGAAATACTCATATCCGTTTATTGATGCTAGTGGTGGGTAAAAATTTTTGTCTATTTCAAATGAACCCTGCATATTTCTCAGCAACCTTACAAGCGGAATAAACTCTTTTCCATCCAAAGATTCATTCTCAAAAACTATGGTCGGCATGGGAACGGAAATGGGCATTTGCAAAGAGTTTCCCGCAGAATATAAATCTGGATAATTTTCCCATACAACTTTAAAGCGAGAGTTTTGCTCTTCTGAAAATTCCACAGGGTTATTTAATTCCAAAGCCAGATATACGTCTAAGGCATTCAAATTTTTATCAAAGATTTTGGTAAAATTTCTAGCCTCTATCTTCACAACTGGATTTTCATAGTCCATAAAAGAAAGACCGCTTGGAAAAATTGCCTCACATTCTTTAATTGCAAGCAGCCCCTCCCGAATAAGTTCTTCTGCAAAAATGAGCTTGCCAAAACCAAAATTCATCCCTTTTGGTAATCCTGCTGCATTTTTTATATGCCGCAAAAAAAACTTATCCGACTGCTGCAAATGTTGTTGCGATAGAGCCATGCCTTCTTTCCAAGCTATGAGTGCCGTCATTTTTCTACCTCACGTATTTTATAACCATAAACCGGTTTTGGCGGATTTGAATAATAGAGTATAAGCCCAGCCGCTGCAAAACCAGCCCCTATTATTGCCATAACTGCGTTTTCACTAATTAAAGGCTCTTCCCGATTTTTGACATTATGCCCAAATATCTCCAAAATTGCGTTTTGCAACTCAATATTTGGCAATTCTGCCGAGCAAAATTCAATTTTTTTAAGGGTTTTTCCATTATATATATCTATAAGCTTTAATGTATAGGCATTGCCTTGCCTATTTTTTGCCATATTAACCCTTAAAATTGCATTTTTAACGTCTGCCCCAACCTCATTTGCATAAACCAAAACCTGTTCAGCAATTTCTGGCGGGGCCTCTACGTTAATTGCAAAAGCCATTTGAGCTCCTATTAGGAGAATTTTTAAACCCATCTTTTTTCCTCTCATTAAGTTAGACGTAAAAAACGGGAAAAAAAATTCAGAAAAGTGAATTTTGTCAACTTCTGTTGACAAAAATGTGCATTTTTTTCTATTTTACCCCTATGGGCATAACAAAATTCCTCGTACTCCTTGCTTTTTTTGCAATTTTTTTGGCTTGTGGCGAGGTTGGAAGTGGTTTCGAAGATAAATCCAGTTCTTCCAATTTTGAGAATTGTACAGGGAAAAATTGCCCTTCTTCTAGTAGCAGGGCAAATAGCTCAAGCAGTTTTGACATAGGATTGGACTTAAAACCTGCTCCCGACAGTTCATACGTGCATGGAACAATTCAAATAACGCTTGAAAAATACTATGTTTCTAGAGGTTTAATTACGCAAAACCAATATAAAACTGTTATGGGCGGCGAAAATCCTTCAAAAGGGGTAAAAAATGATACTTTGCCTGTTGAGGGGGTAAACTGGTTCAAAGCAGTGGAATTTTGCAAAAAATTATCCATTTTAATGGGATTAGACTCAAATGCTGTGAAATTGCCTACAGAAGCCCAGTGGGAATATGTGGCTATTCCTAGTGTTATACAGAGAAATACTGATTATTGGGAATGGACAAATGATTGCTGGGATAATAATTTCCCTTATGAGCCAAATAACCCAAGCGGTCCGCCAAATTGCCTTGAACGAGACTACAAAGTACGCAAAGGTTTTGCCAAGAGAGTAGATGAACGTTATGCCACAGACCCTTATTTAGAAAATGTAGGTGGTGGTTACATAAGTTTTAGAGTTGCACTCAAAAAGAAATTTCTAAATTAAGTGCCATGTCTAATCAAAATTATGTTCCGCCATCTTACAGATATTTAACTTTTGCCATAATAATAGCAGTTATAGGCTCGGTTTTGGTATCTGGTTCATTTTACACAGTTAGGGCAGGTGAAAAAGCCCTTGTTTTCACTTGGGGAAAAATAACTTCGGTCACAAGCGAAGGCTTGCACTTTAAGGTTCCAATTATGCAAACCATTTCAAAAGTGGATATTCGTACCCAAAAAGCCGAGGCTCCGGCGGCAGCTGCATCTAAAAATATGCAAACCGTTTCTACAGTGCTAACCCTTAACTATCACCTTGACCCAAACAGACTTAGCGAGCTATACTCCACGGTTGGTTTAGAGGTTGAAAATAAAATAATAGCAGCACGTATTCAAGAAACGGTTAAAGCGGTTGTTGCTCGCTACACAGCAGAGGAATTACTTTCTATGCGTGAGCAGGTTAAAAATGAAATTTCTGAGAGTTTAACCAAGCAACTTATGGAATATAATATAATAGTGGATGCTGGCGGTGTACAAATAACCAATTTTGATTTTAGCCACGGCTTTAATGCTGCAATTGAAGACAAGCAGGTTGCGGAGCAAAAAGCATTAACGGCAAAGAATAATTTGGAGAGAATAAAAGTTGAAGCCGAACAAAAAATTGCCCAAGCTCGCGGCGAAGCAGAAGCCATTCGCATTCAGGCAGAGGCTATACGTGCTCAAGGCGGCAAAGAATATGTTAATTTGAAAGGCATTGAAAAATGGGATGGCAGGCTGCCCACTTACACTGGCGGAAACGGACCGGTACCCTTTTTGGAAATTAAGTAATTGAAAGCATTGTTTTTTTTGCTTCGCGCTTCAGGTGTGTTGCTGATAATTTATGTAGCTTTGGTTCTTTATTTAAATATGCGCAAAGAGAATATTTTATCTTTCGCATATCAAGAAATTGAAGTAAAAAAAGAAAATGATTCCATTTTGGTAATAGGCTATAGACTTGGCTGTGCAAAGGCTAAAGAATATTCAGACTCTTTAACAAAAGAAAACATCCCAAACAAACTGCAACTTGTGGAACCCATATACAACGAAAAAGATTATCTGCACAATAGGTATGGGATTTTTTATCCGAAGTTTTAATGCCCAGAATTAAAAATATGGGGGGGGGGGGGGGGGGATGTAAATTGATATATATTTTAAGCTTATTTTGGAGGCTTTTTGCGTTTTTGTTAGGTGAACAATTGAAAATCAAATTTTTTTTAGGAGAGCTTGGGGCTTAGGGGTCTAGGTTTGGTAAATTTATCAGAATTTTTTTTACTATATTTCCTCCATGCCAATAACAAAAAATGATTTGATTAATGAAACTGCTATATTGTGCGGAATAACAAGAGATAATGTGAGAATTGCCATAGAGCAATTCTTCAATGCTGTAAAAGATTCCATAAAAAATGGAAATTCTTTAGAGATAAGAGGTTTTGGTACATTTTCTCCAAAGACCTGCAACCCGAGGGTAGGTCGCAATTTGCAAACTGGAGAGCTTATACCACTAGCTACTGGTAAAAGCATGAACTTTAAATTTTCTTCTGAACTTAAAGCTAAGATAACAGGCTCTGAGCTTAAGCCGGCAACTGCCAGCAAACAGGTTCGAGTTCGTGAGCTTGCAAAAACTGATTCGCTTTAGAGAAATGCTTGCAGCCTATAAAGCCTTGATATGCCGAGAGCGGCGAGGGATGAGGAGCTTCAAGTACAAGATGGTTTTTATTTTGAGCAATTAAAATTTTTTTCTTACGAGCAAAACTTCCCCAAAGCATAAACACCAAATTTTCTTTGTTCTCAGAAAGTCTTTTAATTATTGAATCTGTAAATTGTTCCCAACCAATGTGAAAATGTGATGCAGGTAAATTTGCTCTAACAGAAAGAGAAGCATTGAGCAGCAAAACTCCTTGCTTTGCCCAGCTCTCCAAGTTGCCGTGAGTAGCGGGTTTAATGCCCAAATCCATTTCCAATTCCTTGTAAATATTTTGCAAACTTGGAGGAATACCTACTCCGCGAGGAACAGAAAAAGAAAGTCCATGCGCTTGCCCTATTCCGTGATAAGGGTCTTGCCCCAAAATAACAACCTTGGTATTGGGCACTGGACATAAATCCATTGCATTGAAAAATAAATTCGCAGGCGGATAAATGGTATATTGTTTTTTCTCTTGAATAATTTTATTTTTTATTTCTGCAAACCAAGGAGTTTCAAAAAGGTCTGAGAGCAAGTTCAGCCACGAGGGTTCTAGCTTCACCATTTTTTAGTTCTCAGTTCGCATGGCTTCTTCGGCAAGCAAAACTGGAATGCCGCCTCTAATGGGGTAAGCTATTTTTTTATCTGCGGTAATAAGAGTATTTTCATCGCCTTCTTGCAAAGGCTGCTTTGTTATTGGGCAGCATAAAATTTCGAGTAAATCTTTGGAAATCATAATAGGAATATAGTAATAAATTTTACTTACTATATTTACCCTTTAACCAAAGGAGGATTTTATGTCTAAAGATATAAAAGGTTCGCAAACCGAAAAAAATTTGCTCACCGCATTTGCAGGTGAATCACAAGCTCGCAATCGCTATACGTTCTGGGCAAGCATAGCAAAAAAAGAAGGCTTGGTACAGATTGCTTCCATTTTTGAAGAAACTGCAAGCCAAGAAAAAGAACATGCAGAACGTTTTTGGAAATTTTTGCTAGGCGGCGTAGTGGAAATTACCGCAGCTTATCCTGCTGGCAAAAATGGTAGCACTCTGGAAAACCTCGATGCTGCAGCAAATGGCGAAGAAGAGGAGTGGAAGGATATATATCCTAAATTTGCGAAAATAGCTAAGGACGAAGGCTTTGCCGATGTTGCTGCTTGCTTTGAAAACATAAGCATTGCAGAAAAGCAACACGGAAAACGCTACCGCGATTTGTACAACAACTTAAAAGATGGCAAGGTGTTCAAGAAAAATGGCAAGGTAGTTTGGCGTTGCCGCAATTGCGGCTTTTTGCACGAAGCTGATGAAGCCCCAAAACTATGCCCAGCTTGTTTGCATCCACAGGCTTATTTTGAAGTTTTAGGCGAAAATTGGTAAAACCTTAAAAAATGTCAAACCAATAGCCTATACCAAAGCCTGCTCGGAATTCTACTAAGGCTAAATCTCCGTTTTTTAGCCTATTTGATGGAATTCCTCCTCTATAATGTCTAAAAACTTGGAAACCTCCAATATAAAGGGGGATTCCGAGTTCCACATAACCTAGTAAGTGTTTTATCCAAACATCTTGATAACCGCCTCCGGTATTAATTTCCCAAATATTCCCTACTTTGGAATTGAGATAGTGGTGGCTCTGAAAAACATAAAATCCAGAGCGGTTGGTAAAATGATAAGAATAAGCAAGACCAAAATCGCTGTAATTTGCAATTGAACCTGAAAACACGCCAACTGAACCGAGTATCACGCCAAAAGACCAAGGCACTGGCGAAATTCTGGCACCCAAAAGCCCTTTGTTGGGCGAAGAATAACCTAAATCAACTTCTGCTCCCACATCGCCTATGCCTATTTCGCTAAAAGCCGCGGTGGAAAAGAACAGTAAAAATATAATTGCAAATGAGGGGAACTTCATATTACCACCACCCCATTTGCTTGCAATCTTCACCTTGAATTAAACATGTGACATACGGGTCGGGCAAGGCGGGCGGTACGGTATCAATAGAAGAAGTGTATTTATCAATTAAATATTTAGGACAATCAACTTTTTTATAATATAGAGTTGGATTATTCGCCGCCATAAACCAGTCTGCTTGCCACAAGCAACCGTTTAAAAGATCTTTGATATTGGACTTGCCACCAAAGACCCTTTTGCATTCCGATCTAAGACATTCTTGCCACTGTTCCAAAGTAGCTCTCCAAGCTCCATCACGCGGAATATCTTTATTATTGGGGAGTATTGTTTGCTCGCAATTACTTAACAAACCTCCAAAACCCACTCCCATATCTTTGGCAGAAACGCCAATTTGGTCAGAAAGACTGTTGAAAGCTCCTACTCCGCCACCCGGAATCAAAATATCAAATTGGCCACGTTTAACATCAGCACCTATATTGCTCGCCATAACTATCATTGTTTTGCCTTTTAAAGCTCTTTGAGTTGGTCTTGGCATTTCTGGTTCGTCGTACCAATTTCCATCAAAATCCAGTTGATAGCAAGTTCCGCATTCAGCTAACTCAGGATTCATAGCTGCAAATCCATAAGCAAGTGTATCGTTTATTGCTATTGGAGCCATATCCCAGCATGTGTAGGCAGGACCGCCTGTACAACTGCTTTCCACACTGTTGTAACCTGTAAAATATGGACCCCAGTCTGGATGCCTAAAATAAGTGGAAATTTCTTTATTGTTCTTGTCACAGTTTTTACAAATTCTCCAAGGTTTAATGTTTTTATTGTGGTTCAGCCACGAGCAATGAGGTTTGCAGCCGTCCCAATAACGTGTAGCCCAGCCTTTTAGAACACCTTTTGCTCCTTCTTCAAGGGCAGCGTAATCTGCATACTCTTTTGAAGAACTAGACCTAAGCCCTCTACCACTGGAACTTAAACTGAGACTGGAACTATAGCTATAACTAGAGCTAAGTGCCGGAGGTTCTTCTCCTGAGGAGTATATAGTAGGCATTTCTTTGCTAGAGCTACTGCTGTTTATTATAATGGTAATGCTAGAACTACTTAATATCACAATATTTGAACTGGATTCTGGCTCATATTGCTTTCTCTCTCTACTTGAACTGGATTGTTCTTCGCCATCTCCCCAAAAAACTAGCAATAAATTAAGTTTACCATCGCTGCATCCTAAAACAGCGAGCACCAAGGCTATGGCAAACAAAAATACGCGCATATCTGCAATATAGTAAAATAAAATTTTCTACTTTACCACCAGAGGTTGTTTAAATGGTTAGGTCAAAAGGAGAATCATGAACCTGAATGAAATTTGTGCTCATCCAAAAAAGTATAATTTGAATGTTTCTTCCATAGGGAAGCCAGAGCTGGACTCTCCAGTTAAAGATCAGGCTTTTGTGGATGAAAATAGCCGGGTAAGCATTGCCACCGAGATTGCGCAAATAGAATCCCTAAAGCATAGGAAAGAAGAAATTCCCTCTTTGGAGATAGCTGGGCCGCGAAAAAAATTATTCCACGACCCTGCTCAAACTAGGGTGGCAATAGTCACTTGCGGCGGTTTGTGCCCGGGTTTGAACAATGTAATCAAAGGTTTGGTTGAGGTTTTAACTTATGATTATGGCATTACTCAGATATTTGGCATTCGCTACGGCTACCAGGGTCTAAATCCCCATTACGGCCTTACTCCGATGAAATTAACGGTTAAAGGAGTTGACAATATTCACGAAGCTGGTGGTACCATATTAGGCAGTTCAAGGGGTAACCAAGACCCAAAGGTAATGGTGGACACTCTCATGCAACGGCTCAATGTGAATATTCTTTTTTGCGTGGGCGGAGATGGCACCTTGCGAGGTGCCCAAGATATAGTTAAGGAAATAACCAAAAGAAAGGCTCCTATTTCGGTGGTTTGCATTCCAAAAACAATAGACAACGATTTGAACCTTATTGACCGCACATTTGGTTTTGACACTTGTGTTCAATCTGCGGCCGAAATAATAAAAAGTGCGCATGTTGAGGCTAATGGAATTCCAAACGGGCTTGGGGTGGTGAAAATTATGGGGCGCGATTCTGGCTTTATAGCTGCCCATGCAAGCCTTGCAAGCACGGTTACCAATTTCTGCCTAATACCAGAAATACCCCTTGTACTGGAGGGTCACAAGGGTCTTTTAAAAGCACTTGACCGGCGTTTTTTTAAGTATCGCAAAGACCATGCTGTTATAGTTGTGGCAGAGGGTGCGGGGCAAGATCTATTCAAAGAGGCGGCAACAAAGGATGCGAGTGGCAATGTGCTAAAGCACGATATAGGGCATTTTTTGGTGGATAAAATATCCGAGCATTTTAAGACAATCGGTAAAGTTATAAATATAAAATATATAGACCCTAGTTATATAATAAGGAGCATACCCGCGAACAGTTCCGATGCCATTTTCTGCTTTCAGCTTGCCGAAAATGCCGTTCATGCGGCAATGGCAGGCAAAACCGATGTGGTGATAGGAAGTATCAATGGAGCATTTGTTCTTGTTCCTTTAACGTATGTGATTAGTGAGCGCAAAAAAATAGATACGGAAGGCGCTCTTTGGCATGCTGTTACAGGTTCAACAAGGCAAAACGACTATTTCTATGATAATTCTTTTGAAAATGAACTTCCAGGTCGCTTTGCGGCTATGGATTACGATTGAGGGTAAAGACAAAATAGTGACCATTTTTTGACAAATAACTGATTTTTTTGAAGATATATCGTTTTTTTTTCGCAGAAAATCGGAAAATTTGCCTATATCTATTGACAAAATCGATAAAAAAAATTAAATTTGAGTTATGACTTTAAAAATCGTCAAAGAAGCAAAGCCCAAAATAAAGCGGAATGTGTATTTTCAATATTTGAATGAAATATCGCAAATACCTTTGCTTACAAGAGACGAAGAAAATCTTTTGCTT
>Ga0268262_10004625_pt1 | contig 14112 bp, 9 predicted proteins | sample TergutNc150P3_FD_190354 | JGI IMG/M metagenome (GOLD analysis project Ga0268262, IMG submission 190354) | Nasutitermes corniger P3 segment gut microbial community from laboratory colony in Florida, USA - Nc150 P3 (SPAdes) (version 2) | ecosystem: Host-associated > Arthropoda: Insects > Digestive... | reverse complement strand
CCCCCGTTTGAGCTTTGCGGCGACAACGGGGCAATGGTCGCGGGCCTTGGCTATCAGTACCTTGCAAGGGGAGAGCGCTCTTCGCTCAGGGCTCAGGCAAGCGCCAGGGTGGCTTCGTTTAAGCGAAGGTATCCATGACACCTAGGCTATCGTTAAGTGAAATGTAATTCGCTGATAGCGGTTAAAAATGCGCACAAAAAAAAGCCGGGAATCGAATTCGAGGGCTTAGAATCGATTCCCGGTTTTGTTGATCTCCTGCCGGGGAAGTCAGGCTTGCTGTATTCAACCTCGGCATTTTTCCATGTAACACTTTTTTTAAATGTTTTTTCTATACCTAATAATTAATAAATATAAGCTGACAGAGTAATGCCCAAAAACAAAGAAATTTAGTCGCAAAATACACCCAAAAGGCAGAAAAAATCGCTTTTTGAGGCGATAATTATAGAAAATAAGCAATTATGAAAACATTAAAAAAGCAGGAGTATAAAAACTGTGTCCCAAAAAGAAAGCTATACAGGCAGCATAGAACTTATGCTTCAGGCACGGCAAAACGCTGAAACACCATTTTATTTTGAACGACCCAGGCTGAACAATCTTTTCATGGAAGCCGTAAAATACCCGCTGGTAGTCGTATGCGCCGGGGCCGGTTACGGCAAGACCAGCGCAGTCCATGATTTTCTGGAGAAATACGAAGCAACCACGGCATGGGTACAGCTTACGGAGCTGGACAACGAGCAGGCGCATTTTTGGGAAACCAATGTCCATGCCATAGGGCAGATTAATCAGGAGCTAGCCAAAGCAACAAACAAATTTGGCTTTCCTGATACCAAAGAAAAGCTAAATCATTACGCGGCCCTTATGCAAAAACATACTGGTCTAAAAAGGCGAATTATCGTGTTTGATGATTTTCATTGCATTGACGATCCCTTGATAATTCGCTTTATGGAAGAGTGTGTTCTTTTTAAAATACCGCCTGGTACTTCGGTATTTTTAATTTCCCGTTCTCCCCCGCGTATTAAGGTAGCCAGCATGATCTACAAGGATCAAATATTCAACATCAACGAAAATGATCTTCGTTTTACCGAGAGCGAACTCGCCCAATATTTTCACAGCCGGAATACTTATATTCAGCCGGAGAGCATCCGCGAAATAATGCAGGATACGGGTGGCTGGGCCTTCGCAATCAACCTCATCGCACGGTCGTATCAGAAAGCGCCGGGCTATGGCGGGTATTTGCAAAACGCGATGAAGACTAACATCTTCCAGCTTATCGAAACTGAAATCTGGAACGAAATCTCCGAACGCTTGCAGACCTTTTTGATACGCCTTTCCCTTATAGATCATCTTTCCGTGGATTTGATCTCCCTATTGGCCGAAGGGGAAGAAGCCTTGATTGCCGAGCTTGAGCGTCAGAACGCGTACGTGCGCCGAGACAGCTACGTCAACGCGTACCTCATCCATCCTTTGTTTCTGGAATTCCTACGTAAAAAGCAGGGACTCCTTTCAGAAGATCAAAAACAAAAAACGTACGCGATTGCCGGGGACTGGTGCAAGAAAAATGGTTTCAGGATTGATGCCCTGTCATACTATGAAAAGACAAAAAATTATCAGGGAATCGTATCGATTTTGGATGAATTAACCACCCAAATTCCACAAGACATTGTTAATTACGCGGTTGCGATTCTGGATAGGGCGCCGGAAGATGCGTGCTATAATGTAGCTTTTTTTGCGGATATGCACTTGCGTAGCTACATATGTCAGGGGTTACTGCAAAAATCACTTGAGCTGGTGAAACATTACGAAGCGAAATTCCTTAAACTTCCTGATAATGACATCGTAAAGAAACGTAATCTGACAAGGCTCTATATTTGTTGGACATACATACGCTGCCTTATGAGCGTAACGGATGACATCTTCGATTATGATATTTACACCGAAAAAGCCTGCAAATGTGTACATGAGGCGGATTCGGGTAAGCTCGACATCAATTACCCTGGAGCGTGGCTTAGCTACGCCGGTTCTTCAAGAAAGGGCTCTCCGGAAGAATATATTGCCGCCATAACACGTAATCAGGCGCATATATCACAAAGTCATCTTAAAGGGTTCATGGCCGGAGAACTGGAACTGGCTAAAGGCGAACTTGAATTCTATCGCGGTGATACTTCTTCCGCGCTGTCAAATATCATACTTGCGGTTAAGCAGACGCGAGCCTGCAAACAGTTTGGTCTTATGCACAGGGCGCTGTTCTATACTTTACGTATAGCTGCCGCACAGGGGAATTTCGCGCAGGCGGAGCAGGTGATGCAGGAAACAAAAGCCCAAATGGATGAAGCTGAATACATCAACCGTTTTATGGATTACGATATATCCCTTTCATGGTATTACTGTTTTCTGGGAATGCCGGAAAAGACAACTGAGTGGCTTCAGGAAGATTTTTCGCCTTACAGCCACGCCGCTTTTATCGAAAATATCGGGAATCAGATAAAGGCGCGGTTTTGTTACGCGACAAGGAATTTTGCCCCTCTTCTGGCGTATATCGAGGAAATGAAAGCGCGGGAATCAATCTTGTTCGGGCGTATAGAAATGCTGGCGATGGAAGCCTGCGTTCATTACAAAATGAAAAACAAAAAGAAGGCTTTTTCCAGCCTGACTGAAGCTTATGAGAACGCGCAGCCCAACGGCATTCTGATGCCTTTCATTGAGCTGGGAAAAGACATGCGTACCCTTACCGCGGTCGCGCTTAAACAACCAGGCGGCAAAATTCCCAAACCCTGGCTGGAAGATGTCAACCGCAGAGCCGCATCGTACGCCAAACGCAGAACCCATGTTATCGCGGAATACAAAAAGGCTTACGGCATAAACGACGGGATTGTTTTATCTCCAAGGGAAGCGGAAATCCTGACCGATCTGTCCCACGGCCTTTCGCGTGTGGAAATCGCTTCCAGCCGCAACCTTTCGGTCAACACCGTAAAAATGGTGATCAACATGCTTTACACAAAGATTGGCGCGGAAAACATGGCCGACCTTATCCGCATCGCAGTAGAGCAAAAGTTGATCTGACAGGGTAATGCCCAAAACAAGGAAATTTAATCGCAATATACACCCAAAAGGCAGAAAAAACCACTTTTTGGGGCTATAATTATAGTAGGCAAAAGATTATTAAAAAATTGAAAAAACAGGAGTACGAAAACAGTGTCTCAAAAAGAAAGCTATACAGGCAGCATAGAAGCCATGCTTCAGGCACGGCTAAATGGTGAAACATTATTTCATTTTGAACGTTCAAGGCTGAACAATCTTTTCATGGAAGCCGTAAAATACCCGCTGGTCGTTGTGTGCGCCGGGGCCGGTTACGGCAAGACCAGTTCCGTCCACGATTTTTTGGAGAAATACGAAACAACCACGGCATGGGTACAACTGACGGAGCTGGACAATGAGCGGGCGCATTTTTGGGAAACCGCCGTCCATGCCATAGGGCAGATAAACCAGGATTTAGCCATAGCGACAAATAAATTTGGCTTTCCTGATACCAAAGAAAAGCTAAAGCACTACACGGCCATCATTCAAAATCATATTGATATGAAAAGGCGCATTATCGTGTTTGATGACTTTCATTGCATTGACGATCCGCTGATAATCCGCTTTATGGAAGAATGTATCCTCTTTAAGATGCCGCCCGGCACTTCGGTATTTCTGGTTACCCGTACTGTCCCGCACGTTAATTTAGCCGGCATGATCTACAGGGATCAGATTTTCGACATCAGCGAAAACGACCTTCGCTTTAACGAGAGCGAACTTGCCCAATATTTTCACAGCCGGAATAATTATGTACAGCCGGAGAGCCTACGCGAAATAATGCGGGATACAGGCGGCTGGGCATTCGCGATTAACCTCATCGCGCGGTCGTATCAAAAAGCGCCGGGCTACGGGGGTTATTTGCAAAGCGCGATGAAGACAAACATCTTCCAGCTTATCGAAACTGAAATCTGGGACGAAATCTCCGAACGCTTGCAGTCCTTTTTGATACGTCTTTCCCTGATTGGCCATCTTTCCGCAGATTTGATCTCCCTATTGGCCGAAGGTGATGAAACCTTGATTGCCGAGCTTGATCGGCAGAACGCATACGTGCGCCGTGACAGCTACGTCAACGCGTACCTCATCCACCCTTTGTTTTTGGAATTCCTGCGCCAAAGGCAGGGACTCCTTTCGGAGGATCAAAGACGGAAAACTTACGCGATTGCAGGGGACTGGTGCAGCAAGAACGGTTTCAGGATTGACGCGCTGTCGTATTATGAAAAAATAAAGGATTACAAATCAATTGTATTCATTCTTTTTGGATTACCCGCCCAGATACCGGATGAAATCTCGCGTTACGCGGCGTCAATCTTTGACCGGGTGCCGGCGGAAGATTTCGACAAGGTGGAATACCTTGCCGAAATGCATCTGCGTACCTATATGTGCCAGGGTGACTGGCAAAAATCGCAAGAGCTGGTGGAATACTACGAGAAAAAATTCCTGGAACTGCCTGAAGATAACATTGTCGCCAGGCGTACTCTGGCAAGGCTGTATGTTTGCTGGGCATATTTGCGCGCCCTGGTTGGCTTAACGGAAGATGTCTACGATTTTGACATTTACATGGGAAAGGCCTGCAAAATAATATCCTCGTCAATGGATCCGGGCAGGTTAGGCCCTCATTGTACAGGCGCCTGGATGAACTGTGTTGGTTCTTCAAGGAAAGGCGCGCCTGAAGATTATATTGCCGCTCTGGAGCGCAACCAGGTGAACATATCGCCCAGCTATATCAGCGGTTACACGGCGGGAGAGGCGGAATTGGCGCGCGGTGAGCTTGAGTTCTACCGGGGCGATGCAGTCGCTGCGGTACCTCATGTTACCCTTGGTTTAAAAAAGGCGCGGGACAAAAAACAGCCCGGCCTTATTCATAGAGCGCTGTACATTGCGTTACGAATAGCCGCCTCGCAGGGAAATTTTGTCCAGACGGAACAGATTATGAAAGAAACAAAAGACATATTAAATGACACTGAATACTTCGGTCGTTTTGTCGATTACGATATTTCCCTTTCATGGTATTACTGTTTCCTTGGTATGCCGGAGAAGATAGTTGACTGGGTAAAAGAGGAATTTTCATTTTTCACCCATCCCGGCTTTATTGAAAATTTCAAGAACCAGATAAAAGCCCGGTATTACTATATAACAAGAAAGTATACTCCCCTTCTTGTACACATCGACGAAATGAAGAGGCGGGAATCGTTTCTGTTCGAGCGGATTGAAATGCTGGCGATGGAAGCTTGCATTCAGTACAAAATAAAGAACAAAAGAAGGGCTTTTTCCATCTTTTTGGAAGCTTATGAAAACGCGCTGCCCAACGGCATCCTTCTGCCTTTTATTGAGCTGGGCAAGGATATGCGCACCCTTACCGCAGTTGCGCTTAAACAGCCGGGCGGCAAAATTCCCAAACCCTGGCTGGAAGATGTCAACCGCAGAGCCGCATCCTACGCCAAACGCAGAACCCATGTTATCGCGGAATACAAAAAAGCCTACGGCATAACCGACGGGATTGTTTTTTCCCCAAGGGAAGCGGAAATACTGACCGATCTGTCCCACGGCCTTTCGCGTGTGGAGATCGCGACTAACCGCAACCTTTCGGTAAACACCGTAAAAATGGTGATCAATATGCTCTACACAAAGGTCGGCGCGGAAAACCTTGCCGACCTAATCCGCATCGCGGTAGAACAGAAGTTGATCTAAGGGCTGTTGCAAACGATACGGAACCCCTGATACTCGCTAATACCGTTCGTGTCCACATTGTAACTTGGTATATGGCGCCAGCGGTTTACTGAACGGGGTCGCACATCGTCGGAACTGAAGCATCCGCCGCGCATGACACGGGTACGATCATTATCAACCGTATTATTGCCAGACCCTCTCGGATCAGACAATGGACTGTGGGCATAATAATCCTTTTCATACTGATCCCAGCACCATTCCCATACATTTCCGCTCATGTCGTAAATACCCAGTCCATTTGGCGCTTTTGTTCCAACTGCGTGGGTTGTATTCCCGCTGTTTCCAAGATACCAGGCTACAGAACCAAGATTATCACTGCCCGAATACACATAATTTCCAGGAGATCCGTTTCCTCCTTTCGATGCGTACTCCCATTCAGCCTCGGTTGGTAAGCGGTAACCGTTATTATCCCAGTTCACAGTTACCTTCATGCGAGTTATTGGGTAACCTGTGGCTGGTGTTCTATTACTCAAGGTATAAACCGGCGTAAGCCCGCCCTGTTCGCTCAGTTTATTGCAGAATTCCACCGCTTCATACCAGTTGACCGTCTCCACCGGAAGGTTAGACCCCTTAAAAACACTGGGATTGTAGCCCATTACCGACTCAAACAACGCCTGGGTGACTTCATAACTGGATATGTAAAAATCGTTGGTGATTGTTACATCGTGCTGGGGTCCTTCGCCTTCCTGTACAATGGCATCTATTCCCATTTTGAAGCTCCCTTTCGGCACCCCAACCATATTAGTCAGAATCCATTTTGCGTACAGCGTGGTATTGGCGGTTACCGGCGCGGAAAAATCGTACCTCGTATTAAAGGTATTATTATCAATATACCAGCCGCAAAAGTCATATCCGTTCCGTGTTGGAGCGCTTGGTTGAGTTGCCGTACTGCCGGGCTCTACGTTTTGGCTGGATACAGTATTGCCGCCGTTTGCCTCAAAACTCACAGTGAACACCCAATTTGCATAGAGGGTAATGTCTTTTGTTACCGGGGCAGAAAAGTCGTAAGGTGTACTGAAGGTATTATCATCGGTATACCATTTATCGAACACAAACTTGGGCTTGTCGGGAATTTCGTCAGGATCTAAATTTAAAGCGTCACCAATATGCACAGTTCGCGGTAAAATGTCAGTCCCTCCGTTACTGTCAAAACTGACAACGGCAACAGGGTTGTCGCCTCCTGTATTACCGCCTCCGCCAGTACCACCGTCACCGCCAGTGGTACCACCCCCTCCGGTATTGCCGCCACCCCCACCGGTACCACCATCACCGCCAGTTGTGCCGCCGCTACCGCCCGAGCCTCCCCCGTCGCCGCCAGTTGTACCGCCGCCTCCGGTACTGCCGCCTCCGCTGCCGCTCCCACCGCCGGTGGTACCACCACCAGTTGTGCCGGTACCAGTACCACCGCTAGCACCTGAGCCGCCGCCACCAGAACCACCACCGCCACCGCCTGATGGAATTGGCGCCCACTTAGCGTATAAAGTTAAGTCGCTGGTAACTTTTGTATAAAAGTCGTACGGATTTTTAAAAGTGTCATTATCGGTAAACCAGCCTTTAAATATCCAACCTGTCCTTGTTGGATCCGCAGGCTGATACACTGTACGGCGGCTAGTGCTAGTGCTGGAAAAAATCTCACCGGCTTCATGGGTGCCCCCGTTACTGTCAAAGATGATAGTATAGAATACCGAACTTCCGTCTTTAGGATTGTCGCAGGTTACGAACAGCAAGGCAATCGCCGAAATAAATGAAAGGCACAAAATCAATGGAAATGACGTGTTTCTCTTTTTCATAGCAATTTTTCCCTCTTTTACCATGTAAACGCTATATTGGAAAAATCGCTGGATTCTCCATTATTCTTAAAAGCCTTTACAGCGTAACTATAATCATCCCGTGTATTATGCGCATAAGGACTTTTAGTGAGGTCTGTTGCAATTGACTCAAAATTTTTATCTTTCGGATTATGAGGAGGGCTTTCGGTATCTTTATTATATTTCTTTCCATAAACCACATAGTAATCCGCCCCTTCCACTTTGCTCCAGGCTACCCATGTAATGTTATCATTCCATGTAGCGGTACATCCGGGCGCTTCAAGGGCAAAAGACCCACCAGTCGGGGAGGCGCATCCTGAAAGAATTGCTCCGGTAAGCGGCAAAATAATGATTAAACCAATGGCGAACAAACGGTTTTTCATTAAATTCTCCTTTTTTCAATATTTTTTTTGAATTTAATGCATAAACAAAAAAAAACAAGGGAATTCTTGAGAATTTCCAAAAAACTACGGTTTTTTGCGGAATGGCGGATAATTTTCCGCGTTTAGTAGTTCACGGTGAGCGTAAAAAGTCGGTACATGCGATAACTCAGTAGCCTGTTCATAACCCCGTGGGTCAATTATTACCAGCGCGACAGCAAAAACAGCTTCGCTATAGTATACAGACAGCCCTTTTGCGTTAGATACCTTTCTGGCCGTTGGCTTTGAATATTCGTATTTTCGAATCAAATTGCCAAAATAGCCATTGTTTGAAATTAATCCCATGAAGTGTCTATGCCTGACAATACAACCGGCAATTTGGTTGCCCATGCGATTTTTTCCATATTCATCCGAAAGTGAAGGTATAAATGCAGTTGTTGCTCTTCCGAGTAATGGCTTAACACGGAAGAAAGCGGGTTAAACGCGAAGGCCTGCCAGAAATTATTGGACTGGATTTGATCTGAACTAAAGCCGCCGCTTGACAAGTGGAGAATGGACATTCCAATGATCTGCTTGTCGGTATTATCCAAAAGCCGCTGTACAAGCGATTGACACGAGTTAAAAACTATGGATATTCTAAACTAGGGACAGGGAATTTGAGGATTCCGCCAATAAAAAATAAGCCTTTTGGAGATGTTGTAAATTGGTTAAGGCAATGAACAATATTTATTTGGATAAAATAAATATTGGCGATATTGAAGGCGAATTTATAGTGCCCGCTTATCAACGTGGTTTTCGCTGGAAGGATGAAGTTAAAATACTTTTAGACGATATTGAAAATATACCGGACGGACAAAAGTATTGCCTTCAGCCTATTGTTGTAAAAAATATCGGCAAAACCGGTGAAAAAAAATATGAATTAATAGATGGACAACAGCGGTTAACAAGTATTTTTTTAATATTGCGTTACATGGAACAGTTAAGTTCGTTATTTCATCATAAGTTCTCAATAGAATATGAAACTAGAGATAATAGCAAAGTATTTTTAGAGAATATCAATATAGATATACTAGATAATGATATTAATAATGTTGACGAATATTTTTTCATAGAAGCATACAGAATAATCACCTCTTGGTTTAATTCTCAAAAAGATGCTGCTTTGACAGCGATTAATATATATAAAAAATTAGGCGAAAGTATTTTTGCTATTTGGTATGAAGTAGATACTAATGAAAGCCCGGATTCTCTTTTTACCCGCCTTAATATTGGACGTATCTTATTAACAAATGCCGAGCTTGTAAAGGCTTTGTTTTTAAGCAAGAATAGTGAAATTGATAATAGAAAACAACTGGAAATTGCCACTGATTGGGATATCATTGAGAAGGAACTTCACAATAATAGTTTTTGGTATTTTATCACAAATGAATATCACAATAAATATCAAACAAGAATAGAATTATTGTTTGATTTAATATCCGACAAACAGCAACATGAAAGAGAAGATTATTATACTTTCTATTTTTTTGATAGAAAAATAAAAGAAAAAAAAAGCAAAACAGATGTATGGAAAGAAATCAAACGATTTTATCAACGTTTGCAGGAGTGGTATGAAAATCCCGATTTATATCATAAAATTGGATATTTAATTGCTTCAAATCAAATTGGTTTGCTGGAGATAATCAGCAAATCTGACGGTATTACAAAAACCAAATTTCAAAATTCTTTGGATTCTTTAATTGCTGGGAGTATTAAAACCGATAAAAATTACAATGAATTGTCTTATGGAAGCGGGGCAGACTATTTATTAATTGAAAAAATATTACTTCTGTTTAACGTGGAAACCGTCAGGCAAAAACCCTACGAAATAATGCGTTTCCCTTTTAACAAATATAAACAGGAAAATTGGAGTTTGGAACATATTCACGCACAGGAATCTGAGGGTTTAAATAAAAAAGAACATTGGGTTGAATGGTTGAATCTGCACAAAGAGTCGCTGCTAAACCTTAAAAACAAAGAGAATAATGAATTAATTCAAGATATAACTACTGCGGTAGATGATGAAAATTTAAATTTCATTATTTTTTTTGATTTATTTGAAAAAGTAATTAAAGTTTTGTCCAAAGACGACAGTATTGAATATACTCATTCTTTATCAAATTTGGCTTTATTGGAAAAATCGAATAATTCAGCGTTAAACAATTCTGTTTTTTCCGTGAAACGTAACAGAATTCTTGAGATCGATAAAGAAGGAGATTATATTCCGGAATGTACTAGACGGGTTTTTCTCAAATATTACACCAAGTCAGAAGATAATCAATTGCATTTTTGGGGCAAACCGGACAGGGATGGGTACATAAATGAAATGAACAAGGTTTTACGTGGTTATTTGAATATAATAGGCAAGGAAATATCGCCATGAATACAATACAGCGTACATTTAAAGACATATTTGAAGTTCCGCTTGTTTTGGATGATTCAGAAATTCTTATTAGAAAAATAGAAATCCCTATTATTCAACGGGATTACGCGCAGGGACGAAATGACACCGGTATTAACAGAATTAGGGTCAAATTTTTAACTGCTTTGTTGCAGGCAATTGTTACCGATAAAAAAATCACATTGGATTTTATTTATGGTGATATTTCAAAAGATGGTGTTTTAACTCCATTAGATGGCCAACAAAGATTGACGACTCTCTTCCTGTTATATTGGTATACGGCAAAAAAAGAAAATATAGATCCAAAAGAATACGACTTTCTTAATCATTTTACTTATGCGACACGTTTCAGTTCCCGTGATTTTTGCGAAGAATTAATCAGTTATAATCCTGATTTTAGTGACGGAGAAATTTCTGAAAAAATAAAAGATCAGTTCTGGTTTCCCTATCAATGGAACCATGATCCTACAATCCAATCAATGCTTGTTATGATTGACTCAATAAATGAAATATTTAATGAACAAACAAATTTGTGGGATTCACTGGTAAATAAAAAATCGATTACTTTCTATTTTCTACCTTTAAGCGAAATGAGCTTGAACGACGATCTATACATAAAAATGAATTCCAGAGGGAAACCGTTAACACAATTTGAACATTTTAAGGCTGAATTTGAGAATATTATAAAGCAACATTCTAAAGATCTTTCCAATGAGATCAATTATAAACTGGACAGGGATTGGACAGATTTATTATTTCCATATCGTGGTTACAACAATATTATTGACGATAAATTTATGCGTTATTTTTATTTTGTAAGCGATATTCTAATACAAAAATACGGCATGGGCTTTGAGAAAGATGAATTCCTATTGACGCATTTATTATATGGGAAGGATGTTGAAAACGCCATTAATAATATAAATTATCTTAAAAACTCTTTTGATTGTTGGGATAAAATTACCGATAAAAAAGAAGCTAAAAAGACAGCCATAAAAGATTTTTTTAACAAATATTTTTCAAATAATATTTATGAAACAGGAAAGGTATGTCTTTATCAAGATGATTTGGACATTTTTAAGGAATGTTGCAATAATTACGAAAAGGATTATTATAGAAACAGAAAATTTCCGTTAAACAAGATATTGCTGCTTTTTTCAATCAATACATACCTTCATAATAAAGATAAAATAACTGAAAATGAATTCAAAAGAAGAATAAGAATAATAAGGAATTTAATATGGAACTCATCAGATGAAATACGCGATCCTCGCATGCAAACGTTGTTAAAAGAATCTGAAACCGTAATTCTGTTTGGAACAATTTCAATCTCAGATAAAGGCGAACTTGGATACAACGCACAGCAGAAAGAAGAAGAACAACGCAAAATTAAATGGTTAAAAATTAATCCTGACATGGTAGATGAATTGTTTTACTTGGAAGATCATCCTTTACTAAAAGGATGTATTTCTATTGTAGATTGGGATCAAAACAAAAATCTTAAAAAATTCAGATTATTGTTTGATAATTGCGAAAAGGATTTAATTAACAGGGCTTTATTATCCATTGGTGATTATTCACAGAAAATATCATGGCGGCGGCAAATCGGCTCAAAAGGCATTGTATCTGTTTGGTCTGATTTATTTACAAAAAAAAGAGACGGATTCCAAAATACCGTAAATATTGTTAATACCTTATTAACAAACTTAAATGAACTTGAAATTAACAATGAAACTTTGGAAAAACATATAAGTGCCTATCTTGAGGACCCAAAAACTATAAAAGACTGGAGATATTATTTTATAAAGTACGGACATATGAGATATGGAAATTTCGGGATGTATTATTGGAAGAACCGTTTAGAAAAACCTTATGAAATAATTATGATGAATACTGAAATAAGCCTGAATGGGAAAAATTGGAATGTTTTTCTTTTTACACTATATAAATTGATGAATACTAATAAAATATCATTGAGCGATTATGCAAACCAGGATGAAAGGTTAAAGATAGGTTTTTCAAATATTTCTATTGCGAGCTTAAATGACAGGTATATTATTTATAGGGATGATAAAAAAACAGAGGAACATGAAATTAACCAGTTAGATGGTATTGATGTTGAGGACAGGATTGAAAAAGGATTGAAGATCATTAGAAACTTAATCTCGAAAGAAGAAGAATAAGGTATAAAAACATAAATCTATTAAACTGGCAGCATCTGCCTTACCTCCCCCTCAGCAGTTTTCCATTAGTATACTTGCTCCGTTTCACGCCATCGGCACTCCAAGTGCCCATTGCTTAGAGCCAGCGGTTTCCTGTTGGTATATTGCCGTTAATGAATCCTGCAATACCTGAGAGAAATTAATATGCCTAGACTCGGCAAAGGTATTTAGCCATGCGGGAATGGTCAAGTTTTTACGCACCGCCTTATTTCCGTACTTCTCGGCGTATGTGTCCATATCAAGTACCAGCATACTGACAAAGCCGCCGTCCTCGGGGTGAATTGTCCCAATAGGGCTTGCCTTGGGTTCAGGCTTCCCATCCTCAAGTTCGGTAAGCACCCAACCGGAAGCGGCATCAGTTCCCATGATGATCGCCTCGGCAAGGGAATTCCCCTCGCTGACGCACCCTGGCAAATCTGGAACCTCTACTGTATAACCGGGGCTATCACCCCAAGGATAAAAAATAGCGGGGTATGTGAGTTTCATTGCGTCCTCCTACTTTATTCCGGCTTGTTTCAGGATAGATTTAATAGTCTTGGGGTGAAGATCCTCTCCGTGGTAAGGAATAGTTACCTTGCCCGACTTTGAAGTATGGGTATATTGGTAATGCGAACCATTCACCGCTTTAAGCGTCCAACCGCCGTTTAAGATTATCCGCTCAATTTCCTGAAACTTCACATTTTATTATACGCATAGTACGCATAATTTGTCAAAGGGTTATTTCATTTCAGCCAAAACCGGGAATCGAACCCGGGACCTGCACATTACGAGTGTGCCGCTCTACCGACTGAGCTATCTTGGCAAGATAATGCTTAGTATACAGAATTTGCCGCAAGAAAATCCAGTCTGCTTTCAAGGGCGTATGCCTAAAATGGCTCCTTGCCCAGTATTGGGATATTAAATAGTATGAAGGGGGAGGAATCCATGTCCGATGCGGTAAATCCATACCAGAGTCCCGAAACTGCGGTTGTTCCCGAAAAGCCCCTGGCTATTCAGGGAACGCTTACGGAAACCATGCTGGCCCATTTGAAGGAAGCTACCCCCTGGCTTCGTTTGGTTGGTATTTTGGGGTTTATAAGCTCTGGTTTTGTGGCTCTTTCGGGTTTTTCTATTCTGCCCTTTATTGCATTCGTGAATCGGCTCTGGACCGAGATACCCGGCTTTGAAGCGTTCAATGGCGCTTCTGGCGCTGTTTTCAATGTGTTTATGGTGGTTTTGTTTGTCGGGGCGGGTGTGCTGTTGTTTTTCCCTTCACTCTATATATTCAGGTTCGGAGAAAAAATCCGCAGTTACCTTAAAACAGGCGCGGATGAGGAGCTGGAATTGGCGTTTCGGAACAACAAATCCCTTTGGAGGTTTGCCGGGATACTCGGCATTGTCCAATTGGCTTTTTTCCCGCTGTTGATAATAGGCAGCATTATCGCGGCGCTTGTCGCGGCTTTTTCCTGATGCCCGATGAT
>Ga0268262_10004624_pt1 | contig 14114 bp, 13 predicted proteins | sample TergutNc150P3_FD_190354 | JGI IMG/M metagenome (GOLD analysis project Ga0268262, IMG submission 190354) | Nasutitermes corniger P3 segment gut microbial community from laboratory colony in Florida, USA - Nc150 P3 (SPAdes) (version 2) | ecosystem: Host-associated > Arthropoda: Insects >... | reverse complement strand
GAAGGTGCGCACGAACCTGCGTTTTACCTTGAAACCTTGAAAAAAATATTGGATTCCGGCGTTCCCTTTGTGAGCGTATGCTTTAAAGATGCAAGCGGCACGGCAAATCCTCGCAAAGTTCACGAAACCTTTAAACAGGCACGCAAACTCCTTGGCGACAAAGTGGAACTTCGCATACATTCCCACGATACCTGCGGAACAGGCATTGCTCAATATGTGGCTGCCATTGAAGGCGGCGCAGATGGCGTTTGTTGTGGCAGAGCACCTCTCAGCGGCGGAACGGCGCAACCTGATTTGCTTTCCCTTTGGCACGCTTTAAAAGGCACAGACTATACTTTGGATATTGATGTTGAAAAAATTATGGAAGCAAACCAAGTGAGCAAGGAATGTTTCAAAGAATACGACTTCCCACCTGAGGCTCTGGCTATTGAACCCGAAGTTATTTTCAGCCCAATGCCAGGCGGTGCCTTAACCGCAAACACATTGATGATGCGCGAAACCAAAACCTTCCACCTTTACCCGCAAGTGATAAAAAATATGGCAGAGTGCGTGGCTCGTGGCGGATTTGGTTCAAGCGTTACCCCTGTTTCCCAGTTCTATTTCCAGCAGGCTTATGCCAACACGGTTCAGGGTCCTTGGAAAAAAATAACAGACGGCTATGGCAATATGGTTCTCGGCTATCTCGGCAAAACCCCAAGAGAACCAGACCCAGAAATAGTGAAAATTGCAAGCGAGCAAATGAAAAAACCTGTGTTCACCGGAAACCCATTGGATGTTTTGGAACCCGGCATTCCAAAAGCGAAAAAAGTTTTGGAAGAAAATCATTTGCCCGTGACCGATGAAAATATTTTCATAATTGGCGCAATGGCAACAAAGGGCGGCAACAAAGGTTTGGATTTCTTGCAGGGCAAGGCGAGAGTTAGCGTTCCCAAAAAGAAACCCGCTGCTCCTGCTGCTGCCGCGCACGTTGCGCCAGTTGCATCTGCTCCGGCTTATGCACCCATTAGCGGCACCGTTAATTATGGCGTTTCCGTTGGCGGAAAAACATTTAATGTGCAGGTTAGCGGGTAAAGATTGAAAGGTATTCTTTTAGCTGGTGGAGCTGGTTCCAGGCTTTATCCTTTGAGCGCAGTTGCAAGCAAGCAACTGCAGCCTGTGTATGACAAGCCAATTGTTTATTACCCTCTTTCCACGCTGATGCTCGGCGGAATAAAAGATATTTTGCTGATAAGCACGCCTGTGGATTTGCCGCGTTTTAAAGACCTGCTTGGCAACGGTAATCAATGGGGGCTAAACATTCAATATGCCGCTCAACCGCGTCCTGAGGGCATAGCTCAGGCTTTTTTGATAGCAGAAGATTTTATTAAAGACCAACCTTGCACATTGATTTTAGGCGATAACATTTTTTACGGTTCTTTTGATTTGTATGGCATAATGGCAGATGCAAAAGATTTCACGGGTGCGCGCATATTGGGCTATGCTGTTAATGACCCTGAGCGTTACGGCGTTGTTGAGTTTGATGAAAGCGGCAAAGCTCTTTCTCTGGAAGAAAAACCAGCAAAGCCAAAAAGCAATTACGCAGTGCCTGGTTTGTATGCTTACGACAAAACAATTTTGGAAAAAGCCAAATCTCTAAAACCCAGCGCAAGAGGCGAGCTTGAAATAACAGACATAAACAAAATGTATCTGCAAGAGGGAACCCTGTTTGTGAAAAAAATAGGGCGCGGAGTTGCATGGCTAGATACTGGCACCCACGCATCTCTTTTGGAAGCGAGCAATTTTGTTTATACACTGGAATCCAGGCAAGGTCTTAAAATAGCTTGCTTGGAAGAGATAGCTGTTGACAAAGGTTTTATTGCTTGGGAAAAAATGAAGGCACATTTGGAAAGCAATATGCCTAAGTGCCCGTATAGGGATTATATTTTCAAAAGATTTTCTTAGGCAAAAGCCGCTTCTTTTTGCCTGAATATAAGAGCCAAAATTTCGGCGACTGCCGCAAAAAATTCCGCTGGCAAAGGGTCGCCAACTTCCACAACATCGTACATAGCGCGGGCAAGCGGCTGGTTTTCAACTATGGGTACATCGTTTTCTGTTGCTATTTCTTTTATTCGCTCGGCAGTCTTGTCTGCGCCTTTTGCAACAACAAGCGGAACTTGGTCTTTGCCGCGCTCGTAGCGCAAGGCTATTGCCAAATGAGTGGGGTTGGTTATAACCACAGTCGCAGTGGGAACTTCTTTCATCATAAAGCGCTGGTGCATTTGATACATCATTCGCTTGCGGGCTGCTATAACTTTTGGGTCACCTTCGGAATTTTTGTGTTCGTCTTTAACTTCATTCTTAGTCATTTTCATTTCGTTGAAAGTTTTTCTTTTTTGATAAACTAAATCTGCGATTCCGAGTATTATTAAAAACACCAATATTTTCAAAAGCATTTCAACCAGAATATCTATCATATAAGCACAGAAAACCCCTATTTGCATATCTGCCATATATAAAACATCTTCATAATGCTTTTTTATCACAGTATAAGCAATTATCCCAACTATGGTTATTTTAATCAAGCCCTTTATAAGTTCAACCCATGCATTTTTCCCAAACATTTGCTTTAATCCAGAGAGAGAAAAAACATTTGATAATTTGGGTTGCAGTTTTTCCAGCGTAAAATGCAAGCCAACCTGAGACAAATTCCCAATGAAACCAACAACCAAAAAAAACAAAAGCATTGGGGCAAGCAAGCCTATAACCGAATAAAGTATATGGACGGACAGCGAGGAAAAATTCGTTATGGTTGGTTCCCAGTCTATATAGCCTGTGAAAAATTCACGCATAATTTCTTTGCACTTAGAGGCAAATTCACCACCAAAAAAATAAAATCCAATTAAAGCCGCGGTTATGGAAATGGCATTTGATAAATCCATTGAGCGCCCTATTTGCCCTTTTTTAATGGCATCCGATTTTTTCTTGGATGTGGGGTCTTCGGTTTTTTCTTCGTCTTCTGCCATTTATTTGCCGCCCGCCCGTAAAATTGCAAACAAGGCTTTTTGCAACTGTTCAAAATTCACATTGAAAATTTGTACCATAAGAGGCAGGGAATAGATTAAAACAATTACCCCCATAAATACTTTTACCGGAATGCCAAGTATCCAAACCTGCAATTGAGGCATAACCCTGTTCATAAGCCCAAGAGAAACCGTGCATAAGAAAAGAGCACCCATAACAGGAGCTGCAAACTGAAAGGCAACCACAAAAGAACTTGCGGATAGCAAAATTAAAATGGCGGCAAAACTACGAGTGTCCCAAACAAAATTTCCAATTGGAATATATTGAAAAGATTCAAAAAGCACTCGTATGAAAAAATGATGCCCGCCGCTGGCTAAAAACAGAACTATTAATAGGATAGTTAAAAGTATTGAAAAAATATCGCTCTGAAATTCCGTAAAAGGATTCATAGTTCCCTGCATAAGCCCAATATCGCGCGCAATCCATTCGCCGCCCATAATAATAAAATACCATAAAAAAGATGCAGCGAACCCTATCATCAAACCTATGAAAACCTGCTCAAGAACAATCATAAAAAAGAACACTGGCGAATTTGCTATGGTAAAACCAACCAAGGGCATTTGTGGAAACACCAAAATTGCAAGCAAAAGGGATATTGCGGCTTTTACGGTTGCTGGCACAGAGTTTTGAGAAAAGGCTGGCAATAAATAAACTATTGTGGCAATGCGTATAAGAGCGAGTATAAAAAGCTCTATTTTTTCTACGGCAAGATCCGTGAGGGAAGAGGCTAGGGAAAGCATATCACCTCTGTCTCCATTTAACTTTGTAACGAGGCTCACTCAAAATTGCAGTCCAAAGAATGCCTTGTACGGGGTCTTTTAAATTAAATTTATAATTAGTGATTTTCTTTTCTTTTGGTGGTGGAGTAGCAACGATTACAGGGTGGGGTACTGCACGAACAGGTTCTATATCGGATTTAAGTTCCTGTTCTAGTGCTGGTTTGGGTTCAAATTCGTATTTTTGTTCAAACTCATACTCAGGTTCTTCTTCTGCTACATCGCCGCCGAAAGTTCCGGTTGGTTCTTGGGGTGGAATGTATTTTTGACCTGCTTTTTTTGCCGCTTCTTTTTTTTGCTTGGTATATGCCGCTATCATTTGAATGGCGACTATAGCAATAAATACAAGAAGGGTTTCCATTTTTTATTTCAAGTCCTTTTCTGACTGACCAGAAATTTGGGCGCGCATTTGGGTATCTGCTTTTATGTTCTGCAAATTGTAATAATCCATAACTCCCATGCGCCCATTTTTCAAGGCATCTGCCATTGCAAGCGGAATTTGAGCCTCTGCTTCTACAACCTTAGCTTGCATTTCAACAACTCTTGCTTTCATTTCCTGTTCAGCGGCAGCAGCCATTGCCCGCCTCTCTTCCGCCTTTGCCTGTGCGATTTTTTTATCTGCCTCTGCACGGTCGGTTTCCAGAATTGCCCCTATATTATGACCAACATCAACATCTGCAATATCTATGGAAAGAATTTCAAAAGCTGTTCCAGCATCCAAGCCACTGGCAAGCACTTTTTTGGAAATCATATTTGGGTTTTCCAAAACTTCCTTGTGATTTTTTGCGCTGCCTATGGAGCTAACAATGCCCTCGCCAACGCGGGCAATAACCGTTTCTTCACCTGCGCCACCAACCAACTTGCGAATGCTAGCTCGCACGGTGATTCTGGTAACCGCCTGCAACTGAATGCCATCCAAGGCAACCGCGCTGACTTTTGGAGTGGTGATAACTTTTGGATTAACGCTCATTTGCACGGCTTCAAGAACATTTCTGCCGGCAAGGTCTATGGCTGCGCTTTCTGCAAAAGAGAGGTTGATATTTGCCTTGTTTGCCGCTATAACAGCCTGCACAACACGCAGTACATTCCCACCAGAGAGATAATGCGCTTCTAGCAGATTTGTTTCCACAGGAATGCCAGCCTTAACGCTCAAAATTCTGGATTCAACGATCATGCGTGGATTAACCTTTCTAAGCCGCATTCCCAAAAGCTGAAAAATGCCCACACTGGCTTTTGAAAACAAAGCCTGCAACCACAAGCTAAAGAAACTAGCAAGAAAATAAACTAAAACAAGGGCTATTACCCCTAATACAAGCATACCTATAAGAGTGACTTGTGCCATCTACAAACTCCCGTTGAATGAAACAATTGTAATATAGAAATTTCTAAATTAAAATAATCTTAAACTTAGGCAGCTTATTATGAAAACGATTTTTGTTGTAGATGACAACCCAGCGAATTTGGAAACGGCAGAGAAAGCCTTGAGCGGCAGTTACCAAGTTTCAACAATACCTTCCACAGAAGCAATGTTTTCGTTGCTCACCAAAGCAATGCCAGACATTATTTTGCTTGACATTGAAATGCCAGAAATGGACGGCTTTGCTGCGCTTGCAAAACTCAAGGCTAACAGACAAACGGCAAAAATTCCTGTTATATTTTTGGCTGATACCAAAGAGGCCAAGGTTGAAGTAAAAGGACTCTCACTTGGAGCAGTGGACTTTATTTCAAAGCAATTTTCTGTGCCTGTGCTGCTGAACCGCATTGCAAATCATTTGCACATAAGCGAGCTGCTGAACCGAACCGAACGCATTGAGCAGTTGCAAAAGGGCATTGTGTTCACTTTTGCCAATATAGTGGAAAGCCGCGACAAAGTTACAGAAGGGCATATAGCACGAACTTCGCAATACATAAGAATTTTAGTGAATGCCATGATGGCCAAAGATGTTTACAGAGAAGAAATTATTGAATGGGATTTGAATACAGTAATTGCCTCATCCAATTTGCACGATGTTGGGAAAATTGTAGTATCGGAATTGATTTTGAACAAGCAGGGCAAATTAACTTATGACGAATTCTATGAAATGAAGAAGCACACCACAGAAGGAGAAAATATTATTGAGCAAATGATAGCCCAAAGTGGCGATGCCCCATTTTTGCACCACGCCAAGCTCTTTGCAGGTTCTCACCATGAGAAATGGGACGGAAAAGGATACCCGCGAGGTTTGCAAGAAGAAGAAATACCGCTTCAGGGGCGCATAATGGCAATTGCAGACGTGTACGATGCGCTTGTGTCTGAAAGGTCGTATAAACCAGCCTTTACTTGCGAAGAAGCGGCAGAGATTATTCAAAAAGATTCGGGAATATCCTTTGACCCGCTCATTATCAATGTTTTCAATAAAGTCAAGGGAGAATTCGCAGCCGTGGCAAAAAAACAGGTTTAGATTATGCTTTGTGAAGCAATGAGTGAAATTAACACCGAATTGAGAGATAGCATCCTTTGCATTCCTCCATACCAACATTGCATTACAGAAGAATTTATTGGAAAAATGTATAAGAAAAAAAATAATGAGAAATTGCTGGTCAATAATATAACCAACATTATTATTTCTCCGTGGCAACGCGCATATCAAATGGAATTTCGCTATAAAAAAACAAAAATATTTGAACCTTTTATACCAGTTATGGAATACGGGGTGTTTTCTTCTGTGCTAACAGACTGGGTGTGTGCATATTTAACCCTATTACCCGTTGTTGAAGCGAGCCTTAGAAGATGGATGACAGAAGAAAATATGTCTTTGAAGAGCCTGCATAAATTTTATTATACTTTTGGCAAATATTCAAAAAAATATATAGAGGGTCATAATGATGAGAGAGAGTATATAACAAAAGAATATATAAGATATTTAAAGCACGGTTTTAGGGTGTTGTTTATGAGTTTTGAAGAATGCCACAGAAAAAATTTTAAAGAGATTTTTAATCGGAACTTAGCCCTGCACAAATTAGAAGGCACAATGGACACGCAAGAAACTTTGCGCAACGTTACAAGAGTTCTGCTACTTATGGATGTGATTTCTGAATTGTACTTGATGCAAGAATCAGACGACTTGTGGTATGACTGCATATCTGCGAACCCGGAACGGGACATTGATTTTCAACTGCGCTGGCATTTATACGAAAAAAAGGCAAGAGCAAGAACCGGCCATAATGATTTTTTAATCGTTCAGAATGCTCTTGTGGGTAAATCTTCCAATAGAAAGAAAAAAGTCCTGCTTCAACGGCTGAAGCAGGATATTGTTTAGAGGCTTGGTTCCGGCGGCGGTTCAACTTTTTTCTGTGTTTCGGTTTCGCGTTCTTTTCTCTGTTGGTATTGCCTGCTTTTTTGAGTGCTTGCAAGCGACTGGCCTGCTATAACTTTGTCTATTTCTTCTCTGTTGAGAACCTCGTGCTCAAAAAGAGCCTCGCTCAAGGCATCCAGTTTCTCGCGGTTTTCCAAAAGAATTTCGTTCACTCTGTTCACTTGAGTTTGAATTATTTCGTTAACCGCATCGTCTATCATTTCTGCGGTTTTTTCGCTCATCTCCTTTGGCTTGCTTATTTCCCTGCCTAAGAATATTTCGTCATTGTTTTTGCTATATGCTATTGGACCTAGCTTTTCGCAAAAACCCCATTCGGTTACCATTTTGCGGGCGAGTTCGGTTGCCCTTGCAATGTCGTTTGAAGCACCGGTTGTTTGCTTGTTGAACACCAAAATCTGAGCAAGCCTACCCGCCATTAAAATTGCAATTTGGTCTTCTGCGGCTTCTTTGCTCATGGAAACTTTATCGTTTTCTGGCAAGGAAAGAGTTACGCCAAGTGCGCGACCTCGCGGGATTATGGTTAGTTTGTGCAAGGGGTCTGCATTTTTGCAAAGCAAATTTATAAGGGCGTGGCCAGCCTCGTGAAAAGCCACCATTCTTTTGTCTTCTTCGCTCATCAAAAGAGATTTTCTCTCTGCACCCATCCAAAGCTTATCGCGAGCCTCTTCAAAATCTAACTGCGTAACCGTTGGATTTCCAAACCTAGCTGCCATAAGAGCCGCTTCGTTCACAAGGTTTTCCAAATCTGCGCCAGCAAGCCCAGGTGTTCCTTTTGCAACGTCTTTTACATTAACTTCTTTGTCTAGCGGAACTTTGCGTTTTTCCAAATGCACTCTCAAAATTGCCTCGCGTCCCACCAAATCTGGGAGCCCAACAACAACCTGCCTGTCAAAACGGCCGGGCCTTAGCAATGCTTTATCCAAAACATCGGGGCGGTTTGTGGCTGCAACTAAAATAACACCTTCATTAGGAGCAAAACCATCCATTTCAACAAGCAATTGGTTCAAAGTCTGCTCGCGCTCATCGTGCCCTCCGCCAAGCCCTGCGCCACGCTGCCTGCCAACCGCATCAATTTCATCTATAAACAAAATGCAAGGCGCATTTTTTTTTCCGGTTTCAAATAAATCCCTAACACGGCTTGCACCAACGCCCACAAACATCTCAACAAAATCCGAACCGCTCATGCTGTAAAAATTAACGCTTGCCTCTCCTGCCACAGCTCTTGCCAAAAGCGTTTTTCCTGTTCCTGGGGGACCAACCAGTAACACGCCTTTGGGAATGCGACCGCCCAACTTATCAAATTTCTTTGGGTCTTTCAAAAAAGAAACCAATTCTTCCAAATCTTGCTTTGCTTCATCGCAGCCAGCCACATCTTTGAATGTTGTTTTGTTTTTGTCGTTGTTTATTAAAATAGCCTTGCTTCTGCCAAAAGAAAACAAACCTCTCCCGCCCATTCCGCCTGTTTGCTTTGCCATCATAAACCAGAACAGACCCATTATCATAAGCACTGGCAAAAACGCGAGTATATGATTCACCCAAGTATTTTCATCGTGCAAAACTCGCACTGTTTTTCCAAGTGCCTCCCACTGCGCAATCACGGAATCTGGAACATAAAGCATATAGGAGCGAAAAGGTTCCTCATTTGTCGGCACCGGTTCTGGACCAAAAAGACTAGGTTTCACCACACGAGGTTTTTCGTTTGCAGAGAGCTTGCGTTTGCCAAGTATTTCTATTCCATCTGGAGTGGTGCGAATGTTAAGGGAATCTATTTTGATATTTGGATTTGACATCCACTCCATAAGCTGCGTGCGCGAAATTTCTTTTACCGGATTTTCGGAATACAATTTCAACAATACAAAGGCGAGCAAGCACATTGCGGCTATGAGTAAAAAATTTTTGGACCGCATAGGAGGCATTGGCGGCTGCTTTGGAGATTTTGGCGGTTCTTGCTTTGGTGGCATGGGTGGGAAAATAGAAATTTTCTACATTGCTCCAAGCAATGAAAATCCTAAAATCCTTCATACGAGAATTTGCCATTCCCATTGCCACAGCCCTTGTGGTAATAGCTTTTGCCATACAAGCATATAGAATCCCAAGCGGTTCAATGGAAAATACGCTTTATGAGGGAGATTTTCTTTTAGGATTAAAATTTGTTTATGGCGTTCCAATTCCATTTTCGTACAGTAAAATACCTATTTCCGAGCCGGATGTCGGTGAGATTGTGATTTTTCGCTACCCAGGCGAACCGGAATACCCGGATTACGATAGCAAACGCTATACTCACCTTGCAAATGCTTTGATGCTAGGCAATTTTTTCTGGGACAAAGAAGCACCAGCCGGAAGCCCAAAACTCATTCACTACGCAGATGGTCCAAAAGATTATATAAAAAGATGCGTGGCAAAAAGCGGGCAGCGCGTTGCTGTTAAAAATGGCAGGTTGTTTTTGGATGGCACAGAGCAGTTGTTGCTAGGTCTTGGGAAATATACGGAAAAGCGCAGAGAAAATACGCCAAGAGATTATTTAAAAGAAATAAAAGTTCCAGTCCCCGGAGAGACAATAATTTTTGATACACTTTCTACTCACAACCTTTGGTGGATTCGCTCGCTTATGGTTCAAGAAATGCCGGATAGCCTTGTTGAGTTCAATATAATTTTAACTAAAAATGGGCAAAGATTGGAAAACTATACCTTTGAAAATTTTCGCGTACCGATAGAAAACCACAAGTATTTGCTGATAAACACGCTTTTTACCAGAAATAAAATAGTTCCGCAAAATTTGAAAATGGGAGATACCATAAGCGGCGCAATTGATTTGAGTTTTTTCAGCAAACTTGCCCGCACAGGATTTTTAACCCGCCATAATCCGAATATGCCGCAAAAAAGCCTCTTCGGCAGCCGCCTCGTTGGCTACGATACTTTTGATGGTTCTCAACTGGAAGATTTGGAAGCAAATGTAGCTCTTGAAAATGGCTTGGAATTGAAGTGGCTAATAACGGTGAACGGAAAACCAGTAAATCAATACACTATCAAAGACCAAGTATATTTTATGATGGGCGACAACCGCGACAATTCCGCAGACGGTCGCTATTGGGGTTTTGTGAGCGAAAGGAATATAAAAGCAAAAGCATTCATAATATATTTCAGCCTAGACAAAGAATCCAAAGTTGAACTGTTAAAGCCTTGGACATGGGTTTTCTTGCCAGCAGATATTCGCTGGGGGCGTATCGCGCGGATTATACATCTTATATAGAGGATTCCTGCTTTGACAAACAATGCAAACTCCCACCCTCTTCAATAGGTGTTGTACAGTCTATGCCAATAACTTCTCTGTCTGGAAATACTTTCTTAAAGTATTCCAATGCGGCAGAATCATTTTTGCAATTATATATAGGCACAAGCAAACCACCGTTTACAAATATGAAGTTCATATAAGAGGCTGGCAGAGTTGGAGGGAGAGATAAAACATCTACCTTTGCGGCTTCGTAATGCTCGCCAAGCCAAGTTTCAATTTCCTTTTTTTCCTGCTCAAAGCCCTCAGCCATAACTACGTGATTTTTTGCCACAAAACGGGCGAGGTTGTCTATGTGACCATCGGTGTGGTCGCCGTCCAAGCCTTTTGACAAAATTTTAAGGGATTTTATGCCAAACGATTTTTGCAAATCATTTAAGAATTCTTTTTCCTTTTCCTTTGAATTGCGTTTTTCTCCAAAAAGGCAAGGGGCTGTTGTTAAGCAAAGCCCATCGCCATTGAATTCCACTGCCCCTCCTTCTAATATCCAAGGGTATTTTTCAATCCTGATATTCATAAATTCTGCAATTTTGTCTGGGACGGAATTGTCTAAATCCCAAGGAGGAAATTTTTCGCCCCAAGCGTTGAACTCGTAGCTCACAATTTTTTGCTGGGCAAAAAAAGGTCCGTAATCCCTAATCCAAATATCATCGTGGGGAATCTTCAAATCGTCTAAAATTTTCACCGGTTGAAAGCGAGAAATTGTATCTATGAGTTTTGAATAAAAAACATCTATGCGTTCCCTGCGGCTTGCCCAGTTTTGCTCATTTATCGGCAAAGCAAGCCAAGTAGCCGCTTGTTCTTCCCACTCTGCTTTCATTGCTCGTTCCACATATTCAAAATATCGTAATACAAATCCACTCTGCGGTCTCTTAAATGGGGCCAAATTCTGCGGTTTTGCTCTATTTCATCAAAGTCTATAGAGGCAGCCATTGTTGCAATATCAGTTGAAAGTTGTTTTATCACAAAACCGTCTGGAGCGCATAAAAAAGAATTTCCCCAAAAAGACAAGTTTTTTTCTTTGCCCGCTCTGTTTGCAGCCAAAACAAAAATTCTGTTTGCTATGGCGTGCCCACGCATAACGGTTTGCCACGAATCCAGCTGGCGAGCATAGACTTTTTTTGGTTCATTCAAATCCCAGCCTATGGCTGTTGGGTAAATTAAAATATCCGCGCCCTGCAAAGCCAAAACGCGAGCCGCTTCGGGGAACCATTGGTCCCAGCATATCAAAACGCCCAAGTTGCCAGCACTTGTGCGAATGGTTTTGAACCCTGAGTCACCTGGGGTGAAATAGTATTTTTCGCAAAAGCAGGGGTCGTCTGGAATGTGGCTTTTGCGGTAAAAGCCTGCAACCGAGCCATCGCGTTCAAAAACAAAAACGCTGTTGTGATAAACCCCTCTTGCTCTTTTTTCAAAAAAAGGAAAAACCAAAACGCACTTCAGCAACTTTGCTAAATTTTTCCACTCTTCTATAATAGAAGAATCTTTGGCGATTGCATAATCAAAATGTTTTTCATTTTGCTCAAAAGGAAAATAAGGCGTGTGGCAAAGCTCCGGCAGCACAAGCAAATCAAACTTGCCCTTGTTAGCCAAAGCCTTGGATTTATACCACTCCAGCGTTTTAGCCGAACTCCCAAGCCACTCGCCTTGCAAAGAGAGAATTTTTATTTTTTGCATTGATTAAGTAAAATAGAAATTTCTATCTTATCCATATATGCGTTACTTCATCCTATTCACAAGTATCTTTCTGTTTGTTGCTTGCGCAAGCAATGCACCGCCAAAGCAAGTGGAACCCCAAGCAAAGCCTCAAATTCAAACCAATACCGTGGTGGTCAGAGATACAATTAGAACAACAGATAGCGTTTATATAAAAGAAACAGAGTCTTTTAGAACATTGCAAAAAAGCATAGATTCCCTGATTGCCAGAAAAGAAACTGACAAAGCCATTGACTTGCTGAAAAAACAGGTTCATTATTACAATAATCTAGACCAATTGGGTTTTAGAACTCTGCAACTTGCAAATTTGCTCCATAAAGCAGGGCGTAGCGCAGAAGCCCTCGCGATTTTGGAGAGTTTTGCTGTATACAAGCCTGCGGTAAATTTTTGGATAGATAGCGCAAATGTCCTTTACGATAAAATTGCATCAGTGAGCAAGAGCACAGAAGTCAAGGTAGACCATGAGAAACTTGAAGTAATAAATTCTTTGACATCCCAAATTCGCAATTTAAAAAATGCAAATGCCAATCCCGCTCTCATGGAAGATTTAGCAGACAGCCTGCGAGCAATTGCCCCAGGGGATTCCGTTTTGGCGTGGCTTGCAAGGCAAATGCCTTCACAGGCGGAAAGTTCGAATGCTTTTTGCGAAGAGCAGAGGAAAATTGCAGCGGCAAATTTTGCGGCATCTCGCAAAAATCCGGCAAAAGCAAAGGCTCTTTTAACCGAAGCTATAGACGCTCTGGATAAATGCCTCGCAAAAACTCCATCGCCAGATATGAAAAAGAAAGTTGAGCAAAATAAAGAAATTTTAGAAAAAGAAAAGACAAGTGTTAAAAATTAGTTCAATCATAGTAATCTTAGGACTTGCGGTTGAGATGTATTCTTGCTCTTCTTTGCGGCCGCTTGCGCCGCCATCGACTATGAAGAAAACTAGCGGAATTCCTCAAAATGGCGATATAACGGGAATCACCTCTTGGGACGATGTTCTTTTGCCTTGGCTGGGAACTCCTTATTTGCCGGGTGGCAGCACAAAAAACGGAACTGATTGTAGCGGATTTGTCAGCAGCGTATATATGGAAAAAGAGAGAATGTACATTCCCAGAACCACAACCGAGGAATATAAAATTGGAAAGGATATAGATAGGAATGATTTAATTGTGGGAGATTTAGTTTTTTTTGGCGAAAGTAAAAAAGTTAACCATGTTGGGATTTACGTGGGCAAAGGCAATTTTATTCATGCAAGTACGTCCAAAGGAGTAATGGTAAGCCCTTTGGAAGATAGCTACTGGAAACCGAGATATTTAGGCGCAAAGAGATATTTATGAAAAACACAGGAAAATTCGTTTTGAAAATTTTATGCCCCGACCAAAGCGGGCTTGTGGCAGCATTCACTGGGGGCATTGCCCAAAACGGTGCCAATATTTTGGATTTAACGCAGCACACATCAGAAGACATAAACACGTTTTTTTTGCGTGCCCTTATGGAATGCGAAAACGATGCGGTTCCAAAAATAAAGGAACATTTTTCCAAAATGGAAAAAGAAAAATCAATGCAATGGCAGCTTCACGATGCCGAGCACAAAACCAGACTGGCTCTTTTCGGTTCCAACACCGACCACTGCCTTTACGAGCTTTTGCTCTCTCACCGAGACGGTGCCTTGCCCTGCGAATTTACCTGCATAATTTCAAACCACGCAGTTTTAGAACCCCTCGCAAGATTTTTCAACCTGCCCTTCTTTTTGGTTCCAAGCACTCTCCCAAAACCAGAGCAAGACAGCAAGTTCAACGAAATTCTGCACGCCTCGCAAACAGAAGGAATTGTGCTTGCTCGCTATATGCAAATTTTGAGCAAGGAATTCACAGAAGCGTGGAATGAACGCATAATAAATATTCACCACGGTTTTTTGCCTGCGTTCAA
>Ga0268262_10004623_pt1 | contig 14119 bp, 13 predicted proteins | sample TergutNc150P3_FD_190354 | JGI IMG/M metagenome (GOLD analysis project Ga0268262, IMG submission 190354) | Nasutitermes corniger P3 segment gut microbial community from laboratory colony in Florida, USA - Nc150 P3 (SPAdes) (version 2) | ecosystem: Host-associated > Arthropoda: Insects >... | reverse complement strand
ACAGGGAACAGGGAACAGGGAACAGGGAACAGGGAACAGGGAACAGGGAACAGGGAACAGGGAACAGGGAACAGGGAACAGGGAACAGGGAACAGGGAACAGGGAATTATGCATATCCTGTAACTAAGCGTGTCAACTATCTAACAGCGAATAATTCTTATCTTTTTTCAATATATAGCAGTTTTTTATTATTATTTTCTCATTGTTTGTGTATAACAGACGGAAGTTTTCCGTCTTTTATATTACTCCATTGGAGTAAATTCTGCCATAAAGGCAGGTAAATCTTCGTGATTTCCTGCCGAGGGGCGGGAAACACAAAAGAGGGGTTCTATGAAGAACATTACAAAGTTTTTGGGTATTATCGCCGCAGTGGCGGTAATCGGGTTTGTGACAGGCTGCGGTGAGCCGGACGCTGCAGACAGGATTGACATCAACATTTCCGGGGTGCCGGATGACGCTAAAGGCTTTTTTGCCCAGATCCAGATTTACACCACGGCTGAGTATAACAAAGGGAAGGATAATGCCGCTTCTGCCGCGATCTCAAGTGCGCTAGCACCAATTTCAGGTAATACAGCAACAGGTGAAATGGTACACTCAGGAAAAAATTTTGCTGACGAGGGTTCTTATTATGTACGGTTAGCAATCTATGAGAATACGGATACATCTAAAAAAGCCTTATACGATGGCTGGACAAGAGCTAACCAAGGACTAATTAAGGGGAATAATCCGATTGCGGGTAGTCTATTTGACCCTCCGCTTGCTTCTCATAACTTCCCGAAACCTCCGCAAAACTTCTTTGGCAACTACACTGGTACCGGTGCTCTTAATAAAACAGAAACCATCCAGTTTACCCAAACTACTTTCAAAATCTCTGATAGTCCGACTAGAGCTGAATTTCTTGATTTTGAAATCAGACAGTGGGATGCTGCCGACGTACCCGCCACTGTTAGCGGAGGATTCACCAAGGGGTACAAATTTACCGGTGTAATAACGGGTGCTGCCCCAACTACGGACGGTAACCTTTATGGCAGTAAAACCGCGCCAGGTTTTGTTCAAGCTGATTTAAATACTACTTCATGCCATATGTTCATCTATATGAAACAAGGGACAGACGGCAAATTTCAGTTTGTCAGGACTACATTCACCAAAGATAGTAATACGACTAATCCTGATGAGAAAGTGCCTGTAACACAATCAGACAACGTCACTGCTCGCCTTTATACACAACAGTAGTTATTGAGCAAAGGAAGAAGGAAAAGGGAAGAGAGAAGAAGGGAAGCTGCCGAGGTTCGGGAGCCTATCTTGCTCTTTTCACTTTTCCCTCTTCCCTTTTCACTTGTTAGGGGTTGTAAGTCATGCCAACTGAAACTAAAAGAAAAAAATTCATCCCCGGCTTCAACACCCTAAAAATATTGGAAAAAAGAAAGAACTATATATTGGATAAACTGGAAACCAAAATTGAAAAAGAAGCATACACCAAGTATTTAATTGACGAAATAAGGGCACTGGAAAAGGCAATGAATTTCATTAAATGGATACAAAATAACTTTTCAGACGACATGGTAAGGGAAATAGTTAATAAATACGAATTGGAAAACGAGAAAAGCAGGGAAGAAGAAAATGAAACGGAAGAAACAGAAAACGAAGAAGACGTAACAGTATACGGCATCATTGATGAAAAGCAGAATAAAAATCATAAATTTGAAATAATATTTTCAAAGGATGAAGGTGTAAATTATATTTCAATCGCCTCCCAAAGGCGTAAAAAAGATAATATTTCGTGGGAAAAAACAGATGAAATAAAAATGACGGTAAACAAACTGGAAAAAATATTAAAGAAAGAAAAAGAAATAGAAAATTACCGAAAAATTTAACCTTAGCAGGTATAATGTCTTACATTATCCGGCTGACAATTCTGTCGCCATGAGCGCCGACTAACTGTTCAGCCACAGGGTCTACAATTAAGTCCATAAATTCAAGAGGAATAACGCCAAGAAGCGTCTCGCCTTCGGGTAAAACTACAGCCTGACAAATAGCGTCGCGGTCTTTCCAGCATATTCTGACCCCTTCTGTAATTTTACAATTAACTTTGCCGCCTCCGGCAAGTGTGGCAAAACGCATACCTTCAATCTGCAATCCCAATTTCTGACATATATCCTCATTTATCACAATAGAAACCGCGCCGGTATCGACCAATGCCCTTACTTGAACCGAGCGAATCTCTTTATCAGATATATACCCTTTTTTAAAAAGACTTTCATCCGTAGTATTTCTAAGCGTAATATCAACACGTGTTTCACCCATATTTTTCTCCTATCTATATCTTAATGTATTATTTTACTTCTGACAAGTAAATTATTCGCGTTTATCCGTGTCTATTCGTGGTAAAAATTCATTCATTTAACAATTCTTCAATACTTTTCAGCGCATTGCCGTATTCGGTCATCAGCACGTCATCGGATATTTTATCCAAAGCTTCCCTGATTTTCGGATCAAACTGTTTCTGATTCAATTCATTGAGGATGCGGTCTATTTCAGCGGCGTTTTGGGCTTTCAGAGCTTTTTCCAATTCAATCAATAGAGGGGAGTGGGAGGGCGGCGCCGACTCTGGGGGTGGGGAGTGGGAAGCGGCGGGTTCAATCGCGGCGCGGATATTTTCCGTCATTTCCGTTAGGTGTTCGGCAAAGTCGCGCAGATTGTTCTCGATAAAGTCCATGTTCCCCGATTTCCCCGCCGCTTCAAGGGCAGCCGCTTCCGCAGATAATTCCGCGGCTCCGATTGATGCCGACGCGCTTTTCAGCGAGTGAACCTGGGTAATAAAAGTTTTCAGGGCGTCCTTCTCAGGGACAGCTTGTAACAGGGGCAGGCGCTGCAGCGCGTCTTTATTAAAAAGTTCCAGTACCCGGCGGTAAAACACCTCAGTGCCGCCGGTCATGGAAATACCCTTTTCCGTGTCAACGCCCGGAATAGGGGCCAATGAGGAATTAGGAGTTAGGAATGAGGAATGAGCATCCTTGTTCCCTATTCCTAATTCCTCACTCCTCATTCCTAATTCTCTTCTCTCTCTCGGTATCCACCTGGCAAGCATCTCATCCAGTTTTGAAATGTCAATGGGTTTGGCAAGAAAATCATTGAAGCCTTTTTCGATAAACATTTCCCGCATCCCCGATACGGCGTTGGCGGTAAGGGCGATAATGGGAATCGCGTTATGTGCAACGTTCTGCTCCGCCAATGATTTTTCCCATTCCCGAATAGCGGCAGTCGCCTCAATGCCGTCCATCTCCGGCATCATGTGATCCATAAACACAAGATCGTAGTCGAGCTTCTCCGCAGCTTTGCGTTTTATCAGTTCTATGGATTCAAGGCCTCCCAGACAGGTTTCCACCGTCCCCTTGTAGGGGGCAAGAAGGCCCTCGGCAACCTTGAGGTTTGTGCTAATGTCGTCAACCACAAGAATCCTGACATTGGGAAAGGTAAACCGAATCGCGCTGGAGTCGGCGGCATGATCAAAATAGCCCTTGCTGTCGATTGTTCCGTTAAGGATATTCGCAATGGATAATGACTGCACAGGCAGTGACACAAAACGTATGCCGGGTATGTAAGTCTCAGTCCCCCATTCCACCATCAGGGCAAGGGGCGGTTTTTTTCCTCCGGGGAAGTCCCCGGCGGGCCGCGCCATCAATGGCTTAATCTTTTCATAAAGGCCGTAGCCGGAAAAAACATAAAACCACTCCTCTCGGAACAGGGCCTCGGCAAAGGCTTCCTGATCCTTTACAAGGACATAGGGGACTCTCATATTTTCAAGAGACCAGCCCATAGATTCGGCGTAACAGACACGGCCTTCGTAGACAAGCACTTTCTTTTTGTCCGGTTCTTTCACCGACGCGAAGGGGACATCATGGTATATTTCCTGGGGAATAACGGCGGTAAAGGAACTGCCCTTTCCGTACTCGCTCTGTACGCTAATATCCCCGCCCATTGCCGCGCAGAGACGTTTTGTGATGGCAAGCCCCAGGCCCGTACCCTCGATGCCCCGGTTCTTCTTCGTGTCCACCTGAACAAAGTCCGCAAAGAGTTTCGCCTGATCCTCCGGCTTGATTCCCAGCCCCGTGTCGGACACGTCTATCCTGAGCCATATCCGGTTGCCTTCCCGTTTTTCACGGGTGATGGAAATGCTGATATGCCCTTTGTTGGTGTACTTAATAGCATTGGACAGCAGGTTGAGGAAAATCTGCCTCAGCCGGGCCTCGTCTCCGATAAGGCCGTTGGGAAGGTTCCCGTCAATGTTGGTGTAGAAACGGATCGGCTTCTCGATAAGCCTCATCCTGATGATGCTTATCGAGTCGTTTACCAGTGAAGCAAGCAGGTATTTTGAGGGGATGATCTCCAGCTTGCCCGCCTCTATTTTGGAAAAATCCAAAATATCATTGATGATGGAGAGAAGGTTGGCCCCCGCCTGTTTGATGTCCTGAGCGTAGCCCCTGGCCTCGTCGGAGAGTTTGCTCCGCAGCAGCAATTCCGCCATGCCTGTAATGGCGTTCATGGGGGTGCGTATCTCATGGCTCATGCTGGCGAGGAAATTGCTTTTGGTGCGGTTTGCCGTCTGCGCTTCTTCTTTAAGTTCCTGCAATTTTTTATTCTGCGCGTCTATCAGCCGGTCTTTGGTTTTCCGGGTAGTTTCTATGACAACCATCACAAAGAAAACCAGAAAATAGTTTACCACCATACGGATTGAAATATCAAAATCGTATTGATGCTCCAGCACTACGCCGGGGACAAACATTTCCAGAGAGATCAGCACGCCGAGGATCACCGACAATATAATGCCTAAACGCATTCCCATCAGCATGATTGCCAGCAAAGGGTACATATAGATAAACAGGAAATTTGACCCTCCGGCTTCCCCTGTCCAATTAAGCAAAATGCAGAGCAGGGCGTAAGAAACCAAAATGATGGTGACCGGAACGGCCTGCGTTATTTTTGCCCGCGCCAGTACGAATGACACTATCGCCATAAATATCATGCCGCAGCAGAGTATCCCCGGAAAAAACCGTCCAGAGTTAAAATGATCGAGGGTAAACACCGCAAGAATAACGGAACCCATAATAATAATGCTATTCATCAGCACATACCGGATCAGGTAATCTGACATTCCGAATTCGGCATGTCCTCTTGTGAACTTCCCGGAGGTTCCTATATTGATAAAAAAGAGCTGTATATACCTTTTAATTTTTCCGAATTTCACTGTCGTTTTCCCTCCAGGGATTAAAACTATCCGTCAATGATACTCTAAAATATGGAAAAATGGAATTCCTAATTCCTCACTCCTAATTCCTAATTCTTCCTCTTCCCTCTCTCCCTCCTTCTACATTAAAATAAAAACATGAGGAATAAAAGCGGATCACGCTTATATGCGCTTTTTGCTTTGTTGTTCGTGTGCGCGGCGGCGGGATTACGGGCCGAATTTGGCGAAGAGCTTGCACCTCCCGCCACCATACAAGGCGATAACCGCCCCTTGCGCGGCATCTACTCCGACCCTCCCGTGTTTTCAGGCTCCAGGTTCCAGGCCCCCGAGCTTCCCTTGCTGACCCCCGAAGCGCTCAACCATCCCCTTACGCAGCAGTACATCCGAAGATACACAAACACAAACGGGATTTTGTGGCTGAATTCGGTTATTAAAAACAGCGGCATATACCTCCCCTATATCAGGGAAGAAATTGAAAGAATGGGGCTGCCGCCGGAGCTTATATATCTGCCGTTTATCGAATCGGGCTACGTCGCAACGGCCCGAAGCAGAGCCGGAGCAACGGGCCTGTGGCAATTTATGATGAACAGCATACCCGCGAGCGTGAAGGTAAACGACATGATTGACGAGCGCCGGGATTTCCGCAAATCGACAACCGCGGCTTTGCTGAAACTCGCGGAAAATTACCGCATCCTGGGCGACTGGCCCCTGGCGCTGGCGGCTTACAATGCCGGGCTTGGAGGCGTAAGGCGGGCGATGCAAAAAGCGAATACCGATGATTACTGGCTGCTTTGCGAAAAAAAGGAACTGAAAAACGAGACTATCCAATATGTGCCGAGATTCCTGGCAGTAGCGTATATCCTTTCCAGGCCCCGCCAGTTCGGCCTGGACTACTGGCCGGAAACCGTCGAATGGACTGTAATAAAGCCGGAAAGGCAGGCGTCGCTGGATCTCATCGCCACCGAAACAGGCGCGGATCACAAACTGCTCCGCCTTTTAAACGCCGAACTGCTTTACGGCATTACCCCGCCGGACAGCGCGTATGAGCTGAAAGTGCCGCTAAAACAGGCGGGGATGATTGCCGCTATCCTGGAAAAAGAAGATGTCAAGCTGTTACGGTACTATTACCACAAAGTAGTGTACGGCGACACCCTTTCCGCGCTGTCACGGCATTACGGCATATCGCTGAACTTGATTGAACAGCACAATCGCGGTATCACGAACCGTTACCTTAAAATCGGGGAGATTGTCATTATTCCGGCTTTTAAGGAAACAAGCCCCTACGTCGCCCCGCCTGCCCCGCCTTCCGCGCCGGTTGAACCGTCCGCCGGAAAGCCTTTTGAGGGGATTCACATTGTCAGCAAAGGCGATACCTTGTGGTCTATTGCCGTCTACTATAAGGTCGATCCTCTCGCGCTGGCCCGGGCAAATAATATGGGGCTAAACGAAATTCTATCCATAGGAAAAGTCCTAAAAGTACCGATAATAGAAATGAGGAATTAGGAATGAGCAATGAGCAATTATCAATAAGAAAACGGCTTCATCTGGGGCTGGTGTGTTTGTTTGTTTTTAACGCGGCGTTTGCGTTCGGGCAGGCAAAGCTGGGGATCAGCGGGGCGGTTGAATGGGACAAGCTGGAAATAAACGCGGTGGTCTCACTGGATCTGGCATCCGCCGGACTCAAACTGCCTGCCGGAAGAACCCAGGGCGAAGCGATTATCGCTTCCGAATACCTCAGGCTGATACGCCCCAAAATTTTGGATATACAGGTTGATTCCTCCTCGACTATCGCGGATCTGATCGAGCGGGGAGAGTGGAGCATGTTTGAAATTGAAAATTACGCGCTTCAGGCACGGGCAATTCCTCCGGCGCTTTCTCCTGATTTTAGCAGCCTGCTGGCATCCTATACCCTTACTATCGCGGGAGTCAGATCCGCCCTTGTACGCCACAGCCGTCCGGCAGAAATACCCAGAACGCTCAATCCGGTACCCACTCCGGCGTATACCGGTATTATCATTATTGCCTCTGAGAGCCAACCAGTCCACGGCACAAGGGGCAGCGCCCTTCTCCAGCCGTGCCTGTTCCCCAAAATATGGGATTCCGACATGCAGTTGATTTTTGAACGGAATATGCACAATCCGGCAGTTGCCATAATGGCCCATTATTTCACGATGAAGGGCATTTTTGCCGGAGGGCCTTCGGGGCTTTCGCCGGAGATCGCTGCCATAGTCGGCGATTACCCCCTGCGTATTTTTGCCAAGGGCGTTTTCGGCATCAAACCCACAGACCCCATAATTAACCGCGACGATGCCCTGCTAATAATGTCCTCAGAGGCAAACCGGAACCTTCTGCGCGAAGGCCGCCTGGTGATCATTCTTAACGATTCGATGCTGAAGAACGAAATCAATTAACGTGAGTTCGACAAAAAGAATCAAAGAAGTATAGGTAAAGCCTCCTGCCGGTCAAGGCCGTGAATGGACGGCTTATGCGGCAGGAAACTATCCCCGTTCATAGAAACCCCTCCCGTTTCTTCACTCCTCATTCCTAATTCCTCATTCCTAATTCTTTCTCGTTACCGCCGCCCTGTCCGATAAAAGCTGACGGTCATCGGGAAATTCCGCAAGGCCCTCGTTCAGGATGCGTTCCGCTTCGTCAAAGTCTTTTCTGTTCCATGCCGCGGCAAAACGGTTGTGATAATCCGCCGCAATGTTGCCACGGTAAGACTTCAGGGCTTGTTCCAGATCGCGGTTTGTGCCGAAACGCGCAATAACAGTCTCAATATACGAGGCGGCGGCGCGCCAGTCCCTTGCCGGAGAGGCGGAGAGAGCGGACGCGGTTTTATGAACCGCGAAGGTCAGCATTTCGGCGGCGCGTTTCTCGCTGATTTTGCCGCTTGAGCGGGCTTGTGCAATCGCGTGAAGAACGGCATCGCCGTCGGATGCAGTACGGATTTTATTGGCGCTTTCCAGCAGTTCCGCGTCAATGACCATAGTCTCAAGCTGCGCGTAATTGGCCCGGCTTATCAGCGCTTTTTGGCCTTCGAGAAAATTTCTCCCGTCCGTCGCTTTGCCCGCTTTTACATATCTCATAATGCGGTTGTTTGCCGCCGCAAGGATAAATTCCTGCCAGCGGGCTTCGTCAGGATACACGGCTGAGGCGGCGGCGGCCCACGCAAGGCCGTCTTCCTCCCTGCTCGCTTTCAGAAGATTTGCGGCGTAGTTAAAAAGTCGGTCCATAAGATCTTTGAAGGGGTTTTCAAAAATCGGCCCGTAAGATTTTGCAGTAAACGCATTGCCCATTAACAGAGCCGCGCGGTCAATCGCGACCGGAACGGCATCGGCATAATTACCCCTGCTTTCAAGCTCGGCAATCCTGTTACTCAAAATCAGGGAAATAAGTTCTATCTGGCCGATTGTCTGGCGATCCCGGTAATTCCGGGCAGGCACGTAGGCAAACCCCGTCACCCTCCCGAACTGATCGCTGAACTCCTTGCGGTTGCCCGGATCAAAACCGTAGGGGTTAGTGGTCTCGACATCAATATCCGATTCGCCTATGCGGAGCGTCGCAAAAGCGTGGTCTTTGGTCATCACCCCGCTTGCCTGAAGTCCGGCTGATCTGCAAAGGATCATATACAGCACTGCCGAGGAAACGCAGTTGAACCTGCCGTTGGAAAGCAAGGTTCCTATTCTGGTTTGATTAAGCGAATAAGATTTTAACAGATTTTTATGCATGAACCCAAGGATGAATTCCGCTTGTTGCGCCGCTTGCTGCGCCGCTTCCGGCTGTGCGGGAGAACTGTTCAGCGTTTCGACCGCCGCGCGGATTTTATCAAGATTTGAAACGGAATACTCTCCGGATGCCCAGAGGCTGATTTCCGCCAGTTCTGCCCACGAATAGCCGTGAGCGCGTTCGGAAAGCCTGTAATATTCAAGCGCCTTAGGGTCAGGCTCCAGCCGGGGAAAGGCTGTCCTGTTCTGGGCGAAAATTGCCGGGCGCAAGTGTAAAAACAGGAAGAAAATCAGCGCGAGTCTGATTGGCGATTTCGGGTTCAAGATTTTTTAGCCTTATACAGAGTCTTACGGCAAACGGCGTTTAACTTATCAACAAACCCCACTATGGAAAATTCTTTCATTCCCAAAAGGCCTTTGGGGCGGAACAGCATGACGAGTATCAGTATCACCGGATATATCAAAAGGCGGTAGTCTTGCAGGAAACGCAAAAATTCCTGCAAATAGGTAAGGACATAAGCGGAAAGAATCGAGCCTGTCATTGAACCCATGCCGCCGAGAACGACATAAATAAGAAAGTCGATGGATCTGAGGAACTGAGCCACATCAGGTTTGACAAAGCCGACAACCATCGCGTAGACGCAGCCGCCAAGACCCGCGATAAAAGCGGCGATTACAAAACCGAGCATCTTGTAACGGAAAATGGTAATCCCGTTCGCGTTAGCCGCTATTTCATCTTCCCTGCACGCCTTGATCGCCCTGCCGTAGCTGGAACGGAGAAAGTTTTGCAGTAACGCAAGGATAACAACCAGCGTTATTGTCGTGAGTGCAAACGCCAGTTCGCCGTTAAGAACAATAGCTGTCGGAAACGTCCTGCCGTTAGGCCCGCCAGTAAGGGATTTCAGGTTGATAAATACCACGCGGATGATTTCGCCGAAACCCAGGGTAACAATCGCAAGGTAATCCCCGGTCAGCTTAAGCACCGGAAAGCCGATGAGAAAACCCGCGAGCGTGGTGACCATAACGGCGCACAGCGCCGCGAGCGGAAGGGGCAGCCCCACGTCAAAATTGAAAAAAATGCAGGAGTACGCGCCGATTGCGAGGAAACCCGCCTGGCCCAGCGAAAGCTGCCCGGTAATGCCGACAATCATGTTAACCGACATCGCCATTATCGCGTTCACCCCGCCCATTGTAAGAATACGGGTGGTGTACGGATCGATGACGCCTAATTTCATCAGCAGGAGCGGCAGGGCAACTGCCAGGATTCCGGCAATAAAGAGTATAACGGTTGAACGGAACGGAAACCGGGGCGCCATATCAGACCTTCACCCTTGTCTTTTTGCCCAGTATGCCGGTGGGCCTGATTAAAAGGACGATTATCAGAATTGAGAATGAAATCGCGTCGCTGAACTGGCTGGAAATAAAGCCCTTGGTAAAAGTCTCGGCAATGCCCAGAATAAAACCGCCGAGCATAGCGCCGGGAACAGAGCCGATGCCGCCAAGCACCGCCGCGACAAACGCCTTGAGGCCGGGCATCATGCCCATCATGGGGTTTACCTGCGGATAGGCCGAAGCGTACAGAACGCCCCCGGCGGCGGCCAGCACCGAGCCGAGGGCGAATGTAAATGAGATGATCCTGTTAACTGATATTCCCATAAGGCTTGCGGCCTGATGATCAAAAGAGACGGCCCGCATCGCCTTGCCGCGTTTGGTGTAATTGATGATGTAGTTCAGCGCAAGCATCAAAAGCGCGGAGAGAAGTATCACGATAATTTGTATATTTGATATGGAAAGTTCCCCGGCAATTCTGATATTGACAACCGTCGGGCGGGGGAACTGCCGGGGATTAGGCCCGATAAAAGGCAGAACCCTCGCGCCGTTCTCCAGGATCAGGCTGACGGCGATGGCTGTAATCAGCGAATTAAGGCGCGGGGCAGAACGCAGCGGCCTGTAGGCAAGGCGTTCAATGGAAATGCCGAAACCGGCGCAGATGATCATTGATACAACAAAGGCAAGCAGCATCCCCGCCGGCCCCGCGCCGATTGCGCTTAACACAAAAAACGCCGCGTATGCCCCCACCATTAAAATATCGCCGTGGGCAAAATTGATTAAGAGGACTATACCGTAAACCATGGTATAGCCCAATGCAATCAAGGCGTAAATCGAGCCGAGAGAAACGCCGTTTATTAGCTGCTGAAGTAATATCATTCCTACTTGGGATTTACCGTCGTCTTGTAGGCGTTGGCGAGCTTGCCGTCTTTTTTGACAATCTCCAGAATCGCCGCGCCTTTGATGGGGTTGCGGTCTGAGTCAAAACGGATGTTCCCGGTGACATAGGAGCCTTCGATATTTGCCAGGGCGTTTTTGACAACGGAGGGATCAAAAGACCCGGCGGCCTTAATCGCGTCGATAACGAGCATCATCGTGTCGTAGCCGAGGGCGGCAAACTGCGAAGCGGGCCGGTTAAACTTTGACTGAAAAGCGTTAACAAAGGCAACGCCTTTGGGGTCTGTCGTATCTGAGGCAAATCCCGAAGACCAGAAACCGTTGAGTATCTCGTCCCCGGCGTTGTCGGTGAGGCTGTCCCATCCGTCGCCGCCGATAAGGGCGCAGGTAATGCCCTGATCCCGAAGCTGCTTTGCCTGGAGCGACACGTCGTTGTAGTAATTGGGCAGGTACACTACATCGGGGTTCGCCGCCTTGATGCGGGTGATCTGGGCGTTAAAATCCACATCCCCGGTCTGATAGGCTTCGTCGGCCACGATCTGGGCTCCGAGCGCCTTGAACTGTTTCTTGAAAGAGTCGGCGAGGCCGGTATTATAATCCGCGCCCGCGTCGTACAGGACAGCGGCGCGGCGGCTTCCCAGCGTCTCATAGGCAAAGTCCGCGCCCACTACGCCCTGGAAGGGATCGATAAAACACGCCCGGAAGATATAATCGCCGGCCTTGGTAACGTCGATATTGGTCGCCGAAGGGGAGACCAGCACGACTTTGTTCTTTTGGGCCAGGGTGCTCATGGCCTGGGTCGGCCCGGAAGTGCTTGACCCGATGACAAATGAAACTTTATCCCTTGTGGTAAGTTTGGTAAGGGCGTTTACCGCTTTTGCGGCGTCGCCTTCGTCGTCTTCCCACAGCAGGGCGATTTTCTTGCCAAGAAGCCCGCCTGCGGCGTTCGCCTCCTCGATGGCAAGCAGCGCCCCGTCGCGCGATTCGTTTCCATAGAAAGCGACCGTTCCTGAGAGCGGGAATATCGCCCCTATACTGACAGAATCGCTGTCTTTTACGCTGGCAGAAGCTTTAGCTTTGCACGAGAGTACCAGAGCCAAAGCGCAAAGCGCCAGAACCGACATTGTAATAATCCTCTTCATTCGTTTCCTCCTTATGGCTGTCATTTTACACAATTTTTGAGCTGTCCGTCCATAGTGAAGAATTAGGAATTAGGAGTGAGGAATTAGGAATAAAGACAATGAGCGGTGGGTCATTACACTCTGTGCAATTCTTTGTCGCCGTGAACGCCGACAAGCTCTCTTTTGGGGTTTATGGTCAAGTCCATTCCCTCAAGGGGGAGAGCGCCGAGCAGTATTTCGGGGGCGTCGGGCAGTACAAGGGCGTCGCAGGTGAAACGGCGGTTTTTCCATCTGATTTCCAGCGGCCCCGCCATTGGGAATTCCCCTTTTTTGCCGTCCGCCAGGTTCGCCTCGCCGAAGCCTTTGTCACGCAGTCCGAGTTTCTCGCGGGTCTCGTTGTTGATAACGATAGTCCACGCGCCCGTATCGACAACCGCCTGAACGGTCATCTGCCTGATTTCATCTTCTTTGATATACCCTTTTTTGGCAAACGCCGTGTCATCCTCGTTTTTAAGGGTTATTTCTGTATATACTACGCTCATGTTTTTGCTCCTTGCCCACAACTATATCATTGTTGCGTGTAATTGGCAATGGAGGGAGTGGGGAGTAGGGTCGTTGTTAGAAAGGTCGCGCCGAGTGCCTGATTGCGAAAAAGCCTCCAATCAAATAACAAATAACAGGTAACAAATAACAAAGGAAGAGGGGAAATGAGGAGTGAGGAATTAGGAATAAAGACAATTCGAGCACCCTCTACTAAGCCTGTAGAGGGTCAGCTAGCAGGGCTGTCGCGCACCCTCTAGCAAGCTTGTCGCGTACCCTCTAGCAAGCCTGTAGAGGGTCAGCTAGCAGACTTGTAGAGACAGGCTAGGCTTGGGCGGTGAGCGTAAAATCGGAGCGCATGTCCCGCACCGCTTTTAGGAAATACCCGTGACCCTTGGTCGAACCTTGCGTAACTACCCGCAGTTTGTACGGGGAACCCTCTTTCAGGCCCGCCGGAACGATTACTTTGAGCGTCCTCGGCTGGTTCACGGCGATTATGTCCGCTTTTACCGGAGGGTAGCCGATTTCGGAATCGAAAAACAGACCCACGGCGTTCTTGTGGGCGTCGTCCGCCTCGATTTTCAGCCCGAAACCGTGAATTGTCAGCAGTTTCCCTATCGTGGCAAGCTCGTCCATCATCTCGGACGCCTCGTCATACGCCTCCGCGATAAGCCCGTCGGCCTGTTCTATACCGTCGAACTCGATTTTCACTTTCTCCCTCAGGTATTTGCGGAACTGCGCGGTGGCCTGCAGCACTACCGTGGGGTAAACCTCTTGGGGCAGGTGGGTTTCCGAACCGTCGTACTCGCCGGGAACCTTCACTTTCATCTTAAACAAGGGGGTGTTCAGCCTGTAGCCGTCCGCGGCAAGGTAACACGCCAGCACCGAACCCGCCGTAAAGCCTTCCTCGATGACCTTGGGCGAAGTGCCGATGTTGTACACTTCGGCTTTGCTGGCTATGCCGTGTATGTCGAGTTCCGGCTGGTGGACTGCCCTGAGGTAGTAAGGTTTTTTAGCCTCCGGCAGAAACGCGTGGATAAACCGCACCTGTATCCGGTGCAGGATGTCCTTTACATTGAAATCAATTGACATGGTAAACTCCTTTTTCAAATTAGCAATTAACAGGTAACAAAGGGAAGAATCAAAGAGCAAATAGCAAGTAGCAAAGAGCAAAGTAAGATACAATCTTCTTCTTCCTTTGCTCCCTGCTCTTTACTCTTTGCTATTTTGTATACCCCATATCTAGCGTACCCCGCCAA
>Ga0268262_10004622_pt1 | contig 14124 bp, 11 predicted proteins | sample TergutNc150P3_FD_190354 | JGI IMG/M metagenome (GOLD analysis project Ga0268262, IMG submission 190354) | Nasutitermes corniger P3 segment gut microbial community from laboratory colony in Florida, USA - Nc150 P3 (SPAdes) (version 2) | ecosystem: Host-associated > Arthropoda: Insects >... | reverse complement strand
CCCCCCCCCATTTTTTAATCGCTTTCTTTGGGGGCTATATGCCCCATAAATCAACGATTAGCCATCTGGGAGACATTTTTGTCCACCCAAAAACAATGCGCTGTAAACGCGATTTAAACGCGTTTTACGGGCATTCGTCCGCTACGCCTTTTCTTGGTTTTGCAAATAACAAATGCAGTAAAATATACAACAATAATCCACAAAATAGCGATTTTAATATTCTTTTGATGGAGGTTTTATGAAATTTCTAACTCAGATGTGGCGGGGACGGACGCTGACGGTCGCGGCGGCGGTTGGGGCGGCTTTCGCGACGGGCGCGGCGGCGCAGGCGGACGAGGCGTTAGTGCCGTTTATAGTAAACGTTAACGCCACTGTTAGCGCGACCGACGGTGTAACGCAAAGGCAGGTCACGGTAACAGCCAATCAGGAAACTCTTCTGCGCCTACCGCTTCAAAATGCAAACGGCGTGCTGAACGGAGCGCAAAGCAGATTGAGCGTTCCGGCAGTTATCAATAACCACGCAGGTAAAGTTACGGTCAACCTATCCGCGCAAACATACAAAAACGCGGAACTCTCGCTGTATACGGTGAACGGCAAGCGGATTTTGCATTACAAAGCGTCCGCTTCAAGCGCGGTCAATAATATATCGCGCCGGAATATCACAACGGGAGTTTATCTGCTTTCGGTACGGGGGGCGAACGGCGTTGCCGTAACATCACGCATGACGCACAGCGGCGGTGGCTTGGATATAAGCGTTGTTTTCAGCGGAGAAAATTCGCCGTCAGCTTCACGTTTGGCGAAAAAGGCGACGAGCGAGGATTGGATGATAACCGTTTCGGCGGCAGGGTACGTTGACAGCGTGTATACACTGCGTCCTGTGGCTGGAATAAATCCGACACAGAATATAACGTTGCAAAAGGCGTCTTCCGGCGGGAGCGACTTTGTGTTGATAGGGGGGTTGAAGTGGATGACGAAGAATTTGAATGTGGAGACGGCGGATTCGTGGTGTTATGGTGAGGGCGGTCAAGCATTTGATGTAAATAGAGCAGCATATGTGACGCTGACGCCGTCGCAGGTACAAGCTAATTGTAATACATACGGTCGGCTGTATACGTGGTCTGCGGCGAAAGCGGCGTGTCAGTCAGTAGGGATGAGATTGCCTACGCGTAAAGATTGGGATGATCTGTCTGATTTAGTAGACGGTACGGGACAGAAGGTTAATTGGAATAACGAGAACGGCAACGGTACGAATGAGACAGGATTTTCGGCCTTGCCTGGCGGCTACCGGGACTCCGATGGCTATTTCAGCAATGTTGGCAACGACGGCAGCTGGTGGACGGCCACGGAGAATGGTAGTAACGCCTACTACCGGGGCATGTACTACGACCACGGCATCGTGTACGTGCCCGAGGGCAACCGCGACAAGAGCTACGGCTTCTCGGCGCGGTGCGTTCAGGACTGAAGCGGGGTGCGGTAGGCAACGTGCGGTGTTAATATGACAATAAGCGTAACCGTCGAACGGTCGGTTACGCTGATTAATCCCAAATAACGTTCATCAAAAACTATAAAGGCGAGTAAAAAAATGTCGCGAAAAATAAAAGTCAAAATAGGGATAATAGGATTTCTACCGTTCTCTTTCAACCGTAAGTTTATTAAGAAATGGAAATCCGATGTATTTGAGATTGTTGGCAATATTGAACAATACCATATCAATAGCAAATCGGATACATCTTCGTGGGGATATAGCGATTCTTGTTTGGAACAAGTATTGTCTAAAGACAACAATGCGGATTTTGTCATAGGTGTTACATATATCCAACTCGAAGATAATTATTACGCAAGGCGTTTAAGTTCCAACAGGATAGTATTGAGTTATTTTGAAATGTATCAGATTTTTCAACAAGGGCACATTTCCGTTGAAAGTTTCTTGTTGAGAGTCATATATAGATACGTTCTAGTTTTTCTAGGACAAGAGAAGATTCCTATTCAAAAAGAAGCCTTGAAATATCTTCACGATGACAGCCGAGGCTGTATATTTGATATGAACGGATATAAATCTGATGTTATTTTCTCCCTTGACCGTCCAAAAATTTGTGACGACTGTGTTATAGAAATAAGAAGAGACAAAGTATCGGATAATTATATAACCCAAATTAAGAAAGAACTTCGGAAAATAAAAAAAGGGCGCTTTTATAGAATTGACGAGTGTATAAGAAGAAGGCCTATTCTTTCTTTTATAATATCTGCGGTAATTGTAATATCACTGAATTTAATATCTAATATGGTATGGAAATTCATTACAACGAATTTTAAATGAAAAAACTCGTGCGTATAGTCGGTGTGATCGGCGGTTTGCGGTCAACGGGGCGGCAAGTTGTCGCCCCGACATCCCCCATCCCGTGTCCCCGCCGTCTTAGTGGTCGATTGGGGGTCAGCGGGTCGCCCTCACCCTGTCCATAATTTTTATTTGACTTCCCCCGTCCCCAAATATTATCTTAACATTATGCCACCCAATGACCTAACCGGCGACATCGTATTCTCCACCATCACCCTCGAAGACGGGCGAACCGTGAGGGCCGTAATGGTTTGCGAGAGCGGCACTGCCGCCACGAGGATTATGTTGGAAGCTCACCCGTATGTAAGAAGCGCCCGAAACGCGATCCTGCCGAATAAAGCCCCCAAGAACGCCGCAACCGTCCTTTCGGCCATCCCGGCGTTCTTGTCGGGGGCGGATATCAATATAGATGGCGCGGTATCGTGATTAATGAGATAGTACCAAATGAATAGTTTTGCCATCGGGCGTTCGTCTGTTTACCCATAAATTCGTACCCCGTCCCGAACGATTTTCCGCTCGAGTGTGATGTCGTCCAATCGATTCAAGAAATCTTTTTTCTTCTTGGCGACGATGTCCACCGGCATCGACTTTTTGCGGAGTATAGCCATTCTAATCTCCACTCCGGCGTCTATATCCCTGAGCGCGGTATCGTCCTTTAGCACAACATATAAATCTAGGTCTGAGCCGACGTGAGGGGTTCCGTAGGCGTAGGAGCCGAAAAGGAATATCTGTTCAACCGGAACGGCGTTGATTATGATTTCCGCGAGTTTGTCTAATTCCGCTTTGACCGCCGCATCCATTTTGTTGCTCCTACCGCGTAAGTATTGATATGGTACACGGATTTATATAATATAATTTATGGAACACTCCAAGATCAAGCCGTCGGAGCGACCGGCGATTCTGTCGTCATCCTCAGAAATCCCTTTTCGCTGCCGCGCACAAAGTCAGTAAGAGTTTTTATAGAGGCGTCGCCGGGGAATTCGGATTCGATTTTCGTCAACGCGTCGTTGAGCGGGAGTCCGTCGCGGAAGAGTATTTTGTAGGCTTGTTTGAGGTTGTTTATCTGCTCCGCCGTGAAGCCGCGTCTTTCCAAACCGATTTTATTTATGGAGACGACGCGTAGAGGCTCGGTGCCGATAAGCGCGTAGGGGACGATGTCGGATGAGACCCGCGCGCGCGCGCCTACCATCGCGTGGTCGCCTATTCGGCAGAATTGGTTGATGGAAACGATTCCGGCGATAGTCACGTGGTCGCCGACAGTCACGTGGCCTGCCATGGCGAGGGCGTTGGAGATTGTCACGTCGTCGCCTACAACGCAATCGTGGGCGATGTGGCAGTAGGCCATGATCCAGCCCCGCGCGCCCACGCGTGTCGCGCCGGTGGCGCTGGTGCCGCGGTTGATGGTCACGTACTCGCGGATGAGCGTGTCGTCGCCGATAAATGTCAGCGTCTTTTCACCGGCGAATTTTTTGTCCTGCGGTTCGAGTCCGACGGCGGCGCCAAGAAAGACGCGGCAGCGTTCGCCGAGGCGGGTGCCGTTGCCGATCATCGCGTGCGGGCCTATCTCGGAACCTGCGCCTACTACAACATCGCTCTCTATGATGGCGTATGGGCCGACGGTAACATTAGCGCCGATTTGAGCGCCGGGGTCAATGATGGCGGTGGGGTGTATCTTGGCTTTGACGGCGCAACCTCCGTCGCATGAACAGTTTATGTTATCGTCGGACATTGTAATTATCTTTCAGTTGTTAATATTTATAATCCTAATCACTCCTTCTCAAACATCGCCATCCCTATCGCCTCGCAAACGAGCTTGTCGTCCACAAAACACTTTCCGTCGAACTTTCCTATGCCGCGTTTGAATTGCAGCATCTTTACCTCTATCCTTAATACGTCGCCGGGACGGACTACGCCTCTAAATCTAGCGTTGTCTATGCCCATGAATAGGACTTTGGCGTCTACCGGAACGCCGGATTCCTTGTTGTAGTTTTTGTATAGGCCCATGATTCCGGCGGCTTGGGCTATGGCCTCTATCTGCAGCACGCCGGGCATTACCGGATTGCCGGGGAAGTGGCCGTTGAAGTAGTCTTCGTTGAAGGAGACGTTTTTCAGCGCAATGATTTCCTTGTCGGGGATGATGCTAGTTACCTTATCAATCAATAAGAACGGGAAGCGGTGCGGGAGAATTTTTGTGATATCGTCGTATGTGAGTTTGATCGCCTCTCCGGCCCTTTTCTTTTCTTGTTTCTTGACCTGTTCGCGGATCATCTTCGCGGTCTCTATGTTGGCCGCGTGGCCGGTGCGGGCGGCGAGGATGTGCGCGTTTATCGGTTTGCCGAGCAGGTAGAGGTCGCCTATCAGGTCGAGCGCCTTGTGTCGGCACGGTTCGTTCCAGAAGCGCAGCTCCGTGTTGTTGAGGTAGCCGTTTTGCCCGGGGCCGACGGGGCCTTTGTAGTTGTCGAACAGCTTGCGTATATACTCCACTTTCTCATCCGTCAACTCAACGTCTTGAACGACCAATGCGCTGTCTAAGCTGCCGCCTTTAATGAGGCCCTGCTCGCGCAGTTTTTGTATTTCGGAGAGGAAGCAGAAGGTGCGCGACGGGGCGAAGTCGGCTACGTAATCTTTGAGCGAGAACATGGTCGTATATTGGGCGCCAAGCGCCGGATACTTGTAGTCTATCTCTAAGGTGACGCGCAGGTAGTCGAGCGGAAAGACGCCAAGCGCGATGTCGCCCTTGACAAACATCAGCGGATCGTCTATATTGATGTACGAGCGCTCCGCCTCCTGTTCCACGATTCCGGCTTTCTGCACGAGGTTGACGTACGGCATGGCGCTGCCGTCCATAAGCGGTATCTCCTGCGCGTTGACCTCAACGCGGCAGTTGTCTATCTCGAGACCGGCGAAGCACGACATCACATGCTCGACCGAGTACATCCGCACATCGCCCAGGCCTATGGCCGTGCCGCGCGAGAGGTCGACGACGTTGTCGATGTCGGCGGGAATCTCCGGCTTGCCGTCAAGGTCGGCGCGGACGAACCTGATCCCGTAGTTCTCGGGAGCGGGAGAAAATGTGACCTGCGAGGCCACGCCGGTATGCAAACCGACGCCTGTCAAAGAGACGCTTTTGCCGATTGTATGTTGTAACGCCATACCGCAAACAATCCTTTCTTTTTAATCCTTATAATTCTATCTATCCTAATTCAGACTTTTTTCAACTCCTCAACCTCTTCCCTTAAGCTCTTAACTTCTGCGAGATGCGTAAATGGCAGCACCTTCAACTCCTCAACCTCTTCCCTCAGTCTCTTAACCTCTTTCAACAAATCCGGCAACCGGCTCCACGACGCCTCTATCCTTTTCATTGTCGAAAAGTCTCTCGCCGGATAGCCTGTAATGTTCGCCCCGGGGGTCACGTCTTTCGATACGCCGGCTTTCGCCCCTACGAACGAATCGTCACCTATGCTTATATGCCCTACAAATCCGGCTTGACCCGCTATGATTACGCGCTTGCCGACCTTTGTCGAACCGGATATGCCGGTCTGCGCGGCTATGGCGGTGTTTTCCCCCAGCTCAACGTTGTGGGCAATGTGGACTAAGTTGTCCAGCTTCACGCCCTTGCCTATCACCGTGGGCTCGAAATTGCCCCTGTCTATCGTCGTGCCCGCGCCGATGTCGGCTTCGTCCTCCACTATCACGTTGCCGAAGCATGGGATGCGGACGAAAACGCCGTCTTTTCTACGAGCGTTGCCGAAGCCGTCGCTGCCAAGCACCGCGCCGGATTGTATTATTACCCGCGCGCCGATCTGTGTGCCGTAGCGTATCACGGCGCCGGAGTCTATGCGCGTAAATTCGCCTACGCTGACGCCGCGCTCTATCACGCAATTCGCGCCTATGCGGCAATTTGCCCCTATGCTCGCGTTGGCGCCTATTACCGTGCCGGGACCGACCGATGCTGTTTTGTCAACAACCGCCGTTTTGTCAACTATGGCCGACGGGTGGACGCCCTCGCCGAAAAGCGGCGCGACGTCTTCAAAGAGCTGCGCCGCTATGGCATACCCTATATACGGGTCGTCGACCTCAAGGCATGCCTTCTCAGGAAAGGCGGCGCCCTTTTTGACTATGACGGCGGCGGCGGCGCACGCTTTCGCCTGATCCGCGTACTTGGCGTCGGACACAAACGTTATATGCCCGTCGGTCGCCGACTCAGGCGACGCGATTCCCACAACCTCCGAGTCGCCGCATCCGTTAGGAAGCGCCGCGCCAATATGAGCCGCTATCGCCGACAGTTTCATTTTATTTTTCCTTAGCCAACTGCGCGAGCACTCGATCGGTCAGATCGTAGGTCGACTTCGCGAAGACGACCCCGCCGGCCCTATAGTCAAATATAAAATCGAATTGCTCGTCCTTGGCGATCTTGTCTATGATCTTCTGGATCTTCTCCAGGATCGGCTTCGTCAGCTCCTCGTTTTTGGAGAGCACGTCGCCCCGCTGACCGAATTTCTCCTGTAGGAACTTTTCGTGCAGTATGATCTTCTGGCGCAGCGAGTCTTCAAGCGCCTTTTTGCGCTCGGCGCTCAACATGATGCTCTGCTTCTCGAGCTGCGTCCTCATCTCCGTAATCTCCTTGGCCCGCTTTGAGGCCTCCTGCTCCCACTTGGCCACCTCCTTGTTGAACTTCTCCTGAGCGATTTTTGTGCCCTCAAATTGGGTAAAAATCTTCTCGGAGTTGACGAACCCAAGCTTTAGCTGAGCGGAAGCCGCGCTGAACGCGGCGGCGGCGAAAAGCACCGTTACCGCAACCTTAAACCCTCTTATCATAACATCCTCCTTATTTGTGGTAATTATTATCAAAAACCTCTATTCATAATAATGTGCCAACTGACTCCGCTCGGCGGGGCGTTTATATCCATCTTGAATTGCGGGTCGGGATCCAACCCGTACCCGACGTCGACGCCCATTACCCCGATCATCGGCAAATTGATGCGCAGACCGCCGCCCACCCCGCGATACAGATCGCCCAAATCAATGCTTGAGATCGACGGCCAAGTGTTGCCCATATCGGCGAACAAGCCCAAGTATATCTGCTGGTTTATGATCGGGTAGCGCAACGACATATTAACGGCGAACATGGATATCCCGTCGCCCCGCATCCAACCTCGATAACCGCCGAACCGCCAGTCGGGGTAACCCCTGATAATCGCGTCGCCGTAGGCGCCGCCGCCCGTAAACAGGTCGTCTCTCGATATCCTCAACTCGCTTCCGAGCGGAGTTATCGCGCCCAACTTCACCTCGCTGCCGAAGACAAGCCTAAGGGGAAGCCTGAAGTAGTTTTCGTATGACACGGTACCCTTAACATACTTATAGTCGCCGCCGAGGCCGGCGACCTCCGGGGTGATGGTCAGCCTCGACCCGTCGTTCGGAAAGAGCGGTATATCGAGGTCATAACGCTCAACATTGAGCCGCAACTTGCTCATTATGCCCGTCTCTATAATCGTCATTTTTTCGCCAGGCCAAGGGTCCCTATTCGCGCGCTGGTGGCTAAGCTGATAGATTGACTGAAAGCGAAATTTGTTGTCGGGCCACGTGAGGCGCGAACGGCCCACGCCGACGCGAAAACCGTAGCTCATCGTGGTGTCGTAGTAGCTGCCGCTCGAATAGCTGTACACCTGCTGATCGATAAAGACCGTCCCCGTAAGCCACAGCGGGGTATCAAACGCCCACGGTTCCGTGAAACTGACGGTGCTCAGCTTTCTATATCTACCGTACTGCACCTCAAGCCTGAGCTCCTGCCCCGCCCCGCGGAAGTTCGGGATGGAGGTGGAGAACGTGCCGGTCAGCTTGTCCTGGTCGCTGTAAGCCGCGCCGACGGTGAGCTGGCCGATGTTGTCTTTTTCCGTTATGTCAAACACCAAATCAACCGTGCCGTCGTCGTTGGGCAAGATGTTGGGCGCTACGCTCTGAAAATAATTGAGACGCAGGATGTTCTGCTGACTCGCGTCCATGAGCGATTGGCGGTACCGCTGTCCGGGCATGAGCGCTATCTCGCGCCGTATTACTTTCTCCCAAGTTTTGCTGTTGCCGCGGATGTCAACTTTCCGCACTATGCCCGGACGCCCCTCGGTAACCTCAAAGAGCAGGTCTATGGTGTCGGCGTTCTCGCCCCTATACGTGCGCCTGTCGTCAACACGTACCCAAAGGTACCCCTCCTCCCTATAGGCGTTTTCGAGCATAAACCTCGTCATGTCAAACAAACTCTTCCGAAACGGCCGCCCCTTGGTCAGCGCGACATTCGCGGCAAGCGTATCGGACTCAATGACGACGTTGCCCGTAAACGCCACATCGCCCGCAAAGTATTTGCGCCCCTCGTTTACCGTTATTTCTATGAATATGTCCCGCTTATCTTCCGAGTACCAAACCGTGTCGCGCTCAATCGCGGCGTCAAGCAAACCCCTGTCGTTATATTGCATTATCAGCGTGTCGAGATGCGAACGGTATAGGTCGTAGTTGAAGTCGCCGGAGCGCCACCAGCGGTTCTCCTTTGTCTTGAAACGCCGAGCGAGCCATTTCGTCTTTACATCGCGATTCCCGTGAAAAACGATCGACCTGACCCTTACCCTGGGCCCCTCCTTTATCTCGTACTTGACAATCACGTTGCCTGGAACGCTCGTTGGAATAACCTGCGCGTCAACCTCCGCGAGCAGATATCCCTTCTCGGCGTACATATCCAAAATCGTCTGCTTGCTATTGTGCAACTGCGCGTCCGAAAGCGGCGCGAAAAAGCGCAACAGCTTCTTCTCCTCAAGCGCTTTCCTCTTTATCTTTCTGTTGCCGAAAAACTCGATCTTGTCGACAAGGGGAAACTCCTCAAGCACGAGCCTTAGGGAGACGCTCGAGTCCGTCTCATTGTCCACGAAGAAGTCTACCTTGCGAAAATGGCCGAGCTTGTAGACGCGGCGCACGGACTCTTGAAGGTCGGCCGGCGTGAAATCGCTGCCGGGCCGAAGCAATACGGCGTCGGAAACGGCGTCGGGGTTGGCGACGAGCGTCCCCTCTATCTTTATGGCGTCCAAAACTTTAGCCCGCGCGTCCGCGACGACGCCTAAGGCCAAGACCGACAGGGAAAACAGGGCGGTGGAAATCAACGTTTTTTTCATCTTATTGGCAACTCTCCACAACTTCTGTTTTCCTGAAGACGACCTCTTCGCCGTCCGCGCATAACGATATTATATCGCCGTCGCAAAATTTGTTCAGCAGGAACTCCTCGGCCAACGGATCCTCAACGGAACGCTGGATGGAACGGCGCAAAGGCCGCGCGCCCAATATCGGGTCGTAGCCTTTGTCAACAAGCAACTTCTTCATCTCCGGCGTAAAGATAAGTTTTATGTTCCGGTCGACAAGGCGCTCCTGCACCTCGCCCAACTGAATATCGACGATCTTGGCGATCTCGTCCTTGCCGAGGGGCGCGAAGACAATCGTCTCGTCTATACGGTTTATGAATTCAGGATTGAATATCCGCTTCATCTCGTCCATAACCTTGCCGCGCATCGCCTCGTAATCGGTGTCGGCGCTGTTCCTCCCGAAACCAACCGTCCCCATCTTCTTGACGTCGCGCGAACCGGCGTTGGAGGTCATAATGATGATCGTGTTCTTAAAGTTGACGTGGCGGCCGTAAGAATCGGTAAGGAGGCCGTCGTCCAGTATCTGCAACAGCAGGTTGAAGACGTCGGGATGGGCCTTCTCTATCTCGTCGAGCAGTATGACGGAGTAGGGCTTCTTGCGGATCTTTTCGGTGAGCTGGCCGCCCTCCTCGTAGCCTACGTATCCCGGCGGCGCGCCGACGAGGCGCGATACCGCGAATTTCTCCATGTATTCCGACATATCTATGCGCACCAGCGCGTCTTCCGTATCAAAAAGCGCCTTGGCGACAGCCTTTGCAAGCTCGGTCTTCCCCACGCCCGTCGGCCCCAAGAATATGAAAGAAGCTATCGGGCGGCGCGTATTGTGCAACCCCGCGCGCGAACGCCTGATGCTCCTCGCCACGGCGCCTAACGCCTCGTCTTGGCCTATGACCCTCTGGCGCAGTTCGTCTTCCAAATGCAGAACCTTCTTCGCCTCTTCCTCGGCAAGCCGAGCCAGCGGGATGCCGGTCATCGTGGCGATAACCTCCGTAATAGTGGACTCGTCGACCAAGAGCCGCTCCTCCGACTTGGCCCTCCTCCACAGCGCCTTCGCCTCCAACAGGGCGCCGTTGAGCTTCTCCTGCATGTCGCGCAGCCTCGCCGCCGACTCGAAGTCCTGGTTCTGAACCGCGGTCTCCTTCTCGCGGAGCACCTCGGCTATCTGCTTCTCAATCTCGCGTATCTCCGTGGGTATCTCCATGCTCGACAGCCGCTTGCGCGCGCCGGCCTCGTCTATCACGTCTATCGCCTTGTCGGGCAGGAACCGATCCGATATGTACCGCTCGGAGAGCTTGACCGCCATGGCGATGGCCTTCTCCGAGTAGGCCACCTTGTGGTGCTCCTCGTAGTTGTGGCGCAGGCCGGAGAGTATCTGTATAGTCTCGTTTACACTGGGCGGGTCGACCATTATCGTCTGGAAGCGCCTCGCCAAAGCGCCGTCTTTCTCTATATACTTGCGGAACTCGTCGAGCGTAGTGGCGCCAACGCACTGTATCTCGCCGCGTGAGAGCGCGGGTTTGAAGATGTTCGAGGCGTCTAAACTGCCCTCGGAACCGCCCGCGCCCACTATGGTGTGCAATTCGTCTATAAATATGACTACATTGTCGTTCTTCTGCAATTCCAGCATGAGCGCCTTCAGCCGCTCCTCAAACTGCCCGCGGTACTTGGTTCCGGCGACCATCGAGGCCATGTCGAGGTTTACGACGCGCTTGTTCTCAAGCACCTGCGGTATGCTCTTATCTATGATCTTTTGCGCCAAGCCCTCCACAATCGCCGTCTTCCCTATACCCGGCTCGCCTATCAGCACCGGATTGTTTTTCTTGCGGCGGCTTAGGATTTGAACCACACGCTCGATCTCCTTTTCGCGCCCTATGACGGGGTCGAGCTTCCCCTCCCGCGCCATGGCCGTGAGGTCGCGGCCGAAGTGGTCGAGCATGGGCGTCTTGCTCTTCTCCTTGGAGGTGGCCGGAGCGCCGCTTACCTCCCCGCCCTTGAGAACGTGGCCGATCTCCTCTTTCACGCGGTCAAACTCAAGCCCCGCCGCGGCAAGCGCGTTGGCCGCAGCCGACTCGGTGTCCTTCATGAGCGCCAAGAGCATGTGTTCCGTGCCGATGTACTTGTGCGACATCGACCGCGCCTCGTTCCCCGCGATCTCCAAAACTTTCTTCGCCCGCGGCGTGAACGGCAGCATCTGCCCCACCATCATCATCCCGCCCACGGAGGTTATGGTCTTCTCTATATTCTCGCTGAGATCCTCAAGGTCTACGCCCATGCCGCGCATAACCGCGACGGCGACGCCGTCGCCCTCCTTTATCAGGCCGAGCAATAAATGCTCGGTGCCCACGTAATCGTTGCCGAGCCTAACCGACTCTTCCCGAGCGATCTGCATAACTTTCTTCACACGATCGGTAAACATCCCGTTCATTGGCCAATACGCCCTTTCGCTTTTTACTGTGACAATTATACCGCGACAACAACACGCCGCCCCCGACAACACCCGCCCCGGCTACGCCTCCGGCTCCGTCTTCTTTTTCCTGACCCTTTTCACAACAGGCTTCTCCTGCGGCATCTTCTCCGTCCGGCCCGCCGCCTTCCCCCTCTTCTCCTCAAAAAACGACCTCGCGAGATCCGCCCTCACGATATCAAGGTCGTCCGGCGCGTCTTTCAAGCCGCTTATGTAAACCTGAAGGTGCGCCGGCATGCCGAGCATCACGATCTTGTTTATGTCGTCCACGCTGTACCCGCCGTAGAGCCCGCAGCTTATTCCAAGCCTCAGGGCCGAAGTCAGGTTGAGCAGCTCCGCGAAACCCAGCATCTGCGCGTTCCGCAGTATTCCGAGCGCCCGGCTGATCTTGTCGCAGACTTCCAGCTTAGCCTCTTTCACAAGCCTCTCGCGGGCGGCGCGCTCGTGGTTGATTATCTCCCTTATGGTGCCGCTCGTAGACTCTATGAACTCCTCCTCGCTTAACCCCATCGCGGCCCGGTTTGAGAGCTGGAAGATGTTGCCGAGAATGTCGGAGTGCTCCCCCAAAAAGCCGCGCGTGGAGACGCCCATCTGGCTCGCCCCCTGCAACACCTGATCCACCGTCTTGGTGAGGACAAGCCCCGGCAGGTGCGCCAGGCAGGAAACCCGAAGCCCCGTCCCCGAATTCGTCGGGCAGGCGGTCAGGAACCCGAGGCGCGGACTGTAGGCGTACTTGAGGACGCCGCCGATTGAATCGTCGGCCTTGCTCGCCATCTCCCACAACTCGCCGGGCCGGAAACCGGAGTCCATCCCCTGAATGCGCAGGTGGTCCTCCTCGTTTATCATCACGCTGAGCCTGCCGCCGCTGTCGCGGGCCACGCCCCTCGAACCCTCGCCCTTGATCAAACTCACGCTCGCCACGCGCTCCTCAACTAAGAAGTGCTGCTCGAGCTTCCCTATCCGCCCGACGTTTATCACCTCAAACTCGTAGACGAACTTGCGTCGCGAAGAGCCCCGAAACGAGGCGGCGGCCTTGTCAAAAATCTCCTCTTTCTCCGCTATGGAAGCATGCGCGGGGAACCGATGCCCCGACAGGTTGCGCGCCAAGCGGATGCGGGTGGATATCACCACATCCCCGTCCGGCCCGCCGCCGTCGAACCAGGGCGGTATGAACCTCTTACGTTTGCCCGTATCCTTAGCCTCCGCGCCGCCGCTCATTTTACGCTCAGGCTCAGGCTGCGGATTTCATCCCGTATGACGGCGGCCTGCTCAAACTGCTCCGCCCGCACCGCCGCGTCAAGCTCGCGCCTCAATCGATCCAAACCCGCCCTGCCCCCGCGCCGCGCCGACGACTTGCCGTAACGCTTGCCCTTGTGGCCGCTCACGCCGTGAATTTGGACGAGTATGCGGTCTATATGCGCCTCGAAAGAGTCGTAACACTCCGCGCACCCCAACCGCCCCCCGGAACGGAACTCCGAGAACTTCATGCCGCATTTGCGGCACACGATGTCCTCCTCCTCCGCCGCCGCCTGACCGACGCCCGCGCCCTCCTTGGGCTTGACGGTCACCTTTACGCTGCCGGCCCCGCCCGAGGACGCCGCCCCAACCGCGCCGGCAAGCGCCTCAAGGCCCTTCAAAATAATATCGCTGTCGGGGATGGGCACCCCGCGCTCACGCGCACAATCCTCGCATAAGTGGAACGTCTCCGCCCCCTCCTCCCCAACATGCGTAAGATGGACGTTGGCCTCCCTGACCTTGCAGTCGTCACAAAAACTCGCGCCGTACTCGTCGTCCATGTCCTCGCCATAATCCTCGTCAAACGGATTCTCTTTCATAAAACTCTCCCACTGCGCTGGGGTTCCGCCGCGTCTTTTACCGCCCCTCGTTCGATACCCTCATAACCCGATACCCCCCAAAAACGATTACAGCGCGACACATATAATATAATTATTTGTAACCCGCAACATACAAGATTCTTAATTTTAATATTTCGGCGCCCCCGCAAACGGCCCGCCGCCGAAGCGCTAATCGTCGTCTTCGGACAACCCGTCCACGTGGATAATGGTGTACTCCTCGGACTCCAAACAGTCGTAAATCTCCTCAAGCTCGTCCTCGTCGGACTCGTCCCAAGAGTGGCTGTCGCCGTC
>Ga0268262_10004620_pt1 | contig 14124 bp, 10 predicted proteins | sample TergutNc150P3_FD_190354 | JGI IMG/M metagenome (GOLD analysis project Ga0268262, IMG submission 190354) | Nasutitermes corniger P3 segment gut microbial community from laboratory colony in Florida, USA - Nc150 P3 (SPAdes) (version 2) | ecosystem: Host-associated > Arthropoda: Insects >... | reverse complement strand
CCGAAAATACATACACCGGTAAAGAACGGTTTATCCTTGCCAACGCGTCTGAACGGTGAATGTTATACAATAATTTTACAAGATCTCTGTAGAACCCGGAGGAACACAGAAATCCGCATAATGGGTCATCTACATATTTATCTACTTCTTCTTCATCGCGGCTAAGCCAGTCAAATGCGGTGCGGTTCGGCTTGAACGGTTTGTTATACGCTCCGTCCGCCAATGACATGGCTAATCGGGAACCTTTGCGCTGCCCTTTCAACGCAGCTATAAGCATCATTAAAGGCACTCCCGCCGTTATCATAAAATTACCCGGTCCCTTTGTACCGGATAAAATACAGCCGTCAATTATTAAATTGTCTGAATATTCCATATAATTTTGCACTATGAACGATCCCCATGAATGACCTAAAAGGAACAGCGGGATATTAGGTATTTTTCTATGGATTTCAATATTAAGGGCGTGAACATCGGCGGTTACGCAGGCAATGCTGTTACTATCGCCGCAGTGTCCTAAAAGCCCTCCTCTTCCAAGTTCGTTTATATTGGGATTAGCGGTTTTGCCGTGTCCTCGCTGATCCGCCGCCCACACTTCTATTCCATATTGGGTTAATTTTTCAGCAAGGCGGCGGTAACGAAGCGCGTGCTCCCCCATTCCATGAACTATATGCAAAACTGCCTTACATCCTTGTTCAGGCGACCAGCGATAAAGGTAAAGCTTAGTCCTGTCGTGGCTTTCAAAATAGCTTTCATCCTGAAGCATAGCTAATTGTAGCGGATAAGGGTGTTTATTACAATAATTATCTTTCAAAAACCGCCATGCTTTCTATGTGGGCTGTCTGCGGATAGAAGTCAAAAAAGACAAGTTTTTTTATTTTATATCCGCCATTTGTCAATATTTTACTGTCGCGGGCAAGAGAAGCGGCGTCGCAGGAAACATAAGCCAAAACAGGCGGTCCCTCCCGCGCCAGAGCCGCCGCCGTTTTAGGCGCAAGCCCCGCCCTCGGCGGATCAACAACGGCAAAGCCAAACGCGTCTCTTCGGCGCAGCAGATCGTTCTGCCAATTTGTATCGCGTACCGCGAAAAACTCAGCGTCGGTTCCCCTTAAATTTTCCCTCGCCAGACTTACGGCGGTTTTGTTTTCCTCCGCAAGAATTATTTTGGAAAAACTTTCTTTTAAATAAAAAGAGAACGTACCCACGCCGCAGTATAAATCCGCCATAGGTTTACTGTTATCCGCATCCTCGGCAATTGAGCGAAGCTCCATAATTAATTTTTCCAGCATGAAACAGTTGCTCTGGAAAAACAAACTTGCGTCAAGAGAAATTTCTTTTTCCAGCAAATTAATTTTTCCCTTCTGCCTGCCGCCCTCGCTTAACAAAACATCGTCTTTGGAAAAAACCGTAAACCTGTCTTTTTCAACAGGTATGGGCAATTTATTTTCCTCACCTTTTTTACCTTTTGGTGTCTTTAAAAGTTCCCTTATTCCGGCGACAGCCACAGGGCAATCGTTAATCTCGATTAATTCTCCGCTTTTGCGTCCCATAAGAGCGTATTGATGTATATCGCTGTCTTTCGCTCTTTGTCTTAAACAATGAAACTGCATTCTGTTCCGGTACTCCCATTGCGGCGAGAAGACAATTTCAGTCTCCGGCGGTTGTAATCCGCCAATCCTTGTAAGCGAATCTTTTAAAATACCGGTTTTTGCCGCAAGCTGAGTCTCATAATCAATATGCTGAAGATTACAACCGCCGCAAAGACCGTAAAAAGTACAAACAGGCGGCACGCGCGAAGGAGACGGTTCGATAATTTCCAGTAATTCCGCCCTTGCCCAAGTATTATGCTCCTGCATGATACGGCAGCAGACAGTCTCATTGGGCGCGCCGCTTTCCACAAAAACAGGCTTCCCCTCAAGACGACCTAACGCGTCTCCCCCCGGCGCGATACTTTCAAGGCGTAACTTGTATACATCTCCAACTGCCATTAATATAGTATAATTAAAATAATGAAATTTTTCCTGAAATATTGCGCTTTATTTTTTTTCGTTACTGCCTCCGCTTTTACGCAGGACAATACCCGCGAGCAGGGTCTTGTAACAAGCGACCCTTTCTGGCGTCAGGCTTTGGGAGGGGCGGTGCTGTCTTTGCCTTCTGTTCAGGCGCAGTCCGCAGTTGTCGCCCTTGACGGCGGAAGCATAAGAGCGTATTCTACGGCGGGAAAATCATTGTGGAACTATTCGGCAAGGGGAAAAATAAGCCCATATGTTACGCGCTCAAGAGAAGGGTCGACTTATTTTTCGCGAACTAACGGCATATTTATCGCGGTTAACCGCGCGGGGCGCGAATTGTGGCGGCGCGATTTGGGTTCCCCTCTTTGCGCCGGAGTGGTTACAGGCTGGGACGGCAGGTTGTTTGTCCCCGTTGAAAAAAGAATTTTTTGCTACACAGCGTCGGGAAATCTTTTGTGGTCAAAAAGATTTGAAGCTCCGTTTTCCATCGCGCCAAAAACGGATAACGGGGGCGGAATATTTTTTGCGTTAAACAACAACGAAGTTTACCGTATAGATCATTTTGGGAGAGCCAATAAATGGACGCTTTCCAATGCGCCGGTTGTTCTTGTTTCAACGCCGCAGATGCTGATCCTTGCTTTTTACAGGGACGGAACAATAGAAGCGGTAAACGCGCCTAAGAGCGAGAATCAGTCCGCTTTGGAAAAAAATAATTCTCCTGAGTTTCCAAAACTTCCTTCCGCTCCGATTGCGGCGATAGAAAGAAACGGCAATATTGCCGTCGCCATGAATGACGGCAGGGTAGCTTTTATACCGGCGGATAAAAAGGAAATAGCCTGGTTAGGCGACAGCCACATGAGAGAAATGATTAAGACAGGCGGAAAACCTGAATTGGAAGCGGAAATGCTTTTTGATGAAAGAGGGATTTACATTCTAAGCAAAAACGGAGCCGCGGGTTTTACAATTGACGGCAGAAGGCTTTGGTTTACAAACCTGCAGAACGCCGCCGCGATACCCGCTTTTGGAAACGACGGAGTATTATATTCCGGCGGAAAAGACTGGATACTTTATTCATATAAAATTGAAGATCGCGTTATGCCGGAAAAAAACGCGTTATACGGACCAATACCGAAAGGCAATTACGGAATGGGACGCCCTTTTGTTCCCGATAAACTTGATATTCCTTTTAACGAAGAAGAAAAAAAAGTTAAACTTGAAGAAATTACCAAGGGAATAAATTCAGGCATAGTCGGAGTAAATGAACATGAGTGGACGTCTTTTTTACTGTCAGTTTCCGCGGGACAAGATCATATTACTCAGCGAATTGAAGCTATAAAACTTTTAGGAAAAATCGGTTCGCAGGAAACAATTCCCTGGCTGGTAAATATTTTTAAAAATGAAAATGAGCCGTTAATAAGATCGGAAGCCGTAAAAGCAATCGGAAACATAGGCGTTGATCCGCAAGGACTTGCGATTCAAACATTTTTGCAGTCAATAATTTACGACGGCAGCGTAAAGGACGATCAAATACTGACATCAATAGCGCTGGCGACAGGCGCTTTGTGCCGTTTTTCAGGACCGCCGTTAAGCGAAACAGGCATTAAAATACTGAATATGTTATGCACGCCGGATCAGCCGTCGCCGGCAAGAAAACAGGCAAAGATAGAACTTGATTCTCTTAACGGAAAATAAGCGGCGCTGACAGCAGATTTATACCTTAAAAACATTTTGAATCTGTTCTTTGCCGGGGAGTCTGTAAATATCAAAGTCTCTGTCTATGCTGATGATCTGACGGATACCGGTTTTTTCCGCGGTAATAACAAGAGTGGCGTCGGCAAAATCCATGGGGAGACTGGAGTATTTATCTGTCAGTTCTATAAGACGCAATAAATCATTTTGATTTATGTCGCTGATAATTACTCCTTTGTACATTACCCACTCGTAAAAATCCCGCTGTACCGCGGTGTTAAAATCCAGCATGTGGGAAACTTCCGTAAACACAGCGACCGTACTTATATATCTGAACGGATTGTCCTTCAGAAAAGATCGTATCTTGCGATGGTATTTATCGCTTGAGTCAAAAAGGGCAATAATAGGACCTGCGTCTATAAGAACCGAATCTACCAAGCATTCATCCTGTCTGAAAGCTTTTTCTTAATCCGTTCCTTGTAGGTAACAGATCGGTCGCCGTCTCCGGAACCGTATTTGCCAAAAACCTTCTCTCCCAGGGAAAAAGAGTCTATGTCGCCTTCCTCGCGGTCGTAGTACATTTCCAGAGATTTAATGATAACCTCGGATTTTGTCATGTTTTTAAACCTGGCAAGGGCAAGGAGCTTATTCCTTATTTCTATGGGAAGCCTGGCAGTGGTAATAACCTCGTTAATAACGTAATTTGCTCTCATATTACAAATTGTAATACCGGAACGGAAAAAAGTCAAGGGGTTTTTGAGGTTTTTTTGCTTTTTTTTGCCTCAAAAAACGGGTGATTATCCTGACAATTTGCCTATAATCGCTGGTATCGAAACAAAAGTGCCTATAGAACTGCCCAGACTGGAAAAGAAAAACACCAATAACGCCCTTGTAATCCTGTTGCGGTAAACGCCTTTAATGCTTGTCGCGTCCTCCGTCATTTGCTCAACATCAGAGACCCGAGGTTTTTTAAACGCAACTTGAACAATACCGGATAAAATACCAACGCCGATAAACGGGTTCAGTGAAGTAATCGGCGCGCCAAGGAAAGAGACGATAATAGCAAGCGGATGACCAAGGGCGATGATTGCGCCTAAAGCCGCGAGAGAGCCGTTCCACAATACCCATTGAAGCATCATGGAAAGACCTATCCCCGCTCCGGCGCGGTAAAAACCAAAGGCTACAAGAGCGATAACGGCGGCGGGGATAATAAAACGCACTATCTTGGAAAAGAAACCCGCCGGAGGAATTTTATCCAATTCGCTTACATCGGTTGATTCTTCGCCTTTGCTTAATTTTTCCAGATACGTTTTAATGCCCTGAATATGACCCGCGCCCATTACCGCAATAACTCTTTGATTTGTTTTCTGCGAAACAGACGCCCATATTTTAGCGGCAAGATAACGATCTCTTTCATCAATTAAAACTTCTTTAACAGCCGGTAAATAATTCGCAAGCTCGCTCATCATGCCGTCAAGTTCATTCTTGTTTTTTAATTCTTCTATTTCTTTTTCACTTAGTTTTTCCGTTGTAAAAGCGCTCGCTAAAAGAGAGGCTAATAACTTTGCCTTACTCCAAAAGCCGCAGCGCGCCCACGCTCTGCTAAGAGTTGTTTGCACCTCACGATCGCAAAGACTGTATGATAACCCCATTTCCTGAGCGGCTTGCACCGCGGTTTTCATTTCTTCGCCGGGTTTTACTCCAAGCTCGTTTCCAAGACGGCGCTGAAAACTCGCCAAAACAAGATTCGCTATTAAAAGAAAGCCCTTGCCTTCTTTAAAAACTTTTGTTAAATTAAGTTTTTCCCAATTATCATTCTGCGTGATTGAATTATACCGCGCCTGATCAAGTTCCACGCAGACCATGTCGGGCTTTTCTTCGCGGATAATATTTTGCACTTCCTCAATGCTTTCGCGCGAAACATGCGCGGTTCCTATCAGTTTAAATTCATTTCCGTTTAACAAAACTGTCGTTGTATTTTCGCTCATTTCTCCGCCTTTACGCCAAGACCGCGTTCGGCAATCATCATTTCGTTTAACTGCCACTCTACCGAACCTATCGTATTAAGATTTTTTCCCATTAAATAATATTTGTCCGCCAATGTTTTGTTTCCCCTGATGTCATAAAAAGAGGCAAGGTAAAAAAGCATCCGCGATTTTGTATAAATGTTTTTCTCGCTTTCTACAAGCGTAACCGCGTTGGAATCGCCGGAAAGATCATGATAAAGCCTTATCACAGCGTATTCCGTTGTATCTCTTGGAACTGTACGGAGCACCTGCGCCAAAAATTGTTTTGGATCGGTTTGTTTACCGGCGCGCATCCAGTTTATCGCGGCTAAAAGCGCATATGAATATTCTTTCGGCGCTTGCTTGTAGGCGCTAAGAAAAGCGTCTCTTGCCTCCGCCCACTGTTTATTTCTCATTTTAATAACGCCGAGCGCCTCATATCCAAAATAATAATCCGGTTTTAATTTTACCAAAACAGCATAATCATTCTCGGCGCCTTTATAATCGCGTAACTCATCTTTTATCGCGGCGCTGTAAATATACGCCATAAAAACATCAGGTTCAACTTCTATGGCTTTGTTAAAATGTTTTAAAGCTTCCTGTTTTTGATTCATTTCCATTAAAAGTTCTCCGCAATCCACAAGCACCATATAATTATCCGGTTCAAGCGCAAGAGCCGCTTTTAAATCCTCAAGCGCGTCATTATAAAACCCCGCGCTTTTATAAAGTCTCGCCCTCTCATGAAGAGGTCTTGCCCAATCTTTATACAAAGCCGCGGCGCGGTTTAAAAGCCGTTCCGCGTTCTTTGGCTCTCTTGTATACCGGTAAATTACCGCTCTGCCTACTAAAGCCTCTCCGTTATCGGGTTCTACAGCTAGGACTCTGTCAAAATAATTCGCCGCTATACGCAAGTTTTGGTTTTTAATGTTTATATTCGCCAAATCATTCAGCGCCCTTACATTGTTCGGCTCAATAGCGATTACTTTGTCAAGAAAAGCCCGCCTGTCCTTTTCTTTGCCTTCAACTGCGGCGGCGTCGGCTAATATCATCAGGGCTTCCGTATTTTTACTGTCGGCGGCTGCAATGGCGTTCGCTATTTTTTTAGCGTCCGCGGTTCTGCCGGCGGCGTTTAAAATTGTCGCCCGCATAATTAGAATATCAGTATTTTCCCGGCGTTCCGGCGGCAGTTTGTCAAACAATTCCAGAGCTAAAGAATATTCCTTGCGGGCAAGATGGTCGGCAACTTTCGCAAGAATGGCTTCTGTATCGTTTTGTTGACACCAAATAGAGGGAGAAAGCCGGAAAATAAGAAAAAATAACAATAATCCCCGGGTAAATGAACTGCTTCCATTGAATTCTATTTTCATGTTATTATATAGTATACAATATTTAATAAACCGGCAAGTTACATTAATAAGCCGTGTTTGTCCAAGGGGTTGATATATTTCATGAAAAAGCCTTTAACATCGCGAATAATCGGTATTGCGTCGCTTTATTGCGTAATATTCTGTGTATTGGTAATTTTACAATTTTCCAACATGGGAAGTTTCTCTATTTCAACCGGAGGAATGAACATAAGAGGACGCTATCTTGAAGGGCAGCAATTACCGGAACAGGAAGCGCGGGGTATTACAGGCGGCGTAAAAATTTTCTACGGCGGGCTTGATTTCTCATTAAAAGAAGAACGCGGGAAAGGTTTAACGCTGACAAGCGTTAACGGATCAAATTTACCGATAAACCCGCAGAAGATGTTAATCAGCGGCAACACGGTTAATTTTATTTTCTCCGAAGGAACAATAGTTTCTTTCAGTTCGATTGATTCAGCGGGCGGACAGGAACTGCACATAGACGCGGAATTTTCATCAAATATTTCCGAAGTTACAATACCGGTTTCTCCGCGCCGTTCTTCGCTTATCAGAGATTCAGGACAGCTTGGAATTATGTACGGCGGCATGCGGTATGTTTTCAGCAGTTTGGGACAAGAACTGGAAAAGGGATACCTTACGCTTTCAAGGGGCAGTTCATTTATCTCATATCGATCCAAGGGCAAACACAGAGCGTTTGATCCGGCGGATTACATAATCGCGCAGGCGGGCAATTACGATAGTATTCTTAGAAACTGGCAAACCGAAAATTATAACCGCTGGAATCAAAACGCGGCGGGTTTACAATATGAAGATGATATAATAGCGTACAGTGTGCAATCGCTTTTACGCGGCAATTACACAAACGCGTTAGCTTCAATCTCAGAGGATTTCAGAAACAGTTCAAGACAAACTTACAGATCATCTGTATTTGTCGGAGGAGCGGCAAACGCGTATCGCTCGTTGTCTTCTTATGAAAATGAAAAAAACAGTTTGATTACCCGTTTAGTCGGAGAAAAATCAATAAACATTTTAAAAGAAGAACACATACTTGATTATCTTTTCACAAGAAATAATCTTGTCCTTGCAAATGAGGTAATAAATATAATTAATAACGCCAGTCCCGATATGTTAGTTTCCGATCATTGCCCGGGTCTGTTGGAAGTTTATTATGATTTAAAACGATGGAGAACCGATCCAACTAATCCGATTGAACATCTGACAACACAAATGCTTTCGCTTATTTCAGATAACTTAAATCGTGATACCGAAAAAGACGCCGTTTACGCGTCGAGCAAGGAGAGCAATAATTCCGAATACAGCATGAGGCTAGGAAAGGCTCTTGTTTTCTGGGCGGATTCAACTCAGAATACCGAATGGGCGGGGATAGGTCGTTCCTTAATTATATCGGCGGTCGCTAACGGGAATGCGGGAAGACTCCACAATATTTTAAATCCCGCAGAGTATTACCCTAGAGCGTCATTGCTTACAAACGAGGGGATTTGGACATGGACTGTTTCTCCGACAATCAGAGCATACTACACGGACGGCAATCTTAACATCTCTGTCGCCTTCCCGGCAAATATGGCGCACTTTATGATAATCCGCGGAGTGCGTCCTTTCTTAAGAATTCAGATTCACGGTATGGACTGGAGAACGGACAGTCAATTTGAACGCTACGATTCATCGGGCTGGATGTACTTTCCTGAAGATCAAACTCTTATACTAAAAATCAGACATCGCTCGGCTACGGAAAGCGTCAGAATAATCTACAGGATGACGGAACCGGCTGCCGAGGAAAGCGAAGCGGGAGCGGTTATTGAATAAACGGGCGTTTATCCTTTTTCTTGCGGGCGTTTCGGCGGTAATATTAATAATAGTATTATGCGGCATTATTTTTTCATGCGGGAAAAAAGATACTCAAGCTAAACAGATTGAAGAACCGTTAATTGCTGATGAAACACAAGAGGAAGAAATCTCTGTCATTGAGGAAGCTGAGAACAGCGCTCAGGTTCTTGAATCGCATATGACTTCCCGTCCGCTGTCCTCGTTGTCCGGTTTAAGCAGACTTCGCGGAATGGGCGTGCTTGTTTCGGAAATTGATCCTGTCAATTTTGAAAATCCCGATCTTGATATTTTAAAACAGCTTGGCGCTGACCCCTATTTAATTTCTTATTTGGCGGGCGAACAATTTTACCGTAATTCCGATTTTGATAAAGCTATTTCGGAATTTACGGCGTCAATAAATCGTTATAGCGGATTTTCGCAAAGTTATATATCGCGCGGAAACGCTTGGCTGAAAAAGCGCGAATACAGCCGCGCCATAGACGATTATACGCAGGCTATAAAACTTGACGGGAAAAAAGCGGAAGTTTACAACTACCGCGGATTTGCCAGGGCGGAATTAGCCGCAAGAAACAAAAACGGTATGAATCTTGCGATAGAAGATTATACTCAGGCAATTTCAATAAATACAAATTACGTCGACGCTCTTGTAAACCGCTCTTACGCGTATTATCAAACAGGAGACTTTACGCGGGTAATTGAAGACTGCGACAGAATTATCGCCCTTGAACCGGCAAACGCGGTAATCTGGAACAGGCGCGGAAGCGCGTGGTACGCAAAGGAAGACGACGACAAGGCAATAACTGACTTTTCACAGGCAATAAAGATAAATAACGATTACGCCGTCGCGTGGTACAACCGCGCAAACGCATGGTATAACAAACACGAGTTAGACAAGTCTCTTGCGGATTTAAACAGATGCCTTGCCGTAAATCCATCATTCGCGGAAGCTTATACAAGCAGGGGAAAAATCTTTCAGTTTATGGGAAACAACGAAAGCGCCGCCGCAGACTTTGATTCAGCAAAGCGCCTTCAGAAATAGCATGGAGTTTTGCCAAACACAAACCATTATAAAAAAGCATTGCATTTACCAAATACAAAAAACACAATAAAAAACAAAGTTTTCCCTTTGGCAAAACTCCCGCGAAAAGTCGCAGACTTTTCGCATCATTCTATCAGCTTATCCAAGCCTTCTCTAAACAACCCGTCAAGCTCGTTGCGTATTTGTTCTTTTACGACATTCGGCACTGTATTCAAATTTGAAAAATAGCGCAGCACGCGGATCCCTTCCGGCGCGAGCGGCGGACCGGAAAAACGGCAAAGTTTGGCAATTGAAGACGAAGCCGCCAAAACAAGCTGAGGATCGGTATTGGGATTATTCGGCGTAAGCAGATAATTATATGAATAGAACGATCTTCCGGTAGGGTCTACGCCGATAACGCCAATTGCGTCGGCGCAGGCTCTGCGTACAGCGGGCTCAGGATCAACGTCAAATATATTCCAAAGGAAGGGAATAGTTTCTCTTGAACCTACAAGAGCCAATAATCTTATAAGCCTGATGCGTTGTTCCGGTTTAACATCAGGATGTACTCTGGAATAATTCGGATTACCAATGAAGAAACCCACCGTCTCCATCATATACGCGACATAAACAGGTTCATTTTCCCCAATTTGTCCGCTTTGAATAACAGCCGATATTTCCTCGTAGACTCTGTCTTGTTCAACATCATTATAACGGCTTTGGGGCTGCTCTGTCCAAGGCGAAGGAGGAGGATTGCCCATTCCATAAGAGCCTTCGGGCTCGGGACCGTAAAATCTGCTCCGAGGAATAGTCCGTTCTCTTACGTCAATTTTGTAAACACGCAGTACATTATCTCTTCCGCAGGCATAAAGTATGCCTTCGTCGCTTAAACCGGGAATACCCGAACATTCAAAACTTAACCTATGTACAAAACGGCGTCTTCCTTCCGGCGTAAAAGCGCTGACGCCGTGCGTTGTTATTGTATAAACGCCTCTTTCATCAAACATCATCGACGTTTGTTCAGAAGAAGTATTACCGGTTCCTCTTTCTTCCGCAGCTTCATGACTGTTTTTTGTCCAAAGAACATTGCCGCCCTGATTCAGAAACAGCGTTTTTCCGTCTCTCAGCGTTACGCAAAAACGATCGTCTTTGCTTGCCGCGGCTACAGGCTGTCCGGGAAGTTTTCTTAAACCTGATTTTGAAAGTCTGCTTCCCTCTTTTGCTTTTTCATTAAAAACAATTTTATCCATTTCGCCGGATTGATACATTAGCACATAACTTTTTACGGCTCCTTCATCCAAAGAGACTATTAAAACGGGAATCCTGTCCAGCTTAATGCGTTCTATTTGACTGAATTGACTTATTTTATTAAATTCCATATTTTGAAGAACCGTCGCCGCGCTTCCCGTTCTGTCAAGAATGGGCGGATAAGCAATCGGACTTCCCAAATCTATTGTCCAAAGAGAATGTCCCGATGCGGTGCGGCAAGTCATTACGGAATTAACGGAAATAAAGAGTCTTCCATCCCAGCCGACAACGGGCGGATGAGTAATGGGTCTGTCAAGTTTTAAGCGCCATAGTTCCCGCCCTATGCGGTTTATTGCCATAAAAACGCCGTCGGTATTGCAAACATAACTTGCCGCTTCATAAGAACGGGCAATATGCGGTACGGCGGTCCCTCTCGCGTTGAAATCCCAAAGGTACGTGCCGCTCATAAAAAATGATCTGACGCTTCCTTTTTCACCCGCAAGAACAACCGAGCTGGCTTGCAAGTGCGGCGTTCCGCGAATTGTATCATTAATTTGCGTTTCCCAAACCGGCGCTGCTCCCACAAGGACTTTATCCATGTCTATTTTATCTGTTTTCTGCGCTGCTCTCTGCTGCGCCGCTAAGCCTGTCAGGGAAAACAGAAAAAACAGTGTTATGTGAAAATATACAATCTTTGTTTTTGTCATTTTTTCATCCCTCTTTACCTAACGGATTTTTACAAACTGAAAAAAACCAATAACAGCCGCCGGATAAATCGAAGGTCCGTCAAAATTTCTTCCGCATAACAACGAGCCGTTAACTATTTCAAAAGTCGTTTTGTCTGCGTTAAACACAACGCCTATCCCGCGGGTGTCTACGTTTGTCTGTTCCGGCAGTGTTTCTTCAAGTTTTAAATTAACGCCTACTACCGCGTCTATCCTGATTTGTTTGTTATTTACAGTAACCAGCCTGTTAGCGTATCCAACATAGTAATAATCGCCTTTTCCGTATCCTTCATATCGCAGGGCGTTATTTTTTTTATGTTCCCATGTATCAAATCTTTCTACAACAACGCTCCTGTCGGATTTAAATTCCATAATGCAGACTACAGGACCGTCCGGCATATTTATTGTAGACTGCCATTTTCCCAGCAAATAATTCGGCAGGGGAACTTTTTCGACAGCCTTGGCGCAGAGTTCTGAAATGGAAATACCGTTTACCGTACTTCCCTGCTCGGAATATTCATTTAATGTCTGTTTAGTTCTTGTGTTAATCGTTGACGCCGACACGAAAAATTTACCGTCGCTTTTGGAAAGCGTACCGCGGATATAATATTCAGCCCCTTCGGAAGTCTGTAAAACATTAAGCGTTCCCCATGAAGCTAATTCTGAAACCACCTTACTGGAAATACTTGCGGCTTCAGCGGCTGTAACCCCGCTGCCTGTGGTATCAAATACGGTAACTCCCACAACAGGAGCCCTTTGGGCGTAAACCGCGCATAAAGAGGTTAAAATAAACAGAAAAAATGATAAAACGCTTCTTTTAAGAAAATACATATAAATATTATAGCATGTTTCTTAAAAGAATCCAAGCCCCCAATATTTTACGCTAAAACAATCCCCTGCATTCAAAATAAAAACGCTTTTCAACCGAGTGCCCCATGGAAAAACTCTTTCGCGGCAGGGGACCAAGCCGGGCGACAGTTTCAAAAAGACCGGATTTTTGAACAGGCGGCAATAAAATGCCCGCCGTCTTGCGGTCATGTTCCGCTTTTCCGCCCTCTCCCGATAAACGAAACAGTTCTTCTTCGTCATGGATGTAGTCAATTAACTGGGGGTTGTCCCCCGCGTATTTGTCCAACAGCGGCTGAAGGCAGGCGGTAGCGATTCCTGTTGCGGAAGTTTCGACAAACGCATAACGCCCTTGCGAAATAACGCCGAAATGATTTGCGGCGGGTTTTTGCGGTTCCTTCGCGCACAGTTTCGCAAGCTCATGTACGCTGTTTACGGAACGGCAGGAATAGTCGGGCAGAGCCGAAAGAATTTTTACGGTTTCATCAAAACCAACATCAAAGACAAGGCGGTGTATCGGCTCAAATTGAATCGCGGGGTCGTAGATGTTCTCTATTTCTACAAGCGCATAACGGCATGGGTGAGAGGGAAGCTCGCCCCCCGATTTGGAATGTTCCGCTTTGTACTCCTCCCAAATACCTTTTGCCGTGGCGAGAGAATGGTTACCGTCGCCTACCGCGAAAAGGAAAGGCTTCCCTTCTCCGCCGTAACGCCCTGTGGAACGTTTATAAAGCTCGTCTAATTTTTCCGTAATAAAAGACAATGATTTTTCGCCGCTTTCAATATCCAAAAACCAGCCTGTAACTTTTCCCGAATCCATCATTAACGGCGTACTGTAGCAGGGAGTCGTGTTTTTTACTTGCTCGCCAATGGCGGACAGAATACTTTCTGTCTCGTCGTCAATAAGCAGTAGAACATGGGGAAGTTCCAGAGGCGCGGCTCTGCGAATATCCATTCTCGGCGGCAGACGCTCAGGCACTGTTCCTTCAGTACAGCGGATTAACGGGCGCGCCTGCGGATGCCAGTCGTACTTTTCCAAATCGACCGCGGCGATTAAACCGCGCCTTTTTTTCTGATACGGGGTGTCCCTCTCAATATAAATAAATCCCTGCCTCGGCTTGGCAAAAACATTTTCTTGCAGGTAACGCCTCATTGTTGAATGAATATCGGCGATTCTTTTGCCGACTCCGTCGTCGGAAAGAAATACTTCGGGAAAAATCAAATTAAGAGTTGAGGGCGAGCCCGCGGCTATTGTTTTCGCCTTTTCCCAGTAATCACGATCCTGCGTAAATTGATCGCACGCAATTACAGACCATTTTGCCAGTTCCGACGGAGAAGACTGCGCGGACTGCGGCAGGAGGATAAAAGGGA
>Ga0268262_10004619_pt1 | contig 14126 bp, 11 predicted proteins | sample TergutNc150P3_FD_190354 | JGI IMG/M metagenome (GOLD analysis project Ga0268262, IMG submission 190354) | Nasutitermes corniger P3 segment gut microbial community from laboratory colony in Florida, USA - Nc150 P3 (SPAdes) (version 2) | ecosystem: Host-associated > Arthropoda: Insects >... | reverse complement strand
TTCGGCGGACGGGCTTTGCGGTAATTTTATTTAACAGGCTTGTCATTTCAGGAAAGAAGCTGTAGGTCTTCTCCGGTTTGCGAAGCCCCGCAAGCTTCAATATCATAACAACTTCCTCAGTCGCCGCGAAACCGCCCGTGCCGCCGAAACTTGTGGCAACGCCGTTTACTGCTCCGTTGCTTGCGGCGATGCCGCTAGTCAGCCACTCAACCGCCAGCGCCGTGGCGAAGTGATAATTGTCAGCGGGGCAAAATTCAATCTCGCCTGAAAAAAATTCCCGTAAACGCTTGAAGATATTTAGATAGTCCTCTGTAATAATCCCGCCGAGCCCCTGAACGCGAATTTTTTTACAATCCTTAAAACGGACGGCGGCATTAAGGTCTTGTATATCGTTTAATTGAATCTCGTGGGCTGCCTTATCGCCGCCCCTTACGATGTAACCCGGATACTCAGGCAAAGGAGAAAGTAAATCATACATCTTCTGCGAAAGCTCAATAGCGTCAGGCTCGGTTTGAATTAATAGCTCCAGAAACCTTGTAAGAACAGAAGCATTTTGAGGCGCTTCATCAAGCGAGGAAAGAGTCCTGTCTGTAACATGCATCATGGCAGCCACGCAGTTAGATTTTGAATTTCTCTACGGGTGTTCCGCCCTCCAGATGTTTTTCGCAGATTTCTTCCACCGCGTCGGCGTTCAGATTGCCGTACCAGATGCCTTCGGGGTACACGACGGCGATAGGGCCCTTGTCGCAGATGCCGAAACAGCCTGTGTTTGTTACAAGGCAGTCTGAGGAAAGATCCTTGTCCTCGATTTCTTCCATAAACTTCTGAACCAGATCCACGCTTCCCTTTTGGAAACAGAATCCCTTTTGCTGGCCGTTAATGCGGCAGCTTGTACACACAAAAATGTGGTGCTTAGGCTGTACCATAAACTTCTCTCCTTTGTTTTGCCGCCAACAAGACGGCAGTTTCAACCCGTTCATAGGTTGTTATTACGTCAATTCCGTTTTCTTTCAATCTTTGTTCGGGCGCGTAGCCTGTTCTAAGCGCTAGAACAGCGGCGCAGTCTTGCAGGGCTTTTATAACAGATTCCCATCTGTCCTCTTTGTCGTCTTCGCGGCCGGGGCCGTTACAATACTTGAGCACCTCGCGCTTTTCGACAAACATTACCTGCTCTCCGTCGCTGTCGTAAATAAAAAACTCCTGCGCGTGACCGAAGTGCAAATCTACAACCGCGCCTGTCTTTGTCGCGACGGCAAATCTGTATGTTTCGTTTTTTGCGGCAGGTTCTTTATAAAACTTTTGATGCAATTCGTCCCTGAAACTTGTTTCTGTCTTATCAATCATGGCGTTTGCCGCCTGATCAAGCAGATTAAGAGAGCCTTCAAAGCCCAGCATACGAACCCGCTGACCGCCGACATGATCATGAATGGGGAAGGCGCAGCGAATAAGCGGAATACGCAGTTTATGGCTGATGCGCCGCGCGTCCGAAGAGCCGATAAGCAGGTTTGCGTTCATCTTTACACAAAGCTTTTCAATCTCCGCGAAATCGCTGTCGTCTACAATTGCTATTTCACGCGCGAAATTAAATTCTCTGCACTCCTTTGTCTCGGCGGCAAGCGCTTCTTTTAATTTATCCGAAAGAGAGGCTGTCGCGATTACCACAGGCAGGATTCCGTTTTCACAGCACAGGCGCGTTACGGCAGTCACAAAGTCGGGCTCGCCGAATACAACGGCGCGGGCGCGGGAACAGTGCTTGTGGGAGTCAACCATAGCGTCCAGATACCTTCCGCGTTCCTTGTTCATCTCTTTTGTTACATTTCCGCCTGAGCTTTCTAGCGTTTTTATCAACAAATCAATAGCGCGAACGCCTACGGGCAGGGGCAGTTTTACAAAAGGCACGCCGTGTTCTTTGTGCAAATATTCGGCGGGGGAATTGTCAGCGTTTGTGTATTCTGAAAATTCGATTGTCAGTTTTGCGCCCGCCATTTTGGCGACATCGGACAATGGCGTTCCGTCTTTTTTTAATCTGTTGTAGTGCTTCTCGGTTACGCCGTCCAAATTATCGGAGATGTCGGGCAAGAGGAGACAGTCAACGCCCATTTGCGCGAACAAGTTTTTCAGCCAGCGCGTATCTGCGGGACTTATCTGCGGAGTAACGATATTGATCTTGCCGTTAGGGGTTTTGTCGGGGGTAACCTGTTCAACAACTGCCCTTAACGCGGCGAACCATCCTTCATTTTGAGTTCCGCCGTATCCTGGAGAAGCGACATTGATTATCTCGACACCTGTATCTTTGTTTTGATCATAAAACTTTTTTACGATAGCGCCCACATCTTCGCCGATGGTTTCGGCAAGGCAGGTTGTGCATACGCCGATTACCTCGGGGTTGTAAAGATCGATTAAGTTTTTTAAGCCTTTAAGAAGGTTAGCCTCGCCGCCGAAAACCGTTCCTTCTTCTGTGAGAGATGAGGAGGCGATATCAATCGGTTCGTTGTAGTGGGTCGCCATGTGGCGGCGTATATATGTGGCGCAGCCCTGGGAGCCGTGCAGAATTGTCATACAGCTTTTTATGCCGGAAAGAGCGCTAACAGCTCCCATAGGCATACACATCTTGCAGGGATTTACATTTAGATTAATCAGATTCGCGTTTCGCGCGCCTTGTACGCTCATGATATATATTTCCAAACGGGGCTGTTAATGGACTGGTGAATCTCCTTCACAAAGTTTTCAATCCCCTCAAAGCCGGCAAGCGGGTGTTTGCGCTCATGGTTGTGGTCGCAAAAAGCGACGCCGAGTTTATAAGCGAGCGGGCGTTCCTTTACGCCGCCTACCAATATGTCCGCCTGTTTTTCAAGCATAAAACGTTCAAGCTCGGCGGGGTTCGCGTCGTCAAGAACGATTGTATCCTCATCTACAAGCGAATTGATAATTTCATATTCGTCTTTTTTTCCCGTCTGTGTTCCGACAACAACGGTTTTCATTCCAAGTTCATCAAACTGCCGTATCAGGGAGATCGCCTTAAAACCGCCGCCGACAAAAATAGCGGCCTTCTTTCCCGCGAGGCGAGGCTTGTATTTTTCGATAACGGGCATAACGTCCGCGATACGGGACGCCACTAACAGCCGCGCTTTTTCATGCAGTTCAGGTTTGCCGAGGGCTTCGGCGATGCGGAACAGCGAAGAAGTTGTGTCCTCAATGCCGAAAAAACTTACCTTAACGTAAGGTATGCCCATCTCTTCGCTCATACGCTCAGCGAGATACGCCGAAGAACCCGCGCACTGCACAATGTTAAGCGAGGCGCCAGGAGCGTTAATCAGCTTTTCGTAAGATGAGTCGCCTGTGATTGTTGAAATGACGGGTATTCCTATCTGTTCAAGATAACCTTTGATGATCCACATCTCTCCGGCTAGATTGTAATCGCCTAAAATATTTACGCCGAATCTTTTAGCTTGGCCTTTGTGCGGCGTAATCAACGTCATGATAGCTTCGCAGGCGAGCTTGTAACCCTGTGATTTGGTTCCCGAAAAGCCGGGAGCCTTTACCGCGATCACGCGGATACCGTACTTCGCCTGCGCCGCTTTGCACACAGCTTCCACATCGTCGCCGATAACGCCGACAATGCAGGTGGCGTACACAAAGATCAATTTAGGAACGGGCTGAGCTTTTTCCATTAACTCGTCAACGGCGGCGGCAAGTTTTTTTACGCCGCCAAACACAATGTCGGTCTCGCGCAGGTCGGTGGAAAAGCTGTTGCGGAAAGTGTCAGCGCCGGATGTAAGAGAGCCGCGAATGTCCCAAGTATAACTGGCGCACCCGATTGGCCCGTGAACGATATGGTAAGCGTCGGTAATGGGATTAAGCACTACCCTGGCGCCGCAGTATACGCAAGCCCTCTGGCTTACCGCGCCCGATACACTTTCCCGTTCACAGAACAACCCGGTTCCGCGCTTTTGCGATATCGATGACTTGCGCTCTTCCAGTATGCTTGTGTTCACGGCTGACTTACACCTTCGCAAACTTATAAAACAATTTCAAAGTCTTCGTCCGCGGCGTCGCGGTCGAATCTGTCCAAAAGCGCGTTAGTAATTTGTTCAACAAGACGTATTGACCCGGCATAGCCTACAATCGGCTGTAACGGTCCGCCGTAGCGGTCAAGCACGGGGAAGCCCGCGCGGATAAAAGGAATATCCTCGGCCTTGGCGATCTGCTTGCCGTAGGTTGTTCCAATCATCAAGTCCACTTTCTCGTTCTTAATCCACTGGTGAAGCTCGAACAGATCCGCGTTTGCCTTTACCGTACAATCTTTTACGCCGTATTTTTCAAACAGCGCGTTAATCTTCGCGGTAAACTCTTCTTTCGGCGTTCCCGTGATGACGTACTTCGGAGTCATGCTCATTTCCAGAGCAAGGGATGTCAGTCCTATTACAACGTCAGGATCGCCGAATATGGCGACCTTCTTCTGGTAAGTGTACTGATGGGAGTCTAAAAGCAAGTCCACTAACTGTCCGCGTTCATGCTCCAGTTCGGGAGGAACTACTGTGTTTGCCTGCTTTCTCAGCGCGAGAATAAATTGATCGGTGTAAGTTACGCCAACAGGCAGAGGAAGGAGAGTGTAATCAACCTTCCACTTTCTGTTTAAAAGTTCGGCAGGCTCGGCGCAGATAATTTCGCCCAGGGCGATTAATCCGCTGCTGTCGCCCAAACTTCTGATTTCCTCAATCGTTGTGCCGCCGTCGGGATACATCTCGTACTTGCCCGTCATCGGGGCGTCAAGCACTCCGCTTTGATCTGGGAAAAAAGTTGTCTTTACGTCCAGAAGGTTCGCCAGGCGCTTTAACTCTTTAATGTCGCCGGGGTTTACCCAACCGGGGAATATCGCCGTCTTTCCGTTGGGCGCTCCCGTCTTTTTGGTCAGGTAGTTCATAAAGCCCATCATCATATTGAAGAAACCGTTGATGTGGGAGCCTACATAACTCGGCGTGTTGGTATGCACCACGAGTTTTCCTTCGGGTACTTCCAGATCCGTTATGAACGAACCCAAGTCGTCGCCGATGGTTTCCGAAAGACAAGTTGTATGCACCGCGATAATATCGGGATCGTACATGTCAAAAACGTTTTTCGCCGCGGTGGTTATATTGCTCTTTCCGCCGAACACGCTCGCCCCTTCAGTGAAAGACGAGCTTGACGCGATAGCGGGTTCCTTAAAATGGCGCGAAAGCACCATCCTGTGATAGGAACAGCAGCCCTGAGAGCCGTGTGAGTGCGGCATACATTTTCTTACGCCCAGCGCGGCGTACAACGCGCCGACAGGCTGGCAGATTTTACAGGGGTTAATCCTGAGCGCTTTTCTTTCTTTTATTTCCTTTGTAGTTAAATCAAGCATTTTCACCACCTACCTTTCCGAATAATAATGGCTCGTGTTTCCACGGCGGCGTAACAAGTCTCCACGCGTTTGCGTAAAGCGCCATTGTAACGTCTCGCCCGAAATTCACGGCTCCGTTAAACCCCGAGTAAGGGCCTGAATAGTCATAAGAATGAATCTGCCGCGAAGACACGCCTTCTTTTTGAATCGAATATTTATCTTTGATACCTGAAAGGAATATGTCGGGCTTTACCGTCTTGATAAGCGAGTCAGTCTCATAGTGGTTGTAATCGTCTATTACAACATCGCCCTTTGCCATTTCAGGAATCATGCCGTCGTAAGTGTCAAGCTCGATTTCTTTTCGCAGTTCATCAATTTGCTTTTGCGAGTACACTTCGCGGTACAATTTCTCATCGGGAGTAACGGTAATACTTTCGATATTCTTGTTGTCCGCGTCTTCTTTAATCTCGGGGATAATGTTACGTCCTTCGTAATCGTCGCGGTGAGCGAACTCGTAGCCGGCAATTACAGTCTTCATTCCAAGATCTTCAAGAAGAACCTGATAATGATGGGAACGAGAACCGCCCGAGAAAATACCGGCGGTCTTGCCCTGCAGTTTGGTTTTATAGAATTCCATAGCCTCGGACACGGCCTGAGTCTCGTCGGCGATAACTTCTTCTACCTTTTTTGTCAGAGCGGGATCGTTAAAATACTTAGCGATCTCCCGTAAGGACTTGCAAGTAGCTCCTATGCCTATAAAGTTTACCTTAAGCCAGTCGATGCCGTATTTGGTTTTCATCATCTCGGCGATATAGTTAATAGAGCGGTGGCACATTACAAGGTTCAAATGCGCCAGGTGAGATGATTTAAGCGCTTCGTATGAAGCGTCTCCCGTGAAAAGGTTAAGCACCTCGATACCGCATCTTTTTAATATCCTTTCTTCTTCCCAACCGTCTCCGCCGATGTTGTACTCGCCTAAAATGTTTACGGAAAATTTGGTTTTCGGTTTCTTGTCGCCCGTACCGATGATATAACGCATTACGCCGTTGTTGGCGATGTGGTGTCCTCCCGATTGGGAAACGCCCTTATATCCTTCGCACGAAAAGCCGATTGCCTTGATGTTGTACTTTTCCTCGGTGCGCCTCGCTACCGCCTGCACGTCGTCGCCGATTAATCCTATCGGACAGGTTGAACAGATCATTATGCACTTGGGATTGAAAATATCCATAGCTTCGGCGATTGCCTTCTCAAGTTTTTTCTCGCCGCCGAAAACAATGTCGCTTTCCTGCATATCGGTTGATAAACAATAAGGAATAAAATTCTTATCGGCGTGTTCGTCGGGCTTCGCCTTGTTGCGGCGGGTTCCCCAACTGTAATATCCGCAGCCGATAGGTCCGTGTGTAATTACGCAAACGTCTTTCAGCGGCCCTACAACTACGCCCTTACAGCCCGCGTAACAGCAGCCTCTTGCCGTCATTACGCCGGGAATCGCGCGGGTATTGGCGGCAATAGACGAAGCCTTGTCTTCTTCCTCAAGCTGAATAACATGGTCTTTGCGGTTTTTATAAACCTTCGCCGAATATTTATCTAATAGTTTTTCTTTTGCTGTCACTTGTTTCCCCCTTTCATCAATACGCTTCTTTGGTGGGCTCTCCGCTCCTGACCGTGTAGGCTTCCATAATAGGAAGAATAAAAATCCGCCCGTCGCCGGGATTGCCTGTCTTGTTCGCCCCAATTATCGTTTCAACCGCCTTGTTAACGTCTTTTTCATCGACAATCAAAGTAAAGAACCTTTTGGCGATAAGCCTTGTCGCTTCGGTTAAATTCTCTCCGATAGGATTGAGCGGCAATTCTCCCTCCGCCAATATTGTGTTAAGCAAATTGGGATCGATGCTCTTCTTGCCGCGTCCTAAACATTCGCGGCAGGTAAAGGCGGGGAAACCGTTTTTTTCCAGCGCTCTTTTTGTATCATTTACCTTGTTTGCCCGTATAAAGCACATTACCTCTTTCATTATTGCGCTCCTTTTACAGGCCTTGCTTTTCTGTACTGATGGTGTACGCCGACTCAACAGGTGAAACGAAAATACGCCCGTCGCCGTAGTTACCTTCGCCGGTTCTGGCTATACGCATGATGATTTTTATCAAATCGTCTTTATCCTCGTCGTTGATAAAGTACATCAGCATTTCTTTTGGGATTTCGTCATAAACAACATCGCCAACCTTGATACCTTTCTGTTTGCCGCGTCCGTAGACCGCCATCTTTGTTACGGCGGGGAATCCTGCCGCCGCGACCTCGCTCATTACCGCTCCTGTTTTCTCCGGGCGGATTATCGCTCTTACTAATAACATTTATATTTCCTCCTTAATCCATGATTCCGTGTTCCATAAGAATCGCTTCCAGGCGATCAATGGACATCGGCTTTGGCACAACAAACATATCGTTGGCGTCAATTTTGCGGGCCAGAGCGCGGTATTCGTCCGCCTGCGGCTCGTTCGGTGAAAAATCAATAACGGTTTTTTTGTTAATTTCCGCTCTATGCACGGCGTTATCGCGGGGCACAAAGTGAATCATTTGAGTTCCGAGTTCCTTGGCGACCGCCGAAACAAGCTCAGCCTCGCCGTCTACCTTGCGCGAATTGCAGATAAGGCCGCCCAAACGGACGCCGCCCGTGGTGGCGTATTTGGAAATACCCTTTGTTATGTTGTTCGCGGCATAAAGCGCCATCATTTCGCCTGAGCAGACAATGTAGATTTCCTTTGCCTTGCCCTCGCGGATAGGCATCGCGAATCCTCCGCAAACTACGTCGCCTAAAACGTCGTAGAAAACATAGTCCAAATCGTCGGTGTACGCGCCCAATTTCTCCAACAAACCGATTGATGTGATAATTCCGCGCCCTGCGCAGCCTACTCCCGGCTCGGGACCGCCTGATTCAACGCCTTTAATTTTGGCATATCCTTCTTTTAATACCGCGTCAAGCTCAATGTCATCACCCTCTTCGCGGAGAGTGTCAAGAACCGTTTTTTGCGCCAAACCGCCCAGAACCAGCCTGGTGGAATCCGCTTTGGGGTCACAGCCAACGATCATAATCTTTTTGCCCATTTCGCCCAAACCTGCCGTTAAATTCTGCGTGGTAGTGGACTTTCCAATACCGCCTTTTCCGTAAATAGCTACCTGTCTCATAAATCCAAAGCCTCCTAAATTTTTTTGGAATTAATTTTTAATTCCTTATAAACAAACAAGGGGTGGCGCCCGGCACGAGAGCAAGCCTCGCGCTAAACACCACCCCGTTGTGGGTTTCAAATTTAACTTTCTACCGTAATTTTAGAAAAAATACAAATTTTAGTCAATACATAAAACCGTAAATTTTAATATTTTACAATTTCGCAAAGTGTGTCAAAATGACTCACTTTTTGAGCGAACCTCTACTTCCGAGCGTAAAAATTAATCAAACACCCGTCGATTAATATCTGTCTCTCCGCGTCGGTAAGTTCTCCCAGGGCGGCGGTTATTTCGCTTGTCTTTTCGCCTAAAACATAACCTGAGATCTTTTCCTTCTTATCCTGAACAGCGGACTTTATGTTAGGAAAGAAAATATAATCGCCGTTTGAAAAGGCGGATTCATCCGTAACAAGGAATGGCAGTATTCCCCAGTTGATAAGGTTTGATCTGTAACGCTTTGTAGCGTATTCAAGAGCGAGATTGGCAGATGCGCCGAGGACTCGTTGGCAGGAAGCGGCTTGCTCCCTCGCCGAACCGTCTCCCGGCTTGCGGGCAAAAATGGCGCTTCCGATTCCAACGCTTGCAAATTCTATTCCCGAACAACCCGCTATGCCATGAATTGAGTTCAGTATCTTTTCCAGTTCACCGTCCGCAGTTCCGTTCCCCCTTTGCGCTTCAAGGCTCTGCACTTCTTTTGCCTTCTTAACATAGGCGGGGTCTTTTCGGCTTAAGGTAAATTCAGCAAGTTTTAGCGGGTTTGAGCGGTATGATGATGTTTCCCCAGATGGGATAAGCTCGTCGGTAGTGGTAACGGAGTCGGTGATAAAACTTACCACTTTTAATAGAAGATTTTCAGGCAGAGCGGGCATTTTAGGCCAATCTTTGATATTGGGGCCGAATATCAACTCGGTTTCCGGCTTTGGGTTTTTCACGCCGTTGTACACACGCTTGTCATAAACGCTTTTGTCAAAAAAGTATTTGTATTTGCCGTATTTTACGTCAATGTCAGCGGCGGATGTTATTTTTCCGCCGTTAACCGCTGTTGCCGCTATTGAGCGCGCGTCCATGAGGGCGACAGAGGCAATCTGCCCGTCTCCGGGCTTTGAGCCTTCACGGTTCGGGAAATTGCGTGTAACATGGCGTATCGAAAGCTCGTTGTTCGCAGGCGTATCTCCCGCTCCGAAACACGGGCCGCAAAAGGCTTCCCGCACAAGGGCTCCGGCTTTCATAAATGTTTCAACAGCGCCGTTTTTTACAAGCTCAAGATATGTGGGTTGGCTTTCGGGATACACGCTCAGAGAAAAATTGCCGTTTCCCGTTGAGTGTCCTTTCAATATATCCGCCGCCGCCATAATACTGGAGAAAATTCCACCTGAACAGCCGGCGATAACCGCCTGATCCGCCCATACTCCGCCGTCATGACATTTTACGCCGAGGTTCAGGTTAAGGCCTGTCTCTTTGTTTTCTTTTTCAATTTTAGCGAAAATATCCTTCGCGTTTTTTTGAAGGTCTTTAATCGTGTACACATTACTCGGGTGGAAAGGAAGCGCTATACACGGCTCAATCTTTGATAAATCAATTTTGATAAACCCGTCGTAGTAGGTGACATCTGCGGGCTTTAACTCTTTATAATCGCCTCCCCTGCCCCGCTCCTCAAGGTACTTTTTTACCTGAGCGTCTGTTTTCCATATTGAGGACCAACAGGCGGTCTCGGTTGTCATCACGTCAATTCCGTTTCGGAAATCAACCGTAAGTTTTGAAATTCCGTCCCCGATAAATTCCATCGCCTTGTTTTTTACATAACCGTTATTAAAAACTTCCCCGATAATAGCGAGAGCGGCATCCTGGGGGCCTACTCCCTTCGCAAGCTCACCCTCAAGGTAGATTCCCACCACCTGAGGATACGCCATGTCGTAGGTTCTACCCACCAACTGCTTCGCCAGTTCTCCGCCGCCTTCGCCTACCGCCATTGTCCCCAAAGCGCCGTAACGGGTGTGACTGTCCGAGCCTAGAATCATCTTGCCGCAGCCCGCCATCATCTCACGGTTGAAACTGTGGATTACGGCAAGGTGGGGCGGCACATAAATACCGCCGTATTTTTTAGCGGCGCTAAGGGCGAACACATGATCGTCCTGATTGATTGTTCCGCCGACCGCGCACAGGCTGTTGTGGCAGTTGGTAAGAACATACGGCATGGGAAATTTTTCCATTCCGCTCGCTCGCGCCGTTTGAATTATCCCAACATAGGTAATGTCGTGGGAAGCGAGAGAATCAAATTTAAGGCGCAAGTCACGCTCGTCACCGGAGTTATGGGCGGATAAAATGCCGTGGGAAATTGTCCCTTTTCTCGCCTGCTCTTTGGACGCGGTTACGCCGCTTTGCCGCAGTTTCGCCACGGCATCGTTATCATCGGCAATTATTTGAGAACCGTTTATTACATAAGCCCCTGTTTTATATATTTCAATCATGATGACATTATAGTTGGATTTGCGCAGGCCGTCTATATTTGTACGTTATTAATATACAGCCTCTTTTTATTTAATGAATTTATTTTAACATACAAAAAACCGTTTTCTTTCTTTTGCAAATTCATATATTAAAATCATAGGAGATTAAGAAATGAAAAAAATCTTTGTGATTCTTATCGTTTTACTGACAGCGGTGTCGCTGTCCGCGGATCCCATTCAGTTAGGGAATTTCCCTTTAGGGCAATGGCTAGATGCCAACTATAACGCAGTATGGGATTTCACATCGGGCAATATCAGAATCTTGAGTACCAACGGAAAAGTTCTGTACGATTTTTCCGAAAAAACAATTCAGGATTTTCAGATTACTTTGGAAGGAACTCAGATTTGTATTTCCTTCTACTGTCCTGAGGCCGGAAGAGCTTATAAATTCCTGAAGTCCCCAATTGAAAGTGATGTAAACATGTACATTAATAGGCGCGGTCTTCCCGAGTACTCGGTGACAATGAAGAAATGGTAATCTAAAATCTTTTGCGGCCGTATGGGATGTTATGCATACGGCCGTGTCTTTTTGAAACTTCCTCCCCATTGAGATTTATCGCAAATAAAGCTATATTGACTCATGGCACAAACTCAGTTTATCCGTAATTTTTGTATTATCGCGCATATCGATCACGGCAAATCTACGCTTGCCGACCGCCTTATTCAAAAAGCGAAACTTGTAGACGACCGCAATTTTCAGGATCAAATACTCGACAATATGGATATTGAGAGAGAAAGAGGTATTACAATAAAAAGCCAGGCCGTTACTATCCCCTACACGGCGGCGGACGGCAATGAGTACACGCTCAACCTTGTAGACACACCCGGTCACGTTGATTTCAGTTACGAGGTAAGCCGGGCAATAAACTCCTGCGAAGGCGCCCTTCTTCTGGTGGATGCGACTCAGGGTGTGCAGGCGCAAACCTTGTCTAACATGTATCTGGCGCTGGAACATAATCTTGAGATAGTACCCGTAATTAACAAGATAGATATGCAGGCGGCTGATATTCCAAGGGTTAAAAAACAAATTGATAAAGACCTGGGACTAGACGCCGAGACCGCCGTTCTTGTTTCCGCAAGACAGGGAACCGGAATTGACGAACTGATGGAAGCGATAGTAAACAGAATCCCCGCCCCTTCAGGCAAAACAGACTCTCCGTTACGTGCTCTTATTTTCGACTGCCACTACGATCCCTACAGGGGCGTAATCGTTCATCTTCGTCTTTTTGACGGAAAAATAAAAAAGGGAATGAAAATTACCTTTATGTCAAGCGGTTCCGTATACGAGGTTGAGACCGCCGGCGTTTTCAAGATTATTCTTGTCGAAACAGGCGAGCTTTCCGCCGGAGATGTCGGCTACATAATAGCGAGCATAAAAACCGTAAGCGACGTGCGGGTGGGCGACACAGTAACGGGCGCTGATAACCCATGCGAAAAACCCCTGCCCGGTTTCCGTGAAGTTAAACCCGTTGTTTTTTCTTCTATATATCCCGTTGATTCCAACGACTACGAAGAATTGCGCTCCGGCATGGAAAAATTAAAACTTAACGACGCTTCTCTTATCTATGAAAAAGATTCTTCCGCCGCTCTCGGCTTCGGCTTCCGCTGCGGCTTTTTGGGCCTTTTGCACCTTGAGGTCATCCAGGAACGCCTTGAACGTGAATTCGATCAATCCGTAATTTTCACCGCTCCTTCCGTTAAGTACAAGGTGCGTCTTCGGGACAGCGAGGAAGTCATGATTGACAACCCGATGGATTACCCCGACGAGGGACGCATCGAAAGCGCCGAAGAACCGTATATCCGGGCCTCCGTAATTACTCCAACCGATTATCTCGGAAACATAATGACCTTGTGCCTTGAAAAACGAGGGGTACAAACCAACATGACATACCTTGATGAAAAGCGTGTCGAGCTTATCTACGATATGCCGCTTTCCGAAGTGTTATTCGATTTTTACGACCGCCTAAAAAGCATTTCCAGAGGTTATGCGTCATTTGACTACGATATTTCAGGCTACAAACCTACGGAACTCGCCAAACTGGACATTCTTCTTAACGGCAAAGCGGTGGACGCTCTTTCCCAGCTTGTATACAAGGGCAACGCCTACGACAGAGCGAGAAAAGTCTGCGAAAGGCTGCGTGATGAAATCCCCCGCCAGCAATTCAAGATACCGATTCAGGGCTCAATCGGCAGCCATGTAATCGCGCGTGAAACCGTTAACGCCCTTCGCAAAGACGTACTCGCCAAATGCTACGGCGGCGACATCACACGCAAACGCAAACTTTTGGAAAAACAAAAAGAAGGCAAAAAACGCATGAAGATGGTAGGCGACGTGGAACTCCCGCAAAGCGCATTCCTAGCGGTGTTGAAAGCTAAGGATGAGTAGGAATTTCAGTGACTGACGCTAAGGCGTTTCCGCTAATGGCAATCCATTCAGAATAAATACTTCGGGGCGGTATTCAAAATGCATGGTATCAAACATCACCCACTTGCCGCCCCAAACAAAACCATAGGACTCAAATATTTTTATTACTTTCTCGGGCGGATGGTATCGCTCGCTGTACGGAACATTCCACCAATCGTCTCTCTCTTTGGAAGCCCACAGCCAATATGTTTGTTTGCCGTCTAACGAGGCCGGAAGCAAATCAATGGCAAGACCGTAAGAGTGATAAGATCGTGAATTGGTTTTTGCGATAACCCGCCAATAATACCCTCCCGAAGAATCCAGATTCTCTATCCATGTTTGAATCGTATTATCCGTTTTTGCGGCTTCCAGAATTTGTTCTTCGATAATCTTAAGTTTGGGTTGAATTCCTCTGTGAACGCTTGTGTTTTTCCCAAGAAAAGTTATATTTACAATTTGTTTTTCTGTTTCTTTGCGTGTAGACGCTTTCCAAAACGTGCCGGGAAAAGAAACGGAACGGCTGAGTATTTTTGCGCCTGTTTGGTTTGTCCAGCCAAGATACAGTTCTATTTCTTCGGGACTAGCTTCCGTCTGCGGCGGTAATTCCGCAGGGTATTTGTAAAATTGATACGG
>Ga0268262_10004618_pt1 | contig 14126 bp, 12 predicted proteins | sample TergutNc150P3_FD_190354 | JGI IMG/M metagenome (GOLD analysis project Ga0268262, IMG submission 190354) | Nasutitermes corniger P3 segment gut microbial community from laboratory colony in Florida, USA - Nc150 P3 (SPAdes) (version 2) | ecosystem: Host-associated > Arthropoda: Insects >... | reverse complement strand
AAGGGGGGTATTTTGTCATATTATTGTAAAAATTGTAAAAAAAATATATATATTACTTGTATAATGATATTTCCACCTGGAGGTGTTTATGAACACTAAGGCGATGTTCAAAATAGCAATGGCAGCAGTCGTTGCCCTGTTTTCAAATGCAATGGCACAGACCGCCAAGGCTAACTATACGGAAACAAATGGTGTCAGCATAACTGGTACCAACAAGACTTTGGATATGATATATGTAGAGGGCGGAACCTACACAAGGGGATGCTCCACCGGAGACAACGCCTGCGAGGAAACAGAAAAGCCACCGCATAGCGTAACGCTCAGTGATTATTATGTCAGCAAATACGAGTTGACTAATGCACAGTGGAAGGCTGTGATGGGGGATACTACAACCGCAAACAACAAACCTAAAACTGGCATCACTTGGTATGACGCTGTTGAATTTACATGCAAGCTAAAACAAAAAACAGGAAGGAGATATCGCTTGGCAACCGATGCCGAATTTGAGTATGCAGCTCGAGGCGGTAAAAACAAAAGCAATTTTCTCTATTCCGGCAGCAATAACGCTAATGATGTCGCATGGCATTCAGGCAACACTCCCCAACAATGCTTTGGTAGTGGAGCAAATCAGGTATGCTTCACCAGCACTCAAGACGTGGGAACCAAAACAGCTAACGCACTCGGCATATTCGATATGAGCGGAAACGTGTATGAATGGACGCTTGACAGTTGGGGTTGGGCAGCTACTTATAGCAGTTCCAGCGGACTCACAAATCCAATGAATAAACCCACCGTTCACACCCAAAAGACACGTCGTGGCGGCAGCTATGACCAACCTGCCTCGGAAAGCCGCGTTTCCGCGCACAAGATACGCTCAATTGAGGGCAAGGACGGCTCAATAGGGCTTCGCTTGGCTCGCTCCTTTGCCGACTCTGACCCCGCTGCCCAAATAGACCCTTGCGACATCACGCAACCTTTCCCATCGGGTGCAAAAATAAACTTCCGCGATGAAAGAATAGTTACAGCAGCCGACGAAGCGTGGATATATGACCAAAGCGAGTATGCCGCTGGAATGGCTTACGTGCTTAGACTCTCGGCTAACGGAGCTGCAAGATTTGCCATGCTTTATAACGGAAACGTGTTTTCTCAAGCTCAGTATGGGGGTGTAGATATTTCAGGCGAATGGTACACAGTCAATGGCCAATCTTTGTATATAGTGCCGAGTTCTGGAACTGAAAAAAAACTTATATATCTTCCGCTTTGCAGAGGAACTTGCGACAATATGTCCATGATGCCTGATGATAATTCACCCGGAAGATACGAGCGTATGAAAATTGCCGATTTTAAGGGTTCGGAAAAAGTCACTCTTCCCACCATTTCCAACCCTAAGACTCCACAAACATTAGCCAACGGAAAAACTAATACTGATATGACCAGCCCGCCAAAAAACGGACGAGATTCGCGGCTGGTAGAAGGTACCGCGAATGCGTGGGTACAGGACAACGTCGCTTTGAACGCTGGCGGTACGCATAGATACCGCAAAGATTTTGACTCGAATACAGACATGAGGTTCGTTGTTTGGGATGCCGCCGCTAATTCCTCAACTTTGTTGGCTCACGGTCCGTGGTTCACGGTTGACAACACATTCCTGCGTGTTGAAGACCCCAACGGCGCTAACTACGATTACTTATATAACGTTGTCACCAAAGATGGGGAACAAACATTATATCACATCTCTTTCCAATCTTATGAGCCAGGTGATTTCAGAATGTTCAAAAAGATGAGCGCAAGCAGTGTTCCGCAGTGGAAAGAGCCTACTTCCAATACTACCTACAACCAAGGTGCTTCAAAATATATCCCGCCTTCCACGAATGGCACAATGCCGTCTGTTAGTTCAAACTCCTCTAGTTCAAAAGCGTCCAGCTCGTCTGTGGCGGCTTCTTCCTCCTCCAAAGCATCTAGTTCCTCTGCTGTGTCCAGTTCCTCCGGCGGCTCCAGCTCTTCCGGTGGGTCTAGCTCTTCAGTAGGCTCTAGTTCTTCTGGGGGTTCCAGCTCTTCGGTTAGTGGCAGTTCCTCTTCTGAGGAAGGGGAAAACACAGCTATTTTGTCTCAAATTGCTGTGAGCAATCAGGTGATGAAGACAAAAAATGGCATAAACTTACATGCTGTGAACGGCGCAATAGTTGAAATCTACAGCATGAAGGGAAAGCTGATAAATAAGCAGAATTACTCCAGCGGCATCTATTCCGTTTCATTCTCCAACATGCCAAAGGGAATGTACATAGTAAAAGTGCGCTTTGACAAAGGAGCTAAAATACTGCGAGTGCCTGTGATGTAAGTTAGCCCTCCGGGCACAAAAAAATTACTATATTTATCTCAAACATTCTTTGAGGTGTAATATATGTTGAAAAAATTAGCCGCTCTCGGTTTTTGCGCTGCCCTGTTCATAGCTTGCGGTGAGCCGCCTTTGGATCCAACAAACCCGGAATCAATAAGAAGGCATTATGCCAAATTGGAGCCGCCGGTTAAAATGGATTACGACCAATTTGTCTCCTACGTCAAAGGCAACCTAGCTACCATTCAAAAAGATACCATGAATATGAACATGTTCTTGGTTTGCAGCAAAGATTACCTAAACACGCCAAACAGCAAAGGCAACTCCGCTCTCTCCGTTGCTGTAAATAAAAAGAACCCTGTGGTTGTGAAGTTCCTTTTGGACCGCGGCGCAGACCTCGGCGTAAAAAGCGAGCAGCTCAACAACCTAACCCCGCTGGAAGACGCTTCCACCAGGCAAGACTCACTTTCTGAACCTATTCTAGCCATGCTCATAGAGGCTCAGAAAAAGAAAGACCCCGATTTGATGAACATAGGCGTATCTTTGCACTTGGCTGCACGCTACGGTCATGTTAAAAACGTTGAAGCCCTTGTTGAAAACGGCGCTAACATAAACGCAAAGAATTTGGAAGGCTTTACCCCCTTGCACGAAGCTGCAAAAGAAGGCAGAAAGCCAGTTGTTGAATATCTGATTTCTAAAAAAGCTGATGTAAATCTAGTTGATGGAAACGGCTACAACGCACTCGACTGGGCAGAACAATATGGCATAGGCGCTCCGTTCCCCGAAATTGCCAAGCTCCTAACAAAAGCAGGTAGCTCTCATACCAAAGCTTGGAAAGAAACCAAGAAATAATTTCTCTTTAGATTCTTAGTGCCCGCTCTTTCCAGCGGGCTTTCTTTTATAGTTTTCCTTTTCCACTCGCTCTCATCAGGGGAAAAATAAGGCTCGGTCTCTGCCAAGTGCCTTGCGTTGTATGGGCAAACCCTTTGGCAAATATCGCAGCCAAAAATGCTATGTTTTGCCCATTCTTTTTGCTCTTCGCTGAATTCCCCGCGATGCTCTATTGTAAGGTAACTCGTGCATCTGCGGCTGTCTAAAAAACCATCTTCGGTCAATGCTTTGTTTGGGCAAGCGTCTATGCACTTGCGGCAGTTGGAGCAACCGCTTTTCGGTTGCTCCATGGGTGGGTGCAACGTCTCTAAATCCGTATCCATCAACACTCCGCCTATAAAAAATCCGCTGCCGAATTTTGGATTTATCAGCATGGTGTTTTTGCCTATGAACCCAAGCCCAGCCATTACCGCTAATTCCCTTTCTGCTACTGGCAAAGAATCGATAAATGGTTGCCCGTCAACTTTCAAAGCCCATTCGTGCAAAGCCGCTCCAATGGTTATGTGGTAATCCTTGCCATGAGCGTAGGCTGCTATGGGTTCGTGTTTTTTTTGCAAGGGGCGTGGATATCTCCAAAGCGAAATCCAAGCGGCATTGTAGCTTTTCCCGTTAAAGTCCGCAGGATGTTTTCTTGTTTCGGCGGAGCTTGCCATCCAATCCATACCCGCGTGATAGCCTCTGTTTAACCACTGGTCTAAGCGAGCCGAATGTGGCAACATTGTTTGCGGCAAGGCAACAATGGCATGATGTAGGCATTCTATCATAAGGCTAATTTATCCGCTAGTAATAGTGCGTCTCTAAGCGAAGTTGAGTCCGCTCTGTTTTTCCAAGCTATGTCAAAACCTGTTCCGTGGTCAACGCTTGTGCGCAAAACTGGAAGCCCAAGAGTGGTGTTTACCCCGCCAACCTTGCGCTCCTTGCCCAAATTGAATGCGAGCGTTTTAGTCACTATATGCCCCTGGTCGTGATACATGGCTATAACTCCGTCATATACTTTGGAATGCAGCTGCGGGAAAACCACGTCGGCAGGTAGCGGACCAACGGCGTCTATTTTCATGGAGCGGAGCTTTTTTACCGCTGGGATTATGCTCTGCATTTCCTCTTTGCCAAACAAGCCATGCTCGCCCGCGTGTGGGTTTATTCCGGCAACTCCGATTTTTGGATTTTTTATGCCTTTGTATTTTTGCAAAAAATTGTTCAGAAGTGTGCCAACCTTTACAATTCGCTCCGGTTTAGCTTTTTTAACAGCCTCTGCAAGAGAGACATGAGTGCTCACATGCGCAACAACCCAATCCCCATGAACAAGGGCAAGCACAGGTTCCCTGTCGCCGCACATCTCGCCTATGAATTCCGTGTGGCCTTGAAATTTTGGCAAAGTTTTTTCCACCGCTTCCTTGCACAGGGGGGCGGTCACCACCGCTGCCGCATAGCCAGCTTGCACAAATTCCGTTGCCTGGCGAACCCACGCGATACTCGCCGCGCCCGCCGCTTTTGAAACCTCTCCGGGTTGCAGCTTGCCTTTGAAAGGCTCGCTGCCGGAGTAAACGGCAAGCCCGCCTTTGATATTGGTCTCGGTGAACTTCAACATTCTTCTGCACTTCTCCAGCACATCTAAGTCGCCTATGAGGATCACGGGGTGCGCGGTTTTGGGTGCGCGCTTCATGAGCTTTAGGCAAATTTCTGGACCGATGCCGTTAGGGTCACCTATAGTCATTAGAATGGGTTTTCGCATTTGGGTAATGTAGCATTTTCTACCTTTTGCTCATGCGTAAATGGACAGTTGACGACTCCCGCGAACTTTACAGCATAAAAGGCTGGGGAGTATCTTACTTTGACATAAATGAAAAGGGAAATGCAACGGTTTCCCCTTTAAAAGACAATGGGCCAACCATAGACCTAATTGACGTTATGCGCGACCTTTCACGCAAAGATATGGCAACTCCGGTGCTGCTCCGCTTCCCGGACATTTTAGACTCTAGAATTGAAAAGATAAACAACTGTTTTGAAAAAGCCATTGAGGAATATAAATTCAACGGCAATTTTTACAATGTGTTCCCCATCAAGGTGAACCAGCAACGCGCTGTTTTGGAAGAGGTTTTGGAACATGGCAAAAAATTCAACATAGGCTTGGAGGCTGGCTCAAAATCGGAATTGCACGCGGTGCTTGCAAACGTGGATAACCCTGAATCCCTGATAGTGTGCAACGGGTATAAAGACGAAGATTTTATAGAGCTTGCGTTGCTCGCGCAAAAAATGGGCAAAAAGATTTTTTTGGTGGTTGAAAAACTCAATGAATTAACGCTGATAATAAAAATTTCAAAAAGGCTAAAGGTAAAACCCAACATAGGCATTCGCATAAAACTTGCCAGCAGCGGAAGCGGGCACTGGGAAGAATCCGGGGGCTATAGCAGCAAATTTGGGCTTAACAGTTCCGAGCTTATAGAGGCTTTGGAATATATCAAAAAAAATGGTTTGGTGGAGTGCCTTAAACTTATACATTTTCATATTGGAAGCCAAATAACAAATATACGCCATATAAAATCGGGGCTTAGGGAGATTGCGCAATTCTACTCAGAAATAAATGCGCTTGGTTTTAGAATAGATTTTGTTGATGTTGGCGGCGGGCTTGGCGTTGATTACGATGGCACAAACAGTACCCATTCCAGCTCGGTAAACTATTCCGTGCAGGAATACGCAAACGACGTTGTTTACGCCATTGCAGACACCTGCGATAAGCTATTGCTCCCGCACCCAAATATAATAGCGGAGACAGGCAGGGCTTTGACCGCTCACCACAGCCTGTTGGTTTTTGATGTTTTGGAGCGAACCTCGCTTGCATATTTTGAAGATGTGAAAAGGGAAATAAACAGCGAAGACCCCGATGTTTTAAAGGACTTGCTCGCCATATACAAAGGGCTTGTGCAAAAAAATTTAGCCGAGAGCTGGCACGATGCCGTTCAAATTCACGATGATGTTCTGAACAATTTTCGCATGGGAACTATAAATTTGGAAAACAGGGCCATTGCGGAGCGGTTGTTCTGGTCAATTGCCCGCAAAGCGAACCGCATAGCTCAGGATATGCGCCACCCGCCTTATGAGCTTGACAAACTGCCAAAGTTGCTCGCAGAAAAATACTTCGGCAATTTTTCCCTTTTCCAAAGCCTGCCAGATGCTTGGGCAATAGACCAGATTTTCCCGATTATGCCTCTGCAACGCTTGGACGAAGAACCCTCCGTGAATGTGACCATTCAAGACATCACCTGCGACAGCGATGGGAAAATTGAATTGTTTGTAAGTAGCGGAGAAATATGCAAAACGCTTCCGCTGCACCACCTTAAAGAAGGCAAGCCGTATTATTTGGGCGTTTATCTGGTTGGGGCATATCAGGAAATTTTAGGCGATTTGCACAATTTATTTGGCGACACCAATGTTGTTCATATAGCTTGCAGCGAGGATTCTTACGAAATTGATAAAATCATAGCCGGAGAATCCGTTTCTGATGTTTTGGAATATGTGAATTTTTCTGACAAAGCCCTTGTGCGCACTATGGAAAACTGGGTTAAAGATGCGGTTCAAGACGGCAAAATATCCAAACAGGAAGGCAGGGAGTTTTTGAGCATTTACCGTTCCGGTTTGTACGGATATACCTATTTGGAGTAGGAATTTGAAAATAGAGGAAAATTTAATTGCGAAAATAAAAGAGCACGCTCTTTTTGCCGTGCTTTTAGACCCAGATTCTTCGGAAACAGATGCTTTTTGCGAAATTGGCAAAGCCGCTTTTGAAGCCGGAGCCGATTTGCTCTTAGTGGGCGGTTCTTTGATAGGCAACGCGAATTTGCCAAAAAAAGTTGCAGAGTTAAAAAGCCTTGTGAAAATTCCCGTTGTGCTTTTCCCCGGCGGAGCCTCGCAAGTTGTGCCGGGTTTTGACGCTATGCTTTTCACATCTCTTGTGAGCGGGCGCAACCCGCAGTATTTAATAGAGGAGCAGTTGAAAGGCGGTTTGATAGTAAAATCGCTTGGCATAGAGGCGTTCCCAACCGCTTACATGCTAATAAACAGTGGGCCGGCTACGGCGGTGGAATACATCTCAAACACAAAACCAATTCCCGAAAACAAACCCAAGCTCACAATGGCACACGCGGTTGCCGCAGAGCTGATGGGTATGCGCTGGACATATTTGGAAGCGGGCAGCGGCGCGGAAAAACCTATCCCTTTGGAGCATATAACTCTAACACGCAAAGCGACTAACTTAAACATAATAGCTGGCGGCGGCATAATAACCCCAAAAGATGCAACTGCCCGCGTACAAGCCGGAGCCAACGTTATAGTCACGGGAACCATTTGGGAAAAAAACTTAGATATAAACTTGATGAAAGAATTTGCCAGGTCTATTCATGGCAGGGATTAAATTCACATCTCTCTCCATAGGCTACAAAAAACCTTTGGCAGAAAATTTATCCTTGGAAATTCCAGCGGGCGTCACTTGCTTAATAGGCCCAAACGGCAGCGGCAAAAGCACTCTCCTAAAAACCATAGCGGGTTTGATAAAACCGCTCGCGGGTTCGGTTTTTATTTTTGAAAAAAATTGCTCAACCATAAATAAAAGGGATTTGGCAAAGCTGGTGGCTTTTGTGCCGTCCAGATTTCCATCAGAGGCGAATATAAGCGTTTTTGATTTTGTTGCCCTCGGAAGAATTCCGCACACAAAAGCCCTTGGCAAATTGGAAAAGCCCGATTTGGAAAAAATAAATTTTGCGATGGAACAGGCAGAGGTTGCAGACTTTGCAAAACGCAGGGTCAATAACCTAAGCGATGGGGAAAAGCAACGTGTTTCGCTTGCGAGAATGTTAGCGCAAGACACAAAAATTTTGCTATTGGACGAACCAACCGCATTTTTGGATTACCCGCATCGCACAAAATTGTTTGAATTTTTGAAAAATTTATGCACTGACAAAACTTGCCTAATCTCCACGCACGAATTGGATTTAGCAAAAAAATACGCCCAAAATATACTGCAAATAAACGGCAAAGGAAATGCCTATCTAAATTCAGCGGAAAACACAATTATAGAGTGGATATAAAAATGCTTGACTTTTCCAAAATACCAGAACTCACCGGAGCGGTTTTAGAACCCGCCGATATTCAGGGCTGCGCTGTGAAATGCTCTACCCTAGCCTTTGCAACGCAAAACGACATCTCCTTTTGCGTAGAAAATTCCGCTCACGGCGCGGCAAGAACAACAAAAGCCGCAATGGTTTTTGTGCCAAAAAATTTCAACGGCTGGGCTGGCGAAGCAAAAGTTTTGGCAAGGGTGGAAAATCCCTACAGAGCCATAATAGAATGTGCGGAGATTTTGAATAAAAAAGAATTAGCACCTAGCGAAATTCATTCCTCGGCGCAGATAAGCCCAAATGTTTTAATCCCCGCTGGCGTAAAAATCGGGGAGAATTGCGTTTTGCATTCAGGCGTTAATCTTTACCCGAATGTTGAGATAGGCAGCGGAACAATTTTGCACTCAGGCGTTGTGGTTGGCTCTCGCGGGTTTGGTTTTTACGAATGCAACGGGGAGCAGATAGCCGTGCCGCATTTTGGCGGAGTGGTTATTGGAAGCGATTGCGAAATTGGCCCCAACTCCGTTGTGGCTGCTGGTTTTTTAGAACCCACCAAACTCGGAGATTTTTGCAAGCTGGACAGTTTTGTGCAAATTGGGCATAACTGCATTGTGGGCAACAATGCAATTTTCTGTTCGCAGTCCGGGCTGGCAGGCTCGGTTATTGTGGAAGACGATGTGACCTTAGCGGGCGGCGCACAGGTTGCGGGGCATTTAACCCTGGGCAAAGGCTGCATAATAGCGGCAAAAGCCGGCGTAACAAAAAGCATAAAACCGGGGGCAAGAGTCGCCGGCTTCCCCGCCGTTCCTATTGAGGAATGGCGGAGGGGTATAGCAATTTCTTTTCAATCCATTGAAAAAAATGCCAAAAATTAAAAGTTTTTTCTCTTTTTTTGTTCTTTTGTCATTTTTTTGGATATTTACTTAAACCGCCAAATATGAACGTTTGGGGGTTGCTAAGTTACTGGCTATGGTACAAGATAGACCTTACACCCTAAGCCCCCTCAACAAGGAGAACAATCAAATGAGCAAATCCCTATCAACCATTGCGCTAGTAATGGTTTTGGTAAAAACTTTCTAACTAACTAGCGCTCTCTTTTACCTTTACCAAATATCCAAGGCCGTATTGAAGCCCATTTATGGTCAAGGATGCGCCGGATGAATTGAAATTAACCCCGCTAACCCTGCCGTCTTGGAAGGCGTAGCCTACGCTCTTTGCGCCGTTTGTGCTAACCACTTCAACAGTGTATTCGCCGCCTAAATAAGAAGTACCGGTCTCAGGGTTTTTCCCGTTCCATTTTACGGTTGTATCTCCGCCCTTGCTATCATCCATTGTAAAGCCAATTTCGCCAACAACATTGCTATCTTTGTCTTTAATAAGAACTGTGCCCTGGCTATTCCCTTCCATAACGTAAATGTTGAATTCCCTTTCGGATAAACCTTTGTGATGAAAAGAGGATTCCATAACGCGAACATCTTTGCCCAATAGCGGGGTTGCGCTCGCGTTGGTTATGCTCTGTGCTTGCATATTCTGCATATTCATAAAATCCTGCATATTGGAAGCAAGCGTGGAAATTGCAGAAGTTGAGTTTTGCGTAAATTCCAATTGCGAGAATTGCGCTAACTGCGTGATAAATTCGGTATCTTGAGCCGGATTGAGCGGATCTTGATATTTCAGCTGAGTTACGAGCAAATTCAAGAACTGGTCTTTGCCCATTTCATTCTTTTTGTTAAAAAGGCTGCTATTGCCTTCATTTACAACAGCATCATTTTCTACCTCAATCGAGCCGTCTTCTTTCCTAGACAAACTTCCAGACGCCTTGCGGTTTGCAGTAGTTTGAGAAGTGTTGTAATCGGCTACGTTTCCTGTGCTTATGGTATTAGCACTTCCTGTGTTTATGGTATTAGACATGATATGCCCTCCTTATGCTAAATATTCCATTGTGTTGTATCCTAGCCGCCTACCGGTATCGGAACTTTCATTTTTCCCTGTGGAAACAGCCAAATGCTGCTCCCTGCCTCTGTGATGCTTGCGGTTGTTTTGTTTTTGCTCGCGTTGCTCCTGCCTTTCTGCCAAAGAATAAGCATCTTGCCTATCGCGCTGCTCAACGGAAACTTCCAAGCGGTCCAGCGTTATCCCGTGTTTTTCCAAACCTTCGCGCAAAAGCCCTATATGGGTTTCCAATGCGGATTGTGCCGTGACGCTCTCAACCCGTGCGTGAATTTGCATTTCGCCGTGATTCAAAGTTATACGCAAATCCACCTGCCCCAAATGTTCCGGGCGCAGTTGCATTGTCATTTTTTGCTCGCCGGTTGGCGTTGTTATAAATTTTGCCTGAGCTATAACCTGGCGAACAACCTCAAATTCATTTATGCGTTCCTGCATTTTTTGAGGCATAGTTTCATAAGTGGTTTGCAATTTCTCGCCAGTTCTTGGGTTCACCAACTCTATTTTCAAGCCTTCGCCTTCCCAAACAGCCCTAACTTCCGGCTGTACCTGATGCTGCGCCTGTTGTATTTGCCGCATCTGCTGCGGCTGTGTTTGCAAAGTTTGCTGCGATAGCTGAGTTTGGCTCACCTGCTGCGCTTCTTGATTAAAGCCCTTGCGCTTGCTCTTTTCCGCCTTTTGAGGGTTAAAAAGAGTGTTTGCCAATTTTATATCTACTTCTTCTTCAAAAGCTAAATCTTCAAAGGCCAAATTTTTCTTGGCTGGGTCTTTTATTTCAATTCCGTCATCTGTTTGGGAATCCGGTTCTTCCTCTTCAAGAGCGAGTTCCTCTCCTTCATCAACATTCTGATTTTTGGAGTTAAAGTGTTCCGCTGTTTTAAGTATATGCTTGAGTTTTTCCTTTTCCTCTTCGGTCAGCTCGCCGCGCAAAAATTTTCTCAAAAGAGCGTGGAAGGTTTGGACTAACTCATCCTCTGCGGATTCTCCTAAACTAAGAGTATCTTCGCTCACAGCACCAAATAAATTCTCTTTTACCAAAGTTGGAACGCTATCTTTAGCAAGGCCGGAAACATTTTCTTTAGATGAATCAAAAATAAATTTATTATCTGAATCAACTTCAAGTTTTTTCCCTGAAATTAAAACAGGTTCTTTAGATGAACGCAAAGCAGATTTTTTTGCTGAATCAGAAACGGGTTCTTTTGCCGAATCTGCAACAGGTTCTTTTGCCGAATGGGAAACTGGTTCCTTCGTTAAATTGGGAACAGTTTTTTTAGGAGAATCTGCAACTGGCTCTTTCACCAAATCTACAGCAGGTTTTTTAGGTGAATCCGCAACGGGTTCTTTTGGTGTATTTACAACTGGTTCTTTCACCTGATTGTAAACAGGTTCTTTTGGTAAATCCGCAACGGGTTTCTCTGCCAGATTTACAACGGGTTCTTTCTCCGGATTGGAAACAGGCTCTTTTGGAGAATCAACAACAAGTTCGCCGAGCAAATCGGCGATTTTTCCATTTACCAAGTTCTCAATTCCATCTTTGGTCTCGTTTTTTGCAAATTTCCAAAGCCCTTCTATAAGTTCTCTGGCAAGGACTGGCTCATCAGAGACAGCTTTTGCCGCGTCTTTCAAATCTTTTGATGTTATCAATCCATTTTTCAGCAAGCTATTTACCAACGCCGCAAACTTAGGTGCATCTTTTGGCTTAACTCCCATCTCTTTTGCCAAAAGTTTTATGTTTTTTAAATCCTCTGGGGATATAGCTCCAAGAGGCGTATCTTCTTCCGGTTCGGAAATCAATTCTTCGGGCTGCTTGAACTCTATTTTCAGTTCTGCAAATATGTTTTTCATATCTTTCACCCAGTCTTCCATAAAGGCTTTCACATCGTTGGTGGATGTTTTTGCCATATCCATAATTTTAAACAGGCGAAAGACCTCCATTTGGTCTTCGGGGCTTAACTGCTTAAAAGCCTCATCGTTTTGAGCCATCAAGAGCGCTAATTCAAATGCTTCTTTCCCAGCTTCTTCGCCGAGTATTTCCTGCAAATTCTCCAGCACCTCGTTTTCGCCGTATTCCTCAAGAATACTGGAAAAAGTCTTTAAATCGGAGAAATCCATCATTCCAAATCCGCGAGGCCGCGCATCAGTTGCAGTGCCTTGTGTAGCACCTGTTCCATTGCTAACCATAGCCGATTGAAAAGCTACTTCAAAATTGCTAGAAGCCACTTGGCAAGAACCAAAAAAAGAGCCCGGGCCGGAAATCATTGCCTCTACAGGCGCTGGTATTGTTGACATCTTTTCCATATTATAATCCTCTCTCTCTCCAACCCAAAATTTTTGTGACCGAAGCGGCTTTTTGCGTATTCAACGCTCCTATTGCCGCTAAAAGTTTGCCCTGCGTGCGGGTGTCCGCAACTCTCTTTATTATGCGTGCAGTAGAAGTATCATCTAAATTCATCAAAATTGGAGCGGCCTCCACAGGTTTCATAGCGGCATAGACTTGTGCCAATTCCTCAATTTTCTGGTCGGAGAGAACTTGTGACTCCCCCACCCTTTTATCGATATCTTTTCTGTTTTGGTCAATTTTCGCCAAATTTTGGCTAGTTTCCAGCTTTAAAAGCTCCAAACGGGCTGCTTCTTCCTGTATTAACCTCTGTTTTTCTTCCAATTCTTCCGCCAGCCTGCGATTTGCCTCAAATAGCTTGCTCTGCTCAAAGTCGTGAGCCTCTTGCTCCGGTGTGTGCCTTTCCAGATAGCCAGCAATTCTCCTCTTGCTTTCGTCGTCCATTTCGCCAACTTCCAGCTTTGCCGTTCCTGTAACGAGCAAAACCGTAAAGAAAACCACAGGGAAAAGCAACACCGATGCCAACCCTACGCCTATCAAATCTCTTGCTCTAATATCCATACAAGCAAATATAGCAAAAATTGTGCCATTTTTTAAGGGGGGGCCTGGACAAAATTTCGTTTGTCATTTTTTTGTATATTTTATAAATCCATCCCTCAACAAGGAGTTCACTATGAGAACACGGTTTTCTAAACTCGCGCTTATGGTAACCGTTGCGCTTGCCTTTGCATTCACATTTTCTTGCTCATCAGATGATTCTTCGCCTAGCGGCAGCGATTTGTCCTCGTCTAGCGGTGGGGGCGGCTTTTCTAGTTCATCGTCTTCTGATAGTGATATTACTTACCCAAACGGCCTTAATGTAAAGGGCGATGCTAAAGGCAGCGGAGCCAATATCTGCATCATAAGGGGAGAAAGCAGCGGAACGGAGATGACGACATTATGCGGAACTGAAGTTGCAGAATATATTGAATTCTACATCATCGATCGCGCTGGCAGTAATAAGTATCCCTTGACGGCTGCCAATCAAAACTGTATGCTCAACAGCACAAACGAACTTACATGCTATGGCGGAATAAATTTGGTAAACGGCACAGCTAAGGTGGACGTGAGCAATATCACAGGCTTAACCGGTACATGGTACTTATATGCAAAAATCATAGATGGCAAAATAACTGGAGACCCAGTTGAACCTATGAAGATAGCCACAATCACGCCAATGACAATGGAGCCGGAGGATTGAACCCCGATACCAGCCTACGGATGTTCGCCAGCGAGTAAGTAGCGGGCGGGCGTCTAAACCCGTTTCAAAGCTCTAACCTGTTCACGAGGGAGATTTGTTGCTTTAAGAACATCTGCAACAGAAAATCCCTTTGCAAACATATTCTTGGCTGTTTGCAGGATACCTTTTTTCAAGCCACTAGCCTCACCCTCTTTCTTGGCATAAGCAATGCACGCTCTCTGGTCGTATTCGTTTCTCATAACAGCCTCATATTTATAAAGCTCA
>Ga0268262_10004617_pt1 | contig 14128 bp, 13 predicted proteins | sample TergutNc150P3_FD_190354 | JGI IMG/M metagenome (GOLD analysis project Ga0268262, IMG submission 190354) | Nasutitermes corniger P3 segment gut microbial community from laboratory colony in Florida, USA - Nc150 P3 (SPAdes) (version 2) | ecosystem: Host-associated > Arthropoda: Insects >... | reverse complement strand
TGAGCCTCTTATTGTTTTGAATAAAATCGATCTTGACCCGGACGACATTGACGTGAACGAACGTATCGAAGATTTTAAACGTACCGGTTACAAGATACTGAGTGTTTCGGCAAAAACAGGCGAGGGGATCGACGAGCTTAGAAACCAAATTGCAAATAAAACTTCTGTGCTGACAGGCCAGTCGGGGGTAGGAAAATCAAGTTTGATTAACGCCTTACAGCCGGGGCTTGATATTAAAGAAGGAGAGTTAAATGAAAAGTACAACCGCGGCGTTCACACAACCACAATGTCATTCATGATAGAACTTGAAAACAACACGCGGTTAATTGACACCCCGGGAGTGCGCCTTTTTATTCCTGACGGAATAGAAAAAGATGAAATAATTACACACATGAGGGAGTTCGCCCCGCTTGCGGGCAAGTGCAGTTTCGGAATGTCATGCACCCATAAAACCGAGCCGGGCTGTAAAATTCTGGAAGCGGTTTCCGCCGGGTTCATTCACGAGGATCGCTACGAAAGCTATCTGCGTATAAGAGATAGTCTTGAAGGTAAATACGGTGATGACTGAAAAATTTATAATTGATAAATCAACGATTGATAAATCGACGATTGACAAATCGACGCTGGCTGAAAAAACGCAGATACTACTTGAATACCCAAAGATAATGGAGAATGCCGCAGGTTTTGCGGTAAGCGAAGAAGCTTCGGCTGTAATAAAAGATTTAAAGCCGGTTTATGACGCAGATAAAGCGGCACAGATAAAAGAAATTGTCGTTGCAATTCACACGCTGATAAAATCGCGCAATGACGAACCGCATTCATGGCTTCCTTCAATCGGGTTCCTTCTTCCAAAAACAGAGACACCCGGCGCTGTACTGGCTCTTGACGAAGCGCTGGCAATAGGGCTTTTTATCGAACGCGCCGCAGAATTAACCAACTGGATAACCAAAGACCGCGGCGACAGGGAACAGGAAACCGGCGGCAGGCAGAAACTTCTTGCCATGCTTGGCGGAGATGCTTTGCCAAACTGCGCGCCCGCATCTTCGGAAATTTTCAAGATAATCGACAGGGAAGGAAACTTGCGCGATCTTCCGTCGTTACGCGCAATAAAAAAACGCATAAGCGCGCTTGAAAAAGAACTGAAAACGTCGGTTTCAGGCTATACAGGGCAAGATGAATACAAACGTATGCTTCAATCGCCTCTTCCGTCGCAAAGGGACGGAAGGACGGTACTGGCGGTAAAATCCAACTACCGCGGACGAATCAACGGGATTGTGCATGAAGTATCTTCCAGCGGGCAGACTGTTTTTATAGAGCCTCTTGACGTAGTTGAAAAAAACAACGATATTCTGCTTGAAAAACGAAATCTTGACGCGGAAGTGCAAAAGATTCTGCGCGAACTAACGGAAAAAATAAACGCCCACGCTGAAAATCTTAAAACATTGCACGCAACAATCATAGAACTGGAATGTTTAAGGGCAAGGGCAAAATATTCGCTTGCAACAAAAGGGCATTTTACCAAAGACGCAAACGGCGAACATGAAACGCTTATTCTTAAAAAAGCGCGCCACCCAATGCTGAAAAAAGCGGTTCCCATCAATATAGAAATGAAAAATACCACCCGCACTTTAATCATTACAGGTCCTAACACCGGCGGAAAAACCGTAGCCCTTAAAACTCTGGGCCTTCTTGCCATGATGAACCAAAGCGCGCTTGCCCTGCCGCTTGATGAGGGAAGCGTCCTTCCGCTTTTTGACGGAATATACGCCGACATCGGCGATGAGCAGTCTATCGATCAGTCTCTTTCCACTTTTTCAGCGCACATTACAAAAATATCGGCGATTACTTCCTGCGCAACGGAAAATTCGCTGGTTCTCCTTGACGAACTTGGCTCCGGAACTGACCCGGAAGAAGGTGGAGCAATCGCGATGGCGGTGCTTGATTATTTAATAGAAAAAAATTCGCGAATGATAATTACCACCCATCACGGAATATTAAAAAATTACGGCTACACAAGGCAGAACGTAGAAAACGCGTCTGTTGAATTTGACGCGCAGACTCTTTCGCCTACCTACAAAATAATCAACGGGCTTCCCGGAGAAAGCAGAGCGATTGACATCGCCGCAGCCAACGGGCTTAACGGCGTAATCGTTGAAAACGCCAGAAAATATATTGATGAGGAAAAATCGAATATATCGGGATTGATAAAGGGGCTGGAACAAAAACAAAGGGAGCTTGCCGGAATTGAACACAAAAGCGCGATTGAACAGAACAGGCTTAAAGAAGAAAAACGAAAAGCCGACTTAAAAGAATTACAATTAAGGCAAAAAGAGACGGAACTGAAACGCGAATCGCTTGGGAAACTTCAGGTATTTCTGGGCGAAAGCCGTAAAACTCTTGAAAACCTTGTCCGCGAGTTAAAAGAGGGAGAAGTAAGCCGCGAAAAAACACTGAAAGTCAAGGAATTCCTAAACGACCTTGCGCGTAACGCGGAAATGGAAAGCGCCGCCCTTGATGAGGAAGAAAAGCTTGTAAGCGAACAATTTTTGAAGACGCGTGAAAACGGCGAAACAAGCGGCTCAGCAGACAGCGCTATTTTTGCGCCCGGCGTAGAAGTTTTTGCGGGTCTTTCAAAACAACGCGGCGTTATTGTCCGCGCCGGCAAGAAAAGCGCCGCCGGCAATTCATGGATAGTAAAAACAGGCTCGTTAAAAATCAGTTTCCCGGAAAAGGATTTGGTTCCCGCAGACCCCGTAAAAACCAAAACAACCGCTTCATGGGCGGCGGAATACGGCGCGGCGGGAGAAGTTGTCTTTGAATTAAAACTTTTAGGAATGAGACTTGGGGAAGCTACGGAAGCCCTTCGCCGCCAGATAGACGCCGCGGTTCTCTCGGGCATAAAAAGTTTTTCCGTTATTCATGGCATGGGAAACGGTGTATTGCAAAAGGGAATTCATGACTATCTTAAAAATGATCCCGCTGTGGCGGATTATTATTTTGCCCGCCCGGAAGTTGGCGGCTTCGGCAGGACGGAGGTTGTTTTACGATAGATGTATGTTTGAGGCAAGATGTATGCCTAAGATTTCTAATGGGGAAAAAGACCGATATTAATAAAAGCCGGGCATACATCTCTAGAGCGCATGGGGGACATGGTAGATCGCACGCCACAGTGCCAGACGTGATTTTTTGTTGACTGACATTGGGCGTGTCCTGGTATTTTCAGTGTAATATTATTTTATAACAATTATTTTGTTTTCCATTTTAACCATAAAGCAGGACGAACTCCGCCTACACATTTACCATCGGCAATGTTACCTTTCAATATGTTGTTACCTTGAATACCTATATTACCGTCACCGTGTATGTATACAGCTTTCACACTAACACGACCGGGTGTGCGTATCCACCACCAGGAATTCCATTTATCTCCTTCAAATTTTGCACTTCGCTTGCTATTGTTTTCATCTTTTCTTTCAAACCAATATCTTTGTTTTTTCCCCGGATTTAACAATTTTGAACTGCTATCACCGAAATACCGGCAAATGACTTCCTCAAGATTTAATATAAATATGCTGTCTTTCGTATCTTTTCCGCCTTTTGTACCGTACCAATGATTGTCAGGATTTTTATTTATTACCTTAATTATTTTTGATTGTTCAATTTTACTGAATTTGTCATAAAATTCACCGTTAAGATATTTTCTTAACGAACAATCAGCCCATGTAATAGCCCTATAAAAGTCATGGTAAGGACGCATTTCTATAATATATTCAGTTATAATCAAAACCTTATTGTCTTTTATGTCGAGAATGCGCCAGTTATAGCCGCCGAATGATATTATTGAGCCTATTTTTATGTCTTTCATAATTTTTCCAAATTATTATATAAACGCAAGTTTTCCTCTACTCTCTTAATATTTTCATCACAGTATCTTGTAAAAATGATTTATATCCATCTTCGGAAAAATGGCTTCCGTTTTCCAATAATTCTAATTCACAATCACATAATAGTTTTGCCGTTCTTTCCGCCATAATATATGGTATAACATCATCTTTTTTACTATGCTGCATATATACTTTTGCTTTAATCTCAGACAGATTAAATCCCCAATCCTTAAATCGTAATCTAAGATTTTGTCCCTCGCCAAAGCAATTATTAGCCATGGAATCTTTAATAAAATCTTGTTCTTTTTCTTGCTCTGTAAAATGTGAAAAAAATACTTCAAACGCTATTTTTTGAGAATCTTCAACGGTTATTTCCTTTGTTATGGGGAAAGGCCAGTTTTTTTGTACTTCGCTGTCATATAATGCCGGCGTTCCGCTATACACATAGACATTCCTTGTTTTATCCGAACATGCTTTCGCTATTGCATATCCATAGAGAGCACCCGCTGATGAAGCCAAAATATCGAATTTATCGATCCCTAATTCCTTAATCAGTTTTGCGGTTATTGTTCCATACTCTAAAAGATTTTGTAATACATAAGGAGGAGATTCTCCGTATCCTGGTCTTGCGATACAGATAATTCTGGCAATTTTTCCCAAATTGTCAAAATAACCGGTATCTTTAATACTAGCCATTGTACCATGTTGTACCAAAATTGGAAAGCCGCTGCTATTTCCAAAATCATTGTACGCAAGTACATTTTCACCGCTAAAATTAAATTTCTTAATCATGTGCTCCTCTTTTATTAATTCCATTCTATTTTATAAAATTAACTCCATTGGTTTATCCGTGTCTTCATTAAATCCCAAATTTATATATAATTTATATCCGGCTTCAGTTGCATTTAAGTTTATACGATTTACCCCTATTGATTTTGCTTCTTTTATTATTTCTTCAATTAAATATTTAGCAATTCCTTTCTTTCTATATTCAGGAAATGTATATACATTCAATAATCTTCCGACTTTACCGTTTAATAAATCTGGATTTGCCGGATAATCAAATATAAATAAATATGCCGTTGAAACAATATTTCCGTTATATTCACCTACTATTCCAATAAAGTCATTTTTTCTGATATGTTCGTCAAAATATATTTTTAGACTATTTTCGATTTGTTTTTTATTCGTATCATTTATTTTATCATGGAAACAATCCTTTAAAAATATAATTCTTAGACTGACAAATAAATCCCTGTCATTTTCATTCAATTTCCTGAATACAACATTTTCTTTAATATTATTATTCATATAAATATTCCTCCATTTTTATAATATCAACTAATTATCTTTTCTCATAAATTTTTCGCCGACTTTTTTGAAACCGTATTTTTCATATAATCCATGCGCGTCATTTGTTGCCAAAATCCCAGACATTCCGTTTAATTCTTTCATTTTTGTTATTATTTCAATTAATTTTGTCCCTAAACCATTTTTACGATATTGTGTATCTATAATCACATCGCAAAGCCAATAAATTGTAGCATAATCAGTTACAATTCTTGCAAACCCAATCATTTCTTCTTTTAAGTATATTCCTATACATATAGAATTTTCGATTGCCTTTACCGTTGTTTCCCTTTTGCGATTATTTGCCCAATAACTTTTTCCCAATAATTCACATACTTTGTCTATCGAAATCAGGCTTTTGTTATCGCTGAATTTATATTCGCCAAAAATTATATTCACAATTTATCTCCTTACAGAATAAATATCATATTAGAAACAAAAAAAATTAACAATTTTAATCATTTTTAAATTTTCTAATAAGAGCAAACCTTTCCACTGAAAAAATGCCCGGCACTTTTTTTAATTATCAACGGTAAATCCAATCCTTCCGGTTTCCGGCGGTCTTGCTATAAGGTTATTCAGGGCAACGATTATTTCATTCACACGGTTATCGTTATTTTCCATGTAAAGCAATAATAATCTGCGGAGTTCTTCAATTTGCTCATTTGTATCTGTTTTTGTAAGTATATAATGCCTTAGTTGGACAAATGCTCTCATTATCTGTATATTAACATCTATTGCTTTTGGGCTGTTCAATACCGCCGCTAACATTGCTACACCTTGTTCTGTGAATACATATGGCAAAGTAGACCTGTATTTAAGTTTTTTAAGGTGGTCGCAATTTGCGACCACCTCATCAAATTCTTCTTTTGACAAATTGAACATAAAATCGTGAGGAAACCGCTTTATATTTCTTTTTACAGCTTCATTTAGACGTTTAGGCTCAACTCCATAAAGAAACGCTAAATCACTATCCAGCATTACTCTTTTCTCACGAATAATAAATATTCGTTTCTGGATTTTAGTTATATCTTTTTCCATAATATCTCTCCTTTTGTCTTTTCCATGAAAAATACATATTATATTTCAACAAATGAATAAAACAATATTCATAATGTTGATACAATATATACGGTGCGGAGATGTGTTTTTGCTTTATTATAAGAAACAGAAATAGAAAGAATTTAGCAATTTATTTTGTATTATCTATTCAGACGTATAGTATTATTAAAAATCTTTTTGCCCCAACGCTTTTGGCGCGGTTTCTTTTCCGCTGAAAAGAACAAGGGTTATAAGCGTAATTAAAAACGGCATCATGCTAAAAACTTCCGAGGGCAGAAATTGAAGTTTTTTGATGTTTACAATATTTACTGCCATGCTGGAAGATACTCCGAACAGGAAACTGGAACCAAGTATGCCTAACGGCAGCCAACGTCCGAAAGAAACAGCTGCAAGGGCGATAAAACCTTTTCCGTTAATTGTGCTTACGGTAAACTGAATGTCCTGAGTAAGAACAATACAGCCGCCGGCAAGGCCCGCGAGAAGGCCGGAAATAATAACGGCGGCATAACGAAGTTTAATTACATTAACCCCCGCGGAAGCCAGAGCCTGCGGGTGTTCGCCCGCGGCGCGAAGACGTAGCCCCCACGGGCGTTTGTACATCATAAACCAACTGACAGCCAGAATGATAAGCGCAATCCAAATGGTGGGATAAAGTCCGAAAAGACCTGATCTCATTCCCATTCTGTAATTCATACTGCGATCCATACGAAAAACAAGCTGGCAAACAAAAACAGTTAAACCGTTGGCAAGAAGATTTATTCCCGTGCCGGAAACAACCTGATCCGCCCTTAATGTAATGGAAGCAAAAGCGTGAATAAGTGAAAAAAGCCCGCCCGTAAGCGCGGCAAGCAAAAGCGCAATCGGAATGGAAAGACCTGTTCTCGTTTCCAAAATAACGTGGATAATCGCGGCGGTCATCGCTCCAATCGACATTAATCCTTCAAGCGCGATATTCACCACGCCTGAACGCTCGCAGATCATGCCTCCGATAGCGGCAATTAAAATAGGGGCGACAATCATAAATGTAGATGCAAACATTCCCATTACCGCCCTTCCCTTCCGGCTTTTTCTTTCATGCGCCATTCAACAAACATCTGCATTCCGGCGCGAAGCGAAATAAAAACTACTACCAAGCCCATGATAATCGAGGTAATTTCTCTCGGTATTTGCCGCGACTGCATTAAAGGCTGCGCCGACTTTAACATTCCAAAAAGCAAGCCTACAATAGAAATTCCCGCCGCTGTACAACTGCCGCCGAGCGCTACCGCGATACCGTCAAAACCATATCCGTCAAAGGCGGCAAGCACGCGCCCGTAATTGAACAACCCAAGTGAAACCGAAGCGCCGGCAAGACCCGCAAACGCCCCGGATATCAGCATGGACGCGGTAATATTAAAATTTACGCGCATACCGGCGTAAAAAGCCGCTTCTCTGTTATAACCCGCGGCGCGCAGGGAATAACCAAGCGTTGTTTTTTCCATTATGATCCAATAAATCACAACCGCAAAAACGGTGAACCAAAAGCCGTAATTCAACCTTGAACCATTTGTAAGAGAAGACATCACGGAGCTTGAGATAGACGCCGTTATGGGAAAATCAGGAGTTTTAAAAGTATTTGTGCCATGAATATTCAAAATAATAATACGGTGAACATAAAGGGCTATGTAGTTCATCATAATGGTGGAAACTACTTCCGAAACTTTGTACCGCGCCTTAAAAAAACCCGCTATTCCGCCCCACAAAGCGCCCGCGAGCGTTGCGCCCATGACAGCTGCAATCCAGTGAAGAACGGGCACAGGCGGGAAAAAAAGAGCTGTAACCTGCGCGGCGGTAAGACCGGCAATGTACTGCCCTTCCGCGCCTATGTTGAACAAACCCGAGCGGGATGCAAATCCCATTGAAAGCCCGCAGAGGATCAACGGAATGGAACTGACAAGCCACTCGCCGATATAACGCGAATTCCATGTTCCGCGCCGGGAATCGAATCCGCTTACCACCTGAAGTATCGCCTGATACATTCCCGAAGGGTTTTTCCCAATTGCGATAAGAAGAATGGTAGCGGTAAGAAAACCAAGAACTACGGCAACGACGGAAGTTACTCCGTCGCCGCCCGTAAACAGTTCCAGTATTTTGTTTTCTATTTTGTTTATTTTAGTCGTCAATTGCTCTTAAATTTTTCGGGAAACCGGGTATACGAACCGCGGCGGAAAGGGTAGGAGCAATTTTAATTTCGCCATTAATAATTTGTTTTTTTACAGTATCAAGTTTATTATTAATAGATCTGCTCATGGCCGGATTAACTGTAGAATATCCTACGCCGTCCGCTTTTAAGTCAAATGTAATAACTTCGCCCTTAAAAGAATTATTTTTAACGGCGTTAAGCGCGTAAACCAGACTGCTCTCTACTTTCTTAAGCATGGAAGTTAGTACGGCGGAATCTCCTTTATCGTTGAAAACGCCTTCTTCATGTTGATCGGAATCTACGCCGATAGCCCAGACGTTTTTACCGGACGCGCGGTATTCTTTTGCCTGCGCGATTGTTCCGTTGCCGCTACCGCCCGCCGCCGAATAGATCACATATACGCCGGAATCATACCAGTTTTTTGCCTGTGTTTTCGCAAGAGCCGGCTCGCCCCAACTGTTTACGTAGTAATCAACAATTTGAGCGTTGGGTATTACGGAAAGAATACCTTGCACATAACCGACTTCAAACTTTGTAATGGTAGCGCCAGGAACTCCGCCGATAAAACCAAAACGCGGATTAGCGATTCCGTCTTCAAGGGCTTTTAAAGCCGCCGCGACGCCGACAAGATAGGAACCTTCATGCTCGGCATATATGGCCTGCATTACATTTTTCGGCCGAAGCCAGTCAACATCAACTATCATGTACTTTTGATTCGGATTTTCAGAAGCCACTTTTTCAAGGGCTTCACTCCAAGTAAAACCTGTAGCGATAATTAAATTATAATCTTCGTCCGTAGCCTGCCTAAGATTAGGAATGTACATATCCTGAGTTTGCGCGGTAATAAAGTCATAAGTCTTCCCCCTCTGCGTTGGATTGTCCCAAGTATCCCCGTAAAATTCCAGAATACCTCTCCAAGCCGCCGCGTTAAAAGACTTGTCATCAATTCCCGTAGCGTCGGTAAGAAGACGGACAGTAACTCCCGCATCCATCCCCACGGCTGTCTTCTTTTTACAACCAACCGCAAAAAGCGAAACAATCACCAAGCTTACGCAAATAAACATTTTTCTCATATAATCCTCCTAATATTTAGCGATGGGCACACCCGGATTCGAACCAGGGACATCTTGCGTGTAAAGCAAGCACTCTAACCAGCTGAGTTATGCGCCCCGCAACCGTTGCATCTCCTGTAACCAAGATTTAGCGGAAGCTGACCGAAGGACAAACAGCCGATAAATCTCTAATCTTTTTTAAACCTAAGATTACTAAAAAATCCCTAATTTTATACCGTTGTCCGTAGGCAGCCGCTTTTTTGAAGCAAAGCTTCAAAAAAGCGGCTGATGGGAGTCGAACCCACGTCTCCAGCTTGGAAGGCTGGGGTAATAGCCGTTATACGACAGCCGCAAAACAACGATATTGGGGACATATTCTCAAAAATAAGGGGTTTTGTCAAGATACCGGGTTTATAGGGTTTTAGTCTTCGGAATCGGAAAAAACCCAGCGATTGCTGAATCCTGCCGAAGAACGGCCCGGAGCGTCATAGCTATAACCTGTATCAAATAATTCAAATGAATCATCTGAAAGATTGATAATATCCGCCCTTCCGTAATATTCCCAGTTATTGTGTGAATATTCAAATTCATTACCGCCATTCCATCTCCAGTTGGAAAGGGAACTCGTTTCTCCTTTGGTGTTTTTAAGATAATATGTCCCGTCTTTTAGGATATATAACTGATAACCTGTAAGCTCCGGATTGGGACTATTTTCAATTATCCATGTTTTGCATAAAAAATCATGAGAATTGGAATTATTTTCCTGTTTTTTTGAAGGGGTGTCCTCCCTGATAATTACTTCCATAAACCCGGCTCCGGCAACACTGGAAAGAATTTTATTAACCTGATTTGCCGGAATTTCTTTTATCAGCACGCGGGTAAAATTATTGAATTTTTCCGTAGCCGGTTTTAGATCAATATTTTTTAACTGTACAACGGCGTCCTGCGCGTTCTTTTCGACCATATAAGCGCCCACCTGAATTTGATATTTTTTATCACTGCCGGCGGCGGGAATTTTCCCTATTATTTTGGCGGGTAAATTTTGCTGAGAAAAGCATAAAAAGGAAATAAATAGAAAATGACTAAATAAAACTATACGCTTCATTCTTTCTCTCCGGCTTTTTTTACAATCAAATCAACAATCTCCTCAGGCGTAAGACTGCCGGTATCAATTACCAGATCAGCGAAAGAATAATCATCGGTATCAATATTATATAAACTGAGATAACGGCCGTGATCCTGCCTGTCCCGCATCTCTGTGAAAGCGGCAACTTCTTTTAGGTCTCCGCCTTCCCTGTTTACAATGCGCCCAGCCCTTATTTCCGCGCTTGCGTAAAGGTAAACCTTAACGTCGGCTTCTTTAAGCATCCATATCGCAAGGCGGGAGCCAAGCACACAGCCGCCTTCCTCGCGGGCAAGAGACACCTGCCTAGTATCCACTTCCCTGTCCCACGACTCATCATTTGCCGCAAGCTCCAGCACTTTTTTCAGTTCCAGCCCGCGTTCTTGGGCAAGGTTCCTGAAAGTAAAATTGATACAGCGCAAATTCAAGGTTTCCGCGGTCATTTTACTGACGGTTGTGTTCCCGCAGCCGCTTCTCCCTGAAATAGCGATCTTTATATTTTTTTTCATCTTCCGTGCCTCTTACTCAATATTCCTCAACTGCTCCCTGATATTTTCAAGGGCCTCCTTCATTTTAACAACTTCGGCGCTTACTTCAATTATAGTACTTTTTGAGCCGATTGTATTAATTTCCCTGTTAATTTCCTGGCATAAAAAATCAAGTTTTTTGCCCGGTCTTTGATTTTTTTCAGCTTCCGCCTTGAATTCCAAAAGGTGCGAATTAAGCCGCGCTATTTCTTCGGAAATTGTATACTTTAACAGGAGCGACGCCGTCTCAGCCAGCACGCGGTTTTCATCAACCTTATCTCCAAGCAGTTCCGCAAAACGGGATCTTATATTTTCTTTTAAGGTATTTTCTATTACAGGGACAAACGCCGAAACGGCTTTTACCGAAGAAACAATCGTTTCAAAATTCGCCAGTATATCTTCAGTTGTGTGTTGACCTTCCCTTTCGCGTTCTTTCACAAAAGATTGAACCGCCTCATTTAAAACAGGCTCAATCTCTTTCCAATAGCGTTCTTCGTCGCGGTTTTTTTCTATCTCAAGCACATTCTCCATTCTTAACAGGGTAGAAAGACCGCACTTTTCATTAAGGTCTAATTCGCCCGCAAGTTTGTTAATCGCGTCATAATACGCTTTCGCGGCGTTCACGTTTACGCTGATGTTAACAGGCGCGTTATATTCGCGCATGCGGATAGAAACTTCCACCTTACCCCTGCCGCAGCATGAAGCTATTTTCTCGCGGACTTTCGTTTCCAGGACAGAAAGCCATGGCGGAAGGTTGATATAGATTTCAAGATAGCGGCTGTTATAGCTTTTTATTTCCGCAGAAGCCGATAAATCCTTCCCTGTTTTTTCGCAATAAGCGTAACCTGTCATGCTAATCATGGCTTCCTCCAAAATGTTTGAAGAGTTTTACGCCGAGCGGCCAGTTGTTTCCGGCTCCAAGCGTAATAAAAAGATCGCCGGGTTTAAGCAGTTCGCATAATGGGGCAAAGGCGTCGTCCGGCTCGTCATAATAAAAGGCTTCCCTGCGTTTTGCGGTTTTTTCGTAGAGCGTTTTGCCGTTAACGCCGCCTTTGTAATTTTCCCTTGCGCTCGCGTATATCTTATGAAAGATAACAATGTCCGCGCTGTCGAAAGCCGAGGCAAATTCATCAAGAAGGGCTGAGGTGCGCGTATATGTGTGAGACATAAAACTTACGATTAATCTGCGCGACGGATAAAAATTCTTAATCCCGGAAAGGGTTTCTTTTATGGCGGTAGGATGGTGTCCGTAATCGTCCATAAAAATAATTCCGCCCGCTTCCCCGATAATTTCACTTCGGCGTTTTGTGCTTCTGAAATTTTCAAGCTCTTTAACGACAGATTGAATTTTGTCATTGTCCAGCCTTGCGCCCTGCTCTTTTAACAACAACGCCGTAAGAGCGACAGCCGCCGCAGCGTTCAGCGCCTGATGCCGACCCGGAATCCTCATTGTAAAATGGCTCGAAAATCCGGCAAGAGAAAAATGCGCCCTCTCTTTTTCTACGAAATAAGAAACCACTCGGTAATCGCCGGGCGCTGTAAACCCGTACGGAACAAGCGTAATCCCCCGCTTTTCACTTTCGATTATCTTAGCCGCCTCGTTTGCCCCCGGATCATCGGCGCAGTAAATAAGCTCTCCGCCTGAAGGAAGAAGGCGGCAGTATTCAACAAAGGCGTCCAGAATGGATTTATAATCCGGAAAATAATCCTGATGATCGCTTTCTATGGAAGTAAGTATTATGTACTTTGGATGAAACGATAAAAAATGCCTGCGGTATTCGCAGGTTTCCGCGATAAAGAATTTATCCCCCAGAATAAGCGTTGACTTCCCGCCGAAATCAAACGCGCCGCTTCCCGTAAGGATTTGAGCCGGAAGCCCCGCCCCCCGCGCGCAAACACCGGCAAGCGCTGTTGTTGTAGTTTTTCCGTGAACGCCGCACACTCCCGCAGAATCAAACCTCGCCGACCACATTCCAAGAGCGTCCGTGTATTTTATGACAGGAATACCGAGTTTTACCGCCTGCGCAAGTTCGGGGTTTGAATCCGCGCTGTAAGCGGCGGAATGTATCACCGTATCAATATCTTTAGTAATATGCGCAGCGTCAAAATTTTCATAGTAGGGAATTTGCAGGCTTTTTAAGATTTCGTCAGTATAAAAAACTTCGTTGGTATCGCTGCCGCTCACTTTTATCCCGGCGTTAAGTATAAGTTCAGCCAGAGCGCAAACTCCCGTCCCCTTAATCCCGACAAAATAAAACCGCGCGCCCTGTTTAAAAATATTTTCTGTTGTCATAGCTAATATAATAATTCTAACTTAAAACCATTGTTTTTCAAGAGCGGATCAATTCGTTTTTATTAAAATGAGTCAATTCGGTATTCAACCTGTTTCCCTGCACTTGGGTCAGTGAAAAAGAGGGCGCAGGCGCGGAGAGCCATATCGGGGACAGAGCCGACTTCCAGCGGCTGCGGATAGAGAGGATCATTCAGTATCGGACAGCCTATCCAGCAAAGATGGCAGCGTATCTGATGGCGAAAACCGCGTTTTAGCCGTACTGTAAAAATATTCTTATTAATACCGATGATTTCCGTTCGGTAAAAACTTCCGTTATCTTTGGCAATTTCACGGTTTTTTTTGCCTTCTTCGATTACAGGGCGGACTAATTTTCTGCCGGGCCCGAAAGGACGGAAAAAACTTTTTATTGCAAGCGGGTTTTCAGGAGATGGGGCATGAACGGCAAGAGCGGGCGGCGGCGGAAAACCGGAGGCAGAGCTATCGTTGTAAACAACGGCATTGGAAACAGAGCTTGCGTTTGGGACAGAGCCGCAAATGGCGGAATATTCCTTTATGAACCCGCCCTTATCCTGCAATTTCTTAAAGAACTCAAAACTTTCATCGTTTTTCGCAAAGAGCACAAGCCCATGAGTATCAAAATCGAGGCGGTGCATAA
>Ga0268262_10004616_pt1 | contig 14128 bp, 13 predicted proteins | sample TergutNc150P3_FD_190354 | JGI IMG/M metagenome (GOLD analysis project Ga0268262, IMG submission 190354) | Nasutitermes corniger P3 segment gut microbial community from laboratory colony in Florida, USA - Nc150 P3 (SPAdes) (version 2) | ecosystem: Host-associated > Arthropoda: Insects >... | reverse complement strand
GTAGACTCCAACGAGTTGTCGTTTAAACTTGCGGCGCGTAACGCTTTCCGCGAGGCAATGAAGCAGGCAAATCCCACATTGCTTGAACCGATTATGAATTTGACAGTCTTTATCGAAGAAAAATATTTAGGCGATGTAATGAGCGACCTTTCGGGAAAACGCGGTAAGATTCACGGTCAGGATTCCGCAGGCGGCATAGCGGAAGTAAAAGCGGAAGTCCCCATGTCGGAACTCCTGCGTTATTCGATAGATTTGCGTTCAATCACTTCGGGAACAGGGTCTTTCAATGTGGATTTCAGCCACTACGCTCCGATCTCGGGACGTATAGCCGACGAAGTTATCAAGGCGCGCGAATCGTTTAAGGTGCAGGAAGCGGATGAATAATCTGAAAGAATTTTTACCACGAACCACACGAACTTTTACTACGAGGCTTGTTGCTGTTCGTGTTGGTTCGTGGTAGAAGTGTCAGTGTCGCATAAGGAAAAGTGACTCTGACACTGTTGATTTACCACATTACCTTTTTAATTGCTCACTATATCAGAATTAGTGATAGTCACTGTTGTTGTTTGTCCGGCAGTTACAGTAAATGAGGTATTCTTGTTAACTTTATAGCCCGAGTAAGTCTGACTGCCAATTCGTACATAATTTCCCGACGGAGCATTAGTCCAAGTAGCGCTCTCTCCTGCCTGAATTGTTGCGCTAAAGGAATAGTATCCTGTTCCACCAATAAGATCGTAACCTTGTTGGTATAATGTAAAATTCATTATAGTACGAGTGCTATTGTTTACAATTTTTACTGATCCGTTAGTTCCACCGCCGCTACCGCCGCCGCTCGTTACAGGTCCTACTGACACCCACGAAGACGGAGTGCCTTCTGTTCCGGAAATGCTCACTGCAATTACTCTGAAATACCAAGTTTTGTCTGCAGAATTGTTGGTACTGTTATATGATGTCGCAGTTACTGTATCATCCAGTGAACCCGTACCGCTGCTGGTGCTGGAATAATATACCTTGTATTTGGATGCACCGCTTACCGCGTTCCAACTGATCTTTACTGTAGTCGGAGTTGATGAATCTCTTGTTGCCGTTACACCCGTTGGCGCACCTAGTGTTGGTGTTGTTCCTCCACCGCCACCGCTGGAAGAAGCTGATGTTGTAGCGTAATCATACGCAGACATGGAACTTTCCCCCGCGCTGTTATAGGCAGATACCTTGTAATAATATGTCGTATTCGCCGATAACCCAGTGTTTGTATATAAGGTTGATGTTGATGTTCCTACCTTGGTGTAAGTACCGGAAGCACTCGAACTGCGATACACATAGTACCCGGTAGCCCTAGTAACATCATCCCAGCTCATTTGAATACTGCTTGATGTAACATTTGATGATGACTTATACACATAAAAATTTGTCGGTGTATCTGGTTTAGTTATAGTGTTGTTGTTGCCACCAGTATTGTTACCACCAGTGTTGTTGCCACCAGTGTTGTTGCCACCAGTGTTGTTGCCACCAGTGTTGTCGCCGCCGGTATTGTTGCCGCCGGTATTGTTGCCGCCACTGTTGTAGTCACCATTGTTGTAGTTACCACTATTGTCGTCACTATCATCATTTGCCCAATCATCGCAGGTAACCATTGAGAAACCGATTACCGCAACAAGGGCGATAATCCCGAACGCTTTTAATACGTTTTTCATACAAAACACTCCTTAAACATTAATATTGACCTTCCCAAAAGGGCGGTATTTAGGATTTTTCTTAATTACTACTTCACATACGAATAAAATAACAGAAAAACCAACTAATATAGAATGAAACTATATATTGGTTGGTTTGTCAAGTCTATAAAGGCTTTTATAATTAGCTAATAGATAGGTAAATTGGATATAAAAGTGGCAAATTTAAAGGAAATTTTAGCTCAAAATTTGAAAAAACACAGGAAACGGCTCGGAATTACCCAGCCTGAATTGGCGGAAAGTGCAGGTTTGTCTACCAATTACCTCGGTATGATTGAAGTTGCCCGAAATTTCCCTACTGCTGATGTGCTGGAACGGCTGGCTACTGCATTGGGTATAAAATCGAATGAGTTATTTTCTGTATCAGATTCCCATGAAATTGCTATGGAACAACTGCAAATGACTATTTTGGATAAATTAGACCAAAAACTGCTTAATTTTAATCAAGTTATTGAATATGCTGTGAAAAAGGCTATTGAGGAAAACTGTAGTAATAAGCAGTAATTTAAAAAATCCGTGCCTGATACCCAAAAATCATAGTGTACCCAAATAAGCAACCTACCCCATATCTAGCGTAGCGCTAAAAAAAGTAAAAATTTTTTCTCAAATAGTAAAGCAAAACGCATATTTCGCTCCATATATATATGTTGCGTATGCAACATTGAAAATTCTTTTTTTAGGAGAAAAAATATGAAAAAGCAAATGTGGGCGATAGATTTTTCAAACATAAAAAAATCTGTTGTATTAGTCAAGGGGCAGAACGTTTTAATTGACAGCGATGTGGCGAGTATTTACGGCGTGTTAACAAAAGAGGTAAATCAAGCCGTAAAGAACAATCCGGAAAAGTTTCCCTCCGGTTATATCGTTGAAGCCGACAGGGGCGAACTGGTCAAAAATTTTGACCGGTTCAAAAGTTTGAAACACTCTACAACACAGCCAAAGGCTTTTACCGAAAAAGGCTTGTATATGCTTGCCACTATATTGAAAAGCCCTCAAGCGACGGCGGCGACTATCGCCATTATTGAGGTTTTTACCAAACTGCGCGAGTTGTCGCATACAATCGCAAAGCTGGCGGACGCTAAAGAAAAACCGGAACAACAATCGCTTATGCAAAGAAGCGGAGATATTTTCTCTGAATTGGTAGCCGCCGATATGCCTGTATCTGGAACAGAAACTACACTCGAGATAAATTTTGCAGTAATGAAATTCAGGCACACTATCAAAAGAGAGAAAAAAAAGGAAACAGTACAAGGCGCTAAAAAACCAAACAAACGAACAATACGGAAATTTTAGAGAGTGATACTATCGCCTGTCTACGTCAGTGTACTTTAACCGGGGCTGCACACATTTATATGCAGGGCGTATAATTCTTCCGCCTGCGATAATTTCTTCCAGGCGGTGGGCGCACCATCCGGCTATTCTGCTTATGGCGAAAATCGGGGTGTTCATCTCTTGCGGAATGCCGAGCATTTTGTAAACAAAGCCGGAATAAAAATCTACGTTGGTGCAGATGTCTTTATCAGAGCCTTTTACCTTTTTAAAAACAACCGGAGTAAGTTTTTCTATCAGACAATGAAGGTTAAATTCTTCTATCATTCCCTTTTCTTCCGCCAGCGCTTTTGCTCTATCGCGTAACAGGTTTGCGCGCGGGTCTGTTATTGTGTAGACCGCGTGTCCCTGACCGTATATCAGTTTTGATCCATCGTAGGCTTCGCCTTTAAGAATTTTTTCAAGGTAGGCGGAAACTTCTCCCTCGCTTTCCCAATTTTTTACGTTCTTCATGATGTCGTCCATCATGCCGATTACTTTTGCGTTTGCTCCGCCGTGTTTAGATCCCTTTAGCGAACCGACACCGGCGGCGATTGCGGAATAGGTGTCTGTCTCGGAAGACGAAACAACATGCACCGTAAATGTGGAGTTATTTCCGCCGCCGTGTTCCGCGTGAAGAACAAGGGCAAGATCCAATAACTGCGCTTCGTATTTGGTGTATTTCATGTCTTGTCTTATAAGCGAAAGAACCGTCTCCGCGCTTGATAATGACGGATCGGACGGGTGAATGATCAAGCTTTCCTGATCAAAGTGATGTTTTTTTGACATATAAGAATACGCGGCGATTGCCGGAAGACGCGCTATGAGTTCTATGCACTGACGCAGAACATTTTCGGGCGTTTGATTTTCCGGGTCTTCATCGTAGGCATACAGGGCAAGTATCGAAGACGCCAGCTTGTTCATTATATTGCGCGACGGGACTTTCATGATTACGTCTTCAACAAAGTTTTTCGGGAGGATGCGGTTTTCTCCTATCAACTGGTTAAAGTTATCAAGTTGTTTTTGGTTTGGCAGTTTGCCAAAGAGAAGAAGATATATTGTTTCTTCAAAACAAAAACGGTTGTTTTCTAACGCTTCGATAGTTATTTCTTCAATGTCAATTCCCCTGTAGTAGAGTTTGCCGGGAATAGGGACTTTTTCACCTTCATCGACAATGTAACCGTGTACGTCGCCGACTCTTGTAAGACCGACAAGTACGCCGGTTCCGTCTTCGTTTCGCAAGCCGCGTTTTACGCTGTATTTTCTGAACAGATCAGAGCCGATATAATCGCTGCCGGATATTTCGGCTAGGTGCTCTTTTAAATCGATCATAATTACTCCCGGATTATGTTAGCGCCGCAGGTCTGCTTGCCGGCGTTATCATTTTCCTCTTTTTTCTACCGTTCCGTTTGAACGGGCAATGAATACGACAGGCGGCTTTCTTGTAAAAAACCCGTTTTCTACAACGCCCGGGATGATGTTTATTTCTGTTTCCATTAATTGCGGGTCTATCGGAGAATTAAAGCGGATATCCAAAATCAGGTTTCCGTGTTCTGTGATTACAGGTCCCGCTTTTCGCACCGCTTCCCTGATTATAACATTTGCGCCTAATTTTTCAAGCGCCTTTGTTACCTGCGCTCTTGCGTCGGGAACAACTTCCACGGGAACGGGGAAACCGCCTCCTAGGCGCTCCGTCAGTTTTGATTCGTCCACAATGATAGCGTATTCTGCGGAAGCATACGCGGCTATTTTTTCAATTAAATGAGCGCCGCCGCCGCCTTTGATAAGACGGTTTTGCGGATCTACTTCGTCAGCGCCGTCTATCGTTAGATCCAACCCTGCGGAAAGTTCGCGCGAATTAAGCGAAAAAAAAGGAATTTGCAGTTTTTCACATTCAATTTCCGCTTGAAAACTTGTGGCGAAGGCGCGAATGTCCCGTAACGTTCCTTGCGATAAAAGTTCTCCTACTCTGCGAACGGCGTGAATAGCGGTAGAACCCGTGCCGAGACCGAGTTTCATTCCGCTTTTTACCATTTCGTCTACTGCGGTTTTTGCCGCCGCCGCTTTCATTAACTTTACGTTGTCTTGTTCCATTTATTTTCCCCTAACGAATCTATATGTTTTTTTGGTATTTCTCTTCCAAAGAAATTAACATACTGGAAACAAGCCTGACGTATTACCATATCGTAACCGTTGAGAATTCTGCATCCTGCTGTTGCGGCTCTTTTTAAAAGAGGAGTCTGGGCTGGAGTGTAAATCAAATCCATTACCGCTTCTTTTCCCGTGAAAGTGTAAAATTCCGCCGGGTCTGATTCATTGTAACCTTCCATGCCGACGGAAGTGGTTTGAATTATTATATCGTTGTATTTGGACATAAGAGCTGCGCCGTTATTGTCCAGTCCGCCCCAGCGGAATTTATACAGTTCCGCGATTTCTCTTGCCTTATGAGTGGTGCGATTTAAAATCAGGGCTTTACCGCCCATGTTAAATACTTCCGCCGCTACGGCGCGCGCTACGCCTCCTGCCCCCAAAATAGTTATTTTTGAGTGTTTTAAATTTTTCCTGTCTAAAAAATTTAAGAGCGACGATGAAAACCCGGCGTAGTCGGTATTGTCGCCGACCCATATATCGTCTTTGCGGTATAAGTTATTGCACGCTCCGATTGATTGTACAATCGCCGACTTCTGCCCGAGATACTGGAGAACCGTCTCCTTGTAAGGAACGGTTACCGAAAGCCCCTGTATATCAATTTCTTTCGCAAGTTCCATAAAGTCGCCGACATCTGTTACAGGAAATGGAGCATACACGGCATCCGCTTCTTCAAGATTAAAAATGGTGTTAAAAAACCAGGGGCTTACGCTGGATTTTAACGGATTGCCGACGACGCCGTATACTTTTGTTTTTTTTGTTATTTTGCGGAAATGATACAATTCAGAAAGCTCTTTTACATCCAGCTGACCGGGAGCGCCGGGGATGACGCTTTCAGATAACGCGCTTGAGTAAGTTAAAAAAGAGCCGAATTTTTCCGCAAGAATTCTTGAATAAACTCCGTAGTGTCCCATGCAGATAAGAATTTTATCCTGATTGGCGAAAGAACCGGAAGCGTTAAAAACATTTAACACATCGCGTGTGGATTTTACAGCGACCGCTATTTTTATTATTTCATCTCCGGCGTGTTTCATTGATTTCATTTTTGCCGGAATGTCGGTAAGAGTTCCTTCTAAATCGTGGCATGAACGGATAATTCTTGTCCCGAATGTGCGCGCCGCTTCTTCAAGGCTCGGCACGTTAAAATCTTCTTCGATATCTACGTACGCAAAATTAAATCTGCTGTCGGCGTTTGCGTATGCAAGTCCGTTGGCAAGCAATTTTAATCTTGCGCCTTCGCCGCCTGTAAAATAGCCTCCGTCAACATCGCGCCTGACTGTCAGAATAACGGGAATACCGGCTAATTCGGGAAACCGGCGTATGTATAAACGCTCTCCTGCGTCAAGGCAGTCAACGCGCAACTCGGCTAAGTCGGCATATTTGCGGTATTTACTCAATAAATCAACATCCTGCTTGATGGTCTTGCCTGTAAGGCATAAACAAATCTTAGACAAAAACTCCCCCTAAAAATCGGGACGGTAAATATAAATTGCCGTAACCAATCCCGTATTGTTAAAATTCACCCTTAACATCAAGGGCCAACTTTTGCCGTTTATCGCAAGAAGCGCGTGGTCTTCCTTGTCTACGGCGTTGTTTCCAAGAACAAGTAACGCAGACGCTTTTTTGTCGCCGTTTGAAATACCGTGCGTAGAAGCTAATTTTACCTGCCAAATTCGATCCCTGTAAATATAAAAATCGGCGCCGTTATACTGAAAAACAACGTCGTCCTGCCACGGCTCGACGCCCCTTTCGCAAATAACCGACCTTGGCGGACCGAATTTATCCAAAAGATCGACCATCATCATACCGACAAGGGAAAGCTGTTCGTCGGAATTAAGTCCGGCGTAAATCGGCTGGTTTTGCGCGAAAAGCGAAAAAGGGAGAAAAAGCAATAAAAGCGCAAAAAACCGCCGATTCATACTTTATTTTACAGGAAGACAGGCTTCCTCTACAATACGCGTTAATTCTTTAGTTTTGTTAACATCCACGTATTGCCGTTGACCTGTAATATCCCGTCGGAGCTTACCCACACATTAACGCCGGGGCGCACCGGAAAAACAGCTTCGCCGTTTTTAAACGATAGCGGATCCGCAAACGGGGAAGTTCCATACCATAGAACGGAACGGACGGGTATTTTTTTGGGTTCGGTCTTTTCGGGGACAAGACGGCGTTTGTCGAAGTTGCCGCTGATGGTTTTTTCCGCTACGGAACGCCAATTAACCAGCCAGGGGTCTTTGCGGACATCTTCACTCAGGGAATCTGATTGAAAAAGCTCCCTGAATCGGGTCCAGTCAAAATTGGCTGGTATTTTAACGGGTTTTTGGTCATAGGCAAGGGCAAGTTCCCGGTAAAAAACGACGTCGCGCCCTGCCTGCCAGCTAAGCCGGATAGCGTTTTTTTCCGTATCGAAAGGAAATAACGCTCCGGCAGGCATAAAAACACCCGGATTTATGCTGTGTTCTGCCCAATAAGGACGGGCAATAATCGGGTTTACCCAATTATTTGGGATTTCCACCTCCAAATTTGCGCCGAATTCCACATCCGCCGTGCAAATTTCACCGTTCGAGGCTGTCCATTCCACCTGCCAGCGCGGTTCGCCGAGCAGGGAAACCCAGAATTCGGGCGGTTTTGGCAATTCCAGGGTATACCGGGAAGGGCAAATATCTCCGCAACAAACAAGTTGAAGAGCCGAAACAAAAACAGTTGTAAGGATAAAATAAAAGTTTTTCATACCTATATATGGGTTGAATATGCTCTGGCGCTTTACCGAAAACAGAAAAAAAATAAAAGTTTTCTATATATTTGATATTTGAATTTTTGGGCAAAATACACGATAATTAATATAACATGGCGGAACAAGGACAATCTAACTATATTGATACGCTCCAGCAGACTCTTATTGCGAAGAAAGATGCGCTGGAAAAAACTGAAATTGTAAAACTAAAGGACGAACTTAGGATATATCAAGTTTCGTTCGCTTCTTTGTACAATATTTATCTGAAAAAGAAAGTAATAGACGAAGATCCTTATAAACAGGATACAAAAATCAATGAAATTGAGGCTCCTGATTCCAGTGTTATGCCGGAAGCAAGGAAAGTAGAGCAGCTTTCCATCAGACTCTCGAATTTTGATAACCAGCTTGACTATTTGGTCAATTTTTACCAATTAAGCGTGGATTATCTTAATCTTGACCGTATAAAACGTATTGTCGGGCTTATCCGGTACATAGATTGGGTTAGTTTAACGCCGGATTCCCAGTCTCAAATGACAAAACTGGTCTCGGAAATAACTACTCATGCAAAAGTCGGCGTTGATCCGCTTACCCTCAGCATTATCGGTGAAAGTCTTTCTAAATTGTCCAAAACAACCGCCTCTTCAATGAACATACTTAAAGATCTCAATATCTACTATAGAGAATCATATAAACTCAGCGTCCGCCTGAACATTACAAAGGATATGTCCGCCGGGGAAGCGACTCTTGAGAATATCAGGAAAAAAATGCATTCCGGAATGCCGGGATCGCCTTTTTACAAGGAATTGATAGAAGAAATCATCAAAGAAGATTATTCCGAAAGCAGTATGGATCTTCGGGATACAGTACTGAACACCCTAAGGGTAGTTGATAACACTAAACAAAAAGCGCAAAAAGCCGTTGTGAATTATAAAGCGATACTTCTTGACGGAATTGTTGTTATCGGCGGCGCGACCAAATCTATTACCGAAATCATTTCTAAGCTGCAGGAAAATCAAGCGGTGCTGGAAAGCCGCAAGAAGACATTTTTTGAGGCGGTAAAAGAGTTAATCAGGCAGATTACAAACGCCGAGCCGGAAGAAGTTATCTACAATGTGGAATCTATGGATCCTACAAAGAGTATTCCCGTTAAAGAAAGGGTAAATTTTCATCAATTTATGGATGAGTTAGAGAAAAAGAATAAAATTTTAGCCAGCTTTGTACACGGTCCGGCGTATAATAAACTTGCCAATATGACCGAAGATCAAATTATTGGTTATCTGGAAAAAAATGTTAAAGACGCGCAAACCTATCACAGAATATTAACCTCTCTGGACGACTTTTTTAAGGCAAATGTACAGCCGGAAGCCCGGAATAAAATTAAGGGCATTAAGCCTGAATTGTCACAGTTAAAAAATACTTTTATAAAAGCCAACCAACTGCGGTATGAGTACAGCGCTCAACTGGAAGCGGACGAGCAGATGAAACGGCTTGGAGCCGCTCCCGGCGCCGCGCCTCCTCCTGCTCCCGGAGCCGCCCCTGCTGCCGCTGTCGCGCCGCCTACATCAACAAAATCTTAATAAACAGGCATGTATATAACTTAAAAACTGCCAAAATATGTTTTTTTTGTTATAATTAAATACCGATATATATAATAAACAGGTAATAAGTTGTCAACTTTTATAAAACCGCTTGTTGCGTTAGTAATTTCCATCCTCTTGTTTGCCGGGCTTATCTTTCTGGCAGATGGAAATTTATTGGATTTTGTAGAGTCCCGTTTTTATAATCCTTCGGTTGTCAATTCTTATGTTAAGGAAAACGCGGTAGATTCGCAGGTTGTTCAAAAACATATTAATAACCTTAAGAGCAAGTTTTACGCTACTCTGACGATACCAGCTATTCGCGGCAGTTTTTTGTATAACCAGAGTCCCAATGATATTTTTGAACGTTCAAAAGTATACGGAATATTGATGGAATCAACATCGGGGCTTCAGTCCGTGCAGTTTGTGGACAGCAACGGGATAAGGATTCATTATTCAACTTCCGCGCGCGATATAATGAGTCAGGATAAAAAATCGACAGCTTACCGTAATTACAATGAAAACCCGGCGTCCCTGCCTTATGAAACTGTCGGCGTTGAAGACGCTAATCACGCCAAACTTACAATGGACGATCAAAACGACAGGATTATTTTTTCATTTCCCTTTAGGGATTCAATGGACGTTTTCCGGGGGACTGCGCTTTTTTCCGTATCAATCAGAGCGTTTGCCGAAAGACTTATCGAAGCAGGGCGGTTAAAAATAAGCGACAATGTTTCCCTGATAAACGAACCGCCGGGAATTCTTTTGGGAAGCCCCGAAACGTCAAAAGCCGCTATTTTAAAAAGAGTCGCGGAGATTTGGAACGAAGGTATACAAGATTATATTACTCTTGACGCGGAAGATTCCGGGGCGGCTTTTTCTCTTATTTCGGTAAAGACAGAGCAAAATTTATTTTTTGGACGTTTGGTTAACAGCGATTTATTTTCAATTTCAGAGCCGATGAAGCTCATTTTAAATGTTTCTATTTTTCTAACATTTTTCCTAACGTTCTTTTTCCTGATAAATCTAAAGCCTAATCCCTCGGCGGTTGTACGCAACCGCATAAGGCGTTTAAGGGAGAGTTTTTTTGAGCAAATAGGCGATGACAAGTCAGTTCAGGAAAAGGCAAAGTTGGTGCTGGAACTGGAACAGCGTCAGGATGAAATTTACAGCCAGTTAAAGCGCGGCATTAGGTTAAACCGCCGCTTGGAAACGAATCTTAACAGTATTATTGATAAATCGTGGGAAGAAATACTGATCTATCTTAAAGTCAGCAGCGGTCATGAATTAGCGGTTATTCACACTGTTAAAGGTATTGCAAAGAAAGCGGAAGCGAAGACGGAACAAAAAACGGAAGATGTTGACGTAATAGATGAATTGGAAACTTTAGAATCCGAAGAAGTTGACGAAATTGAAGAAGCCGAACCCATAGAAGAAATTGAAGAAGCGGAAGCGATTGAAGAAATCGAGGAAATCGAAGAAGCCGAGCCTATAGAAGAAATTGAAGAAGCAGAGGCGATTGAAGAAATCGAAGAGATAGAGGAAGCTGAACCGCTGGAAGAAATCGAAGAAGTAGAAGCGATAAAATCAGCCGAACTACCCAAGAAAGCCGAAAAATCAAATATAATTGACATTGCTCTCCGCGCCGCCATGGAGCCTGAACCTCGCCGAGGAGGGCTTTTCAGGCGCGCCAGTAAAATCAGCGAAAAATATTCCGCGGACAAAGGGCTTCTTAACAAGGCGAGTAAAAAAGCGGCAAAAAAAGCCGCCGACAAGGGCAGAGGACTTCTTGCCAAAGCGAAAAAACAAAAAAAATTACTTTCAAAAGGCAAGGGACTTTTGGCTTATGCCAGCGAAATAGAAATGGAAGATTAGATATAGTATCGCTGTTCTCGTCAAAGAATAATTAACTATCGTAACTATCTAAGTAATACACGCGGATTAGTGGCTGTTCCATTTTTGTAGACTGTGAAGTGAAGGTGGGACCCGGTGCTCTGTCCTGTATTGCCTACGTCCCCGATGCGCTCTCCCTGGGCGACATAAGAGCCTGTTTTTGTCCTGATTACGCTCATGTGTCCGTAAAGGGTGCGGTACCCTGAGTTGTGGCTGATTAATACATAATTGCCGAAAACATTGTCAAACCCTACCGCGCTTACCCTTCCAGCCATCGCCGCCCTGACAGGCGTTCCGGTACTGCTTTTGATATCAATGCCGTTGTGAAGCTGGCGGCGGCTTTTGTTAAATGGGTCCCTTCTCCAGCCGAAAAATGACGTAACCGCGCCGTTAACAGGCCACATAAATAAATCGCCGTTAATTTCCTGGAGTCTCGTCCAATCAAGTTTCGCTCCGGGAATAAAAAGGTCTGTTCCCGGCGTTATTTTGTCGGAAAAAAGCTCGTTAACGGTCTTTATGGCTTCAACATTTGACTTATATTTTTCCGCTATAACGCTCAGGTTTTCTCCGCTTTTGACTGTGTGGAGAATACCGTCCTGATTCGGGATTTTCAGCACTTTTCCTATCTGGAGAAGGCGGGTATTGGTTATTTTGTTTACAGAGATAATAGAATCTTGATTTAAGCCGAATTTGATGGCAAGAGTGCTGATATTCTCGCCGCTTTGAACCAGATGGGAGTCGAAGAACAGGATATGGGATTTAGAGACGGTTTCAGGCTCCGAGATGGATTCAAGGCTAGTCTCGAGACTAGCCTCGGTTAACAAAATATCGGAATTTTCCTCGGAAATGAATACTTCCGCCATATAACCGCCGCCAATGCCGTGTTCGTTGGTAAAAAGTTTTTGAAGATTAATGTATTGACCCGGATTTACCAGAAAAACCAAGCATAAAGCTGATAAAAGCCAGAAAATTTGCTTATTTTTTTGATCCGTTTGTTTTAGAGACATCATATAATGAATTTTAATATAATTTTCTACATTATGCAAGATAAAAACCCTAAACAGATGTGTCATTTTCCAACATTTTCAGCAAATCCCTTATTTCCGCCGCCTGCTCGTATTCTTCCTCGGCGACAGCCTGTTCCAGTTGTTCTTTCAGCGACCTGTATTTATCATCGGTATCTTCCTCAATGTCATTTATAAAAAACGACAGGGGAACTCCGGTTTGTTCTATTATAGAAGAAGCCAGATAAATAGGGCATTTTTTACGGGTGGCAATGGCAAAAGCGTCGGAAGGGCGGCTGTCCAGTACTAGGGGTTTTTCCTTAGTATATTCGCCGCCGGTAATAACAAGACGGGCATGAAAAACATCGTCTTTTAGCTCATAAACCTCCACTTTTTTGACCGCCAGATTTACATTGGCAAGCATATTTAAAAACAGGTCGTGGGTATGCGGTCTGGACATGCTTACCCCTTCTTTTCCCATTAAAATTGACTGCATTTCCAAGGTACCGATAAAAATGGGTACGGCAATTTCCTTCTCTTTTGGCTTTAGAAGCAGGGCGTTTCCGTGACTTGTTTTGAGGACAGACCATATTTCACTTAAATACATCGTTTTCAATTTACTTCTCTAACTAATTAATTTTATAAAGCCGTCAAGAAGGGCAAGCCCGTCTTTATTTATATTACAGCCGGAAAATTCATGAGACTCAAAAATTTCCTGCGTTTGTTTTAAGAACGATAGTCCTTTTTCTTCCGCTTCCGTGATAATGCCGGACTCTGTAAGAGTCTCTATAAATTCTTCCACTTCCGGGGCGTTTGCGCCGTTCATCTTTGCCGAGTGAAAATAATAAAAAATTCGATCCCGTTTATCCGGGTATTTATGAAGAAACAAAAGAACGGGAAGGCTTTTTTTCCCTTCAACAACATCGTCCCCTCGTCTTTTCCCAGGGATTCCCGTCGTCAAATTTTTTACATCGTCCAATATTTGAAAACCCAATCCCATCATTTCCGCCGCATCGCCTAAAACCTGAACCGCTTCCCCCGGTGCGTCCGCGGAATATGCGCCTAACTCTACGGCAAAACGTGAAAGGCTTCCGGTCTTCATTCTGCACATTGTATAATACTCGTCTATTTCGGGCACTGCGGAAATATTTCGATGCCAATTTATATCCATCGCCTGTCCCAGATGTAATTTTCTTATGCAGTCCGTCCAAAGTTTGTAAAGAAGCTCTTTGTTTTTTAAGTTGCATGAATCAATACAAGACGATGATAAAAAGTAAAAAAAAGAGCCCGAATTTATCGCCGTATCAACTCCGTAGGTTTTATGAATAGACGGTTTGCCGCGCCGTTCATCGGATTCGTCTTCGATATCGTCATGGATCAAACTTGCGTTATGACAAAATTCAAGCAGAGGAGAAAGCTGAACGGCGTTGTCGCCGCCGCCCAAAGTTTCGCAAACCAGAGTCATTAACAGGGGACGCCAGCGTTTGCCTCCGCGTGAGAGAATATCGCTAAGCGGCGCTGTTAGGAATTGAGCCGAATCCTCGCTGATTTTTCCCCCGATACCGGGAAATATTTTTTCCGCCCAAACAGAATCCGCGGTTTCAGGCAGCCAGCGTCTTAGCTCTGTTTCTATTTTTTCTATCCTTTGTGTATACTCTTGATCCATAAAACCATTATAATGGATTTTAATGGCAGATTACAAGAAACCTGACTACTGGCAGCAGAAGGCGC
>Ga0268262_10004615_pt1 | contig 14130 bp, 16 predicted proteins | sample TergutNc150P3_FD_190354 | JGI IMG/M metagenome (GOLD analysis project Ga0268262, IMG submission 190354) | Nasutitermes corniger P3 segment gut microbial community from laboratory colony in Florida, USA - Nc150 P3 (SPAdes) (version 2) | ecosystem: Host-associated > Arthropoda: Insects >... | reverse complement strand
ACATGGACGCCGGCGCGGCCGTGGCGTCTGTTGAATCGCTGTTTTCGGACATGCTAAGTGCCAAGACCGAGGGGACGTTGGCTAAAGCCGGCATTGACTTGGATGATCTGACCAAGCGGGCCGTCAGGTCCGGCGACGCCGTGGGAACCATAGTCGCCGAAATCATGGCCAAGACCAAGGGCGATGAGCTGGCTCTCAGCAAGCTGTTCAAGAGCGAGACCACCCGCGACCTCATCCGCTCCATCCACGCCGCCGGCGACGAGTTCAAAGAGACTTGGACCGATGCCCTCTCTACTGCCCAACAGGGCACGCACGACATGGCCAAAAACGCCGCCGGCATAGCCGTTGCCACATTTGCAGAGGCAAAGAAAGGCTTTAACGCGCAAGTGTCCAAGGCGCTGGACGCCCACGCCGCCCCTCTGCTGGGTCTGCTGACCAAGGGAATGGAGAAAATGGCCAACCAACCGTGGGTCGCCCGTGGCGCTGTTGGTATATTTGGGGCGGCATCGGTAGGCTCTGGTCTGATAAAGACCGTGAAATACTGCGAAGACCTTAAAAAATCTTGGGAAAAGACCCTAGCCTTCCTCAACAAAATGAAAATAGGGTCGTCGTTCCAAACGGCGTGGGGACACATTTCGCGGGCCGCGTCAACCACCTGGGGCAACTTAAAAACAGGCTTCGGAAACGTCAAAGACTGGGCTTCGTCATCCGCCACTGCGGTATGGAACGGCATGAAGTCCATCGGCTCTGGCATCGGCAAGGCCGCCGTCGCCTCGTGGAAATTCGTGGCCAGCCTCTGGGCGCAGGCCGCCGCCTGGGCCGCCACCCCCATCGGCATGATCACAATAGCCGTCGCCGCGCTCATCGGCGGGGCGATCCTGCTATACAAAAACTGGGACAAAGTGACGGCGTTCTTCAAGAAGTTCTGGGGCTGGATCAAGACCGGCTGGGCCGCGCTCAAAAGCGGGCTGGCCGCCGCCTGGGACTGGATCAAAGGTCTATTCTCCAAAGTCCCCGGCTGGGTCACATGGTTTTTCCCCGTCATCAAAATTCCAATGCTCATAATCCAGAACTGGACGAAGATCAAAGCCTTTTTCGGCGCCGTCCTCGGCTGGGTCAAAGGGCTCTTCGGCCGCATCATTGATTCGATAAAAGAGAAGGTCACGGCGTTCAAGGACGCCGGCGTGAACATGATCAAGTCCATCTGGGAGGGCATCAAGTCCTTCGTCTCGAAGCCGATAGAGGCGGTCAAAGGGATGGTGGACAAGATCAGGAAGTTCCTGCCCTTCTCGCCGGCCAAGGAGGGGCCGCTGAAGGACATCCACAGGATCAGGCTGGTCGAGACAATCGCCGGCGGCATCAAGGACGCGCCGCTGACCAAGCGCATCGCCGAAACCATGGCCAAGGCCAAGAAGACCCTCGCCGATAGCCCCCTCACGTGGCCAGCCAAGGCACTCAAAGCCGCCGCGACGACCGCCCTTACAGTCCTTCCGGCCGCCGGCGGCATCAAGGACTCGCCGCTGACCAAGCGCATCGCCGAAACCATGGCCAAAGCCAAGAAGGCACTGGCGGACAGCCCCCTCACCTGGCCAGCCAAGGCCATCAGAGCCGCCGCGCCCGCGCTGAAAGACAACCCGATGATCCGCGCCGTCCAGGCTTCAAGCCCCGTGGCCTTCGCCGCCAAGACAATCAGAGCCGCCGCGACCACCGCCCTTACAGTCCTTCCGGCCGCCGCCCAAGCCCTGCCGAAAATCCCCGCCGCCTCAGCCCCGCGCCAAGCCCCGATCACCATAAACATCACCATTGACGCCAAGGGCGCCGCCCCCGGCGTCAAACAGGACATCGAAAAGACAGTCCTTGCCCTTGTCCCCAAAATCGAAAAGGCGCTTGTAGCCAGCATGGAGCGGCGGGACAGGGCCTCCAACACAGGGAGGGCCTAATGGCAAACTGGGGAAGCCTCGGCGAACACGTCTTCGGCCTCGGCGCGGGGCCAAGCGACGAGGCATGGAAGACCGGCGCCGAGCTGGCCGCCCACGCCCGGATCGGGGCCAAGCCCACACAGCAGCTCACCGGCCAGAAGCTCCAGGAGTACGAGCTGACCATCACCCTGCACCGGCACACCTACGACGACGTGGACGCCGCCCTTGCCGCCCTCCGCGCATCCTGCGACGAAGGCGAGATACTGGACCTGGTCATCGGCGACCGGCCCGACACCGGCGCCTGGGCGGGGCAGTGGCTCATAGCCGACCTCGACGGCGGAAGCATCACCCGCGCCCCGGGCGGCTCCCTCTACAGCATCGAAGTCAAGATCAAGCTCCGCGAGTGGGTCAAACGCGACGGGCTGGAAGTGTCCAAACGCAAGCCCCCCGCCGTCAGACCCAAGACCCAGACCAAGAAGACCGAGCCCACCGGCCCCGGCTACCAAGGCGGGATGACCTAGCGGCCAAAGGAGTTGCAATGGATCACCTGATACACACCCCCAGAGACGGCGAGCGGCTGGACACCATCGCCCACCGCTACTACGGCGACGCCGGCAGGATCGAGCCCATACTCCGCGCAAACCCCCACCTCTTCGGTCGCTACGCCACCAGCGCCGGCGAACCCGGAATGCCCCCAACCCCCATCAAAATCCCCATAATAGAGGAACCCGACACCCCCCCAGCCGCTGGGCTTCCCCCCTGGAGGCAATGATTCTAGCCGCTAGCGGCTAGCAACTAGCGGCTAGCAACACTGAGGCCAGTTGCCGCCGCGCTTTTCAAAAAATGTCTTGACGCCGATGCCCGGTCGCGAAAAACTGAACTTGGGCCGGTCGCCGGTGCGGTCTCCGTGCCCAAGGTCGCCGGTGTGTCCCGCGCCGGGCGGCGTGCGGACGCATCCCAAGCCGCGTTTTTTTAGGAGCCGAAATGGACTTGCGCGAAGTCACCAGTGCCGAGCAATTCGCGGACTACTACGACTCCCAGCCGGAAGACCTCAGCACTTGCAAGGCGAGGATCGACAAACTCATGGCAGTGACAGGCATCAGCGCCGTGCGGCACTGCCACGGGGCGAGCGAGGCGGAAGTCCTGAAGGGGCTGGAACACTCCGTGCTCCACGGCTCCTGGAGGGAATTCGACGATGCCGTCGTATGAGAACCCAAGGGAGGCTGGCAAGGAAGCCGCGTGGATAGACAAGAAGAACCAGCTCGCCCACACGATACGCAAACTGGAGCAGTGCGTCACAAAGATGCGCCGGCGGCCCTTCGTCATCCGCGTGAAGAACGACGCCCCCGAAGGCATGACGAGAGTGGACTTCAACGGCAAGTGGAACTACGCCGACATTTTCCTGGACACCGCCACGGAGCATCTGGAGAACGTCAAATTCCGCCTCACCCTGGCGCACGAGATCGGGCACATTTACTTCAACTATGACGCACTGCGCGGCGCGGAGTTCACCTTTTCCAGCTTCGACGCGACCATCGGCGAGGAAGTGTACGCCTGGGCCTTCGCGTTCTGGCTGGTGTTCGAGAAGGGCGAGATGTTCAGAGAGAGGGGCGGGGACCCCACGTGCATCTACGCAAAAGATGACCTGAAGACCGCCCTGAAATACCTCATACTCGACTCCAGGAAGCCCAACAAAGAAGACCTCTGGGGCAAGTTGGACGGCAAACTGAGGGAACTGGACTGCCAATAGCCGCAGGCGACCAACAAGTGCGGCTTCGCCGTGACTGCTTTTGGCTGTCAACTGGCGGCCGGCAACTGTCCGCTGGAAATGCGGCAACGTTTTGCCACAAATTGCACCCCAGTCGGGCCAAAAATTCTGGTCTATGGGCGCCACCGATTCACCATTCTGGCAGGCCAGAGCCGGCCACCTGGGCGAGGCCGTCTTCGGCCTTGCGGACCTCGACCAGGCCATAAGGCTAGTGGTCCAGACGCCCCCGATGAGCGTCCCGCTGGAGCCCGAATTCGGTTGCGCCCTGCAAGACCACCTGGACAAACCAGCCCCCCAAGCCGCCCCCGCGATAATCCGCGCCGTCACCAAGGCCCTCCAACGCTGGGAGCCTCGCATCGCCCTGGGCCAAATAGACTGCCACCTCACAGCCACCCACGCCGCCCACCTGACCATCTACTGGCGCCCCTCGGACAGCGGCCAGCAAGGAGCCTACAGCAAAACGGAGATCGCATGGGCCTAGAAGTAGCCGCCAGCAAATACAGCCGCGGCCGAAGGCCGCATCCGCTCTTAGCTGACAACTGTCAACTGTCAACTTTTCGCAGGGAGCCGACATGCTGACTTTTCTGGAAACCGACCCGGCGACGCTGTTCCAACGCCTCAAAACCGTCTTTGAACTCCACGCCGGCCGCACTCTCTACCCCGCCCAGATCGAAAACCTCCTATTGAAAACCCTCGCCTACGTGGACAGCGAAAGGCGCATCGCCACACAATACGCCGCCGAACAGAACCTCGTCGCCTACGCAACCGGTCCACACCTCGACGCCCTCGGCGCCAACCTCGAAACCCCCCGCCTCCAACCCTCCAAAGCCCGGTGCGCCGTCGCCTTCGCCCTCGCAGCCCCCGCCCCCCAAGGCCTCACCATCCCCGCCGGCACCAGAATTAAGACCCCCGACGGCAAGTTCACATTTGAGACCCTGGTCCCAGCCGATTTTTACGCCGGCGCCACCACCGCCCAGCCCGTCCAGGCCCAGTGCATCGAAACCGGCGCCCAAGCCAACGGCATCCCCGCCGCCCAGATCAACACCCTGGCCCCGGCCATGGAAGGCGTCACAGCCTCCAACACCAGCACCCCCACCGGCGGCGGCGACCTCGAAACCGACGAAGCCTACAGAACCAGGCTATTGCTCGCCCCCGCCCGATTCGGCGGAGGCACCGCCGACGGCTACCGCCTCGCCGCCCTCGGCGCCAGCCCCGAAGTCGCCGACGCCCTAGCCGTCCAAGGCGCACAGCCCGGCGACGTCCAAGTCTATATCCTTGCAAAAGACCCGGAAGCCAGCGACCTCGGCGACCTGTGCCTCGCCGTCCAAGCACGCCTTAACGCCCCGGACATCGCACTTATCGGCGACCAGATACACGTCGACCCGGCCACCGCCGTCTCCTACACAATCGCCGCCGACCTCACACTGGCCCCCGGCCACGACCGCGACCTCACCCGCGACCGCGCCGCCGCCCTTGCCAGGGCCTTCGCCGACGCCCACGCCGCCAGGCTGGGCATAGACGTCACACCAACCCAGATACTCCTTGCCCTCGCCCCCCTCGCCGACGCCATCTACACAATCAACCTCCGCCAGCCCGCCGCCACCATCGCCCTCCAAGCAAACGAGTGGCCGCACCTCGCCAGCATTGAATTCAACGTGGCGACAGTGCAATGACCGCCGCCGCCCTCCTTCCCCCCACCGTCAAAGACCAGCGCGGCCGCGCCTTCGCCGCCGCAATAGACCGCTCCGCCGCCCTTGACCCCTTCCTGGCCTGCCCTGCCAAAACGGCCGCCGCCCCCCTCCAAGTCCTTTGGGAGCTCGCCGCCCAGGCCGGCGTCGCCGGTCCGCTGTGGCAGGCCATGACCGACCAAGACCCAACCAAGGACCGCGCCAAAAAAATCGCCCTTGTCAGCTCCGCCATCCTGCTCCAACGCCGGCGGGGAACACGCTGGGCAGTGGAACAAGTTATGAGGCTCCTCGGCTACTCCGACGCCTACGTCCTTGATCGCACCCGCCTTGTAATCCACGATGGCACCGAGCGCCACAGCGGCCCGCCCCCATACTACGAAAGCGGTTTTGAAAAATGGGGGGACTACTTGATCCGCCTCTTTATAGACGACCAAAGCCGCGCCTTTGGAATGATAGACGGCCAGCAGGCCGCAGAGCTCGCCCAAAGCTGGGCGCCCCTCCACAGCGGCCTCCAGGGCTTCCACGCCAGGCACACCCTGATCAGCTACGTCGAAGACCCCGCCGGCCTCGCCTCCAGGATACTCGCCGTCGTGCTGAGGCCCAGCGGCCCCAACCCACCCGTCCAAGTCGTCCAGTCCATTTGGATCACCAACCAAGGCCCCAACCGCACCGTCAACTGGCGGCTGAACCACGCCGGCGCCGCCATCCCTGAAGTCCAGTCCATCGCCTTGCAGCACCTCAACGGGTATGACGAACTGGAACGCCGCGCCCTGCCAATAATCACACTCGCCCCAAATGTCACCTACGAAGGCACCTGGCACCTCATGGAGGCCCGATGAAAGACTACCTGCCCGAATCCCCGACGATCTCATTCCCCCGCGTCCGGGAAATAGACACCACAGACCCCGTCCTAGGCGGCCGCAACGGAATTGACAACCTCCCGCACCAGGACCTGGCCGACCGCACCAACGCGCTTTTGGCCAACTCAGCCACCAAGGCCGAGCTCAAAGCCCACGCCGACGCCACCGCCCCCCACGGAGCCTCGGCCGCCGCCGTCGCCAGCACCCTCGCCCTCCGCGACGCCGGCGCCTGCATCAGCGTCGCCGACCCCATCGCCGACGCCCACGCCGTAAACAAGCACCACCTCAAAATCGTAATCGACGCCCTCGGCGACAACTCCAACGTCGCCCTTGGCCTCCACGTCAACTCCACCGCCGTCCACGAAGCCACCTCGGAGGCCACGGCAAACCGAATCGCACTCCGCGACGCCTCCAAAAACATCAAAGTGGGCACCCCCACCGACGCCGCCCACGCCGCCCCAAAGACATACGTGGACACAGAAACGGCCAAGTACCAAGTGAAGATCGCCGCCGGCACCAGCGGCTACCTCGCCACGCACAGCGGCACCGCCGGCACCTTTGGCACACCCGTGAACTCCGCCGCCTGGCAAAAAACCCAAGTCCCAGCCAGCACCAAGGACTACCTCCTCACCGCCTCCGGCACAGCCGGAACATTCGGCACCCCCAAGAACCCCGCCGACTTCCAGACCGCCGTGCCCGCAGGCACGAAAGACGACCTGGTCACATACTCCGGCACCGCCGGCACAGTTGGAAGCATCGCCCAGGCCAGCCTCGGCGCCACGCACACCCACGACTATTCGGCGGTTTACGCGCCTGTTGTTCATCCACACGTTGGTCTGTTGACTGACTCCGCGCTCAGGATTTTCGACGCCAACCAGACAATAAGCAACATCAGCCAAATTCCCGGTCTAGCAATAGGCGACTACATAAGAAACGCGGTGGGCACTAAACAGATACTCAACGCGAATGGTTCCAGCAAAGGCATGTTACACAAAGTCCTTTCCGCCACAACCGGGCAAGACATCGCGGGGACGCAACTCAACGCGCCTTACGCATACGGCAAAAATCTGCTCCTGACATACGGCGGAGCCAATGGGACTTACGGCGAACTGAAGTCCCCCAACGACTTCGCCGCCGCCACCCACACCCACTACGCCTCGGAAATACGGGACGGCGCCACCGCCTTCGCCGCCTACAACCACACCCACCCCCCCGCCGACCTCCAGGCCCACACCCACCCCGCCTCCGACCTCACCGACGGCGCCACAGTCTTCGCCGCGAAAAGCCACGGCCACCCAGACCTCGCCCCCCTCTCACACCAGCACCCCGCCTCCGACCTCACCGACGGCGCCACAGTCTTCGCCTCCAAGGCCCACACCCACCCATCCGCCGACGTCACAGACGCCACCCCCGAAGCCACCCCCAACACCATCCTCAAGCGCAACGCCGCCGGCGCCGCCAAAGTGGCGATCCCCGCCGCCCCCCTGGCCCTCGGCGCCAACGGCGCCGACCGCCCCTGGGCCGCCACCCTCGGCTGGACCGCCGACCTCGCCGAAAAACTCGCCGCCTATACCGAGACCTACTCCGCCTGGCTGATCAACGCCCTACTGCAAAACGCAATAACCGGCGTCAGCTACAGCGACAGCGGCAACGACCGCACAATCACCTTCACCCGCCTCAGCGGCCAGAACCCCGTATCAATCACCGTCGCCAAACCCGCCGCCCAATCCGTCGCCGTCACCGGCGTCAGCCTCGACAAGTCCACACTGACCCTGAACTCCGGCAACAACTGGACCAGCACAATCACCGCCACAATCACCCCCAACAACGCCACCAACAAAGCCGTCGCCTGGTCCACATCCATCGCCAACGTCGCCATCATCGCCTCCACCTCCAACAACGGCCTCACCGCAACCATCAATGGAGTGATGGACGGCTCCGCCACCATAACCGCCACCACAGCCGACGGCTCCCGCACAGCCTCCTGTACCGTCACCGTCACCGGCCTCGGCGGCCACGGCCCCGGCGACCCCAGCGGCTTGCAACTTTGGGACTAAGAGACAACCATGAATGACCTCACCATCGCCCAAATCGCCGAAACCACAGGCGCCAACTCCGTCAACGTGGAGACCAACTGGCCCCTGCTCCTGGAGGCCCTCCGCCGGTTTGAAATCGCCGCGCCCCTTGTCCAAGTGGGCATGGCCGCCACAATCGCCGTCGAAACCGGCAACTTCACCCCCAGAACCGAAAAACGCGCAAACCCAGACCGCCAGCCCGACCTTTGGAAAGCCCAAGAAAAGTACTGGCCAAGCGGCTACTACGGCCGCGGCTTTATCCAACTCACCTGGCGCGACAACTACGCCGCCGCCGGCCTCGCCATCGGCGCCGACCTGCTCAAAAACCCCGACCACGCCGCAATCCCCAGCGTCGCCGCCCACATCGCCGCCTGGTTTTTCAAGGCCAACCGAATCTACAACGCCTGCCTTGACCGCGACTGGCGCCTAGTCCGCCGCCTAGTCAACGGCCCCAACTTCGCCCAAGACGCCAAAACCCTCACCCGCTTCTTACTTATTTGCAAGGCACTCACAGAGGCCCCGAATGACTGACATCCTGAAGCCGGAAGAAATCGGCGCCCTCATGGGGACCGCCGCCGAAAACGGCGCCCACCTCCAAGACCTTTACGACAAACTCCGCGCCGCCGGCGCCGCCGTCACAGGCGGCCACCTCGCTGAGGGCCTGGACAAACTCCAAGACGTGAGAGACGGACTAAGAGCCGCCCAGCCCGATGCCCCCCCGCCCGGATTCGATGAGGACTACCATCTTTTCGACAAGCCCGATGCCCCCCCGCCCTCCGTCGAATTCGGCGAAGCCCTCCACAAAGCCCAGAGCTACGCCCAAGCCGCCAAACAGGCCGCCACCGACGCCCAAACCGCCGCGGCTTGGTGTGAAGACCACGCCACCAGATACCCCGGCCCCGACTACAACGGCGCAGCAGACGACGGCGACCTAGGCGCCACCAACGCCCCCCGCCCAAAGAAGCCCCTCGCCTCCGCCCTCCAGGAAGAAGACGGCTCCTGGTCCATCCGCCGCCTCGTCTTCGCCGCCAGTTTCCTCCTTGTCGCCATCCTGTGCCTCGCCAGCCCTTGGCTCCCAATCCAGGACAACACCAAGACCGTCGCCCTCGCCCTCATCGGCGCCGCCTTCACCTCCGTCACCGCCGGCCGCTTTGCTGAGGCCTTGGACCGATGAACCTAGCCATCCTGATAATTCTGCTGGTGTCCACAGCCGCCCAACTCGCCTTCGGCCTGCACGGCATTTTTGCCAAGCGCCGATGCCCCGACTGCCATTTTGCCAGGGGAAGCCGCGACCTAGAGCTCGACAACCTCCGCCAGGAACGCGACTGGGCCGTGGACCTTGCAAGGTCCTACAAAGCCCAAGTGGCCGCCCTGAAGGAGCAGGCCAAATGAAGCGCCTCGCCGCCGCCCTCGCCATCGCCGCCCTGATCGCCGGCGCCGCCTGGCTTTTCTGGCCCAGAAAAGCCCCACCGACCCAAGCCGCCCTGGAAGCCGCCAGAGCCAAAGCCCAGACCGCAACCTCCATCGCTCAGACCGTCGAAGCCCACACAATCGAAACCCGCCCCGCCGTCCAAGAAGCCAAAACCAAAGCCAAGGCCGCAACCGAAAAACGCCGCAAAACTTACGGGATGCTCCAAGGCGAGACCCCCGCGCCCCCCGCTGGGCCCCTGATAGATCAGACCGCCACGACCCCCGCCGCCCCCAAAATCGTCGATACTCCGACCCACGCCCAGAGCGGCGCCGACCATACCCCAACCGCCTCCCTGATCGCCGAAATCCTCGCCCTCCAAAACTACATCGCCGCCCTGGAAGCCCAGAACACGGCCGAAGAACAGCGCGGCGACGCCTGGAAAGAAGCCGCCCAAGCCCAGACCGACCACGCCCAGGCACTCCAAGACACACTAGACGCCGCCGCCTCCACAGCACACCGCCGCGGCCTCAAAATCGGCATAGCCATCGGCGCCGCCGCCGCCATCCTCATTTTCGTACTCATCTAGGAGCCACCAATGACCCCGACAATCACCTTCGGAGAGCTGCTCGGCGTCGTCGTCACCGCCTCCCTCGCCATAATCGGCGGCTTCTGGGGCATCTTCGGCCTCGCCATGCGCAACCGAGAAAAGCACCAAGACGAGCGCCACGCCGCCACCCAGAAAGCCATAGACGAAAGCAACACAGAGGCCGACCACAAGACAACCGAGACCAAGAAGGAGCTGTGGAGCCAGATCAACCGCCTCAAAGACGAAGTCAGAGACCTCCAAGTCACCAATGCCAAACTAGAGAAAGCCATGGAAGCCGTCCCCACCAACAAAAGCCTCGAACCCCTCAAAACCGCCGTCGCCGAAATGAGCGGCAAAGTCGCCGCCCTGCCAACAATGGAGTACTGGGACAGCGCCACCGCCAGAATCGAAACCCGCATAGAGAAACGCATCGACAGCCTGTCCGAAAAAATCGACATGCTCATCGCCGCCAGACTCCAAGAACACTCGTAAATTCACAATACCCACCCATCCAAAAACAACGCCCCCCGCTATTTTCGCCACGGAGCCCAACCCTTTCCAAAACGGAAACACTCCAACCCCTCGGAAATCCCGAAGACTTCAACCCGTGCATTTTTTGCAACACTTCAAAACTCGCCCCCCAAGCCAATCCACGCCCAGACCTCGCAGCGACCCGGCCAAAAGTTACCTGGTCCCGGCGGAACCGCAGCGGAACCGATCAAGAAATTTTCAGACATTTTTCGCCAGTTTTCGCCAAGTTTGAACCGAAAAACACCCAAGAATTCGCGCAAGCAAAAAGCCCCTCAATCTAGGATTGACGGGGCTTTCAACTGGTGTACCTGGCGGGATTTGAACCCACGACCTTTGGCTTCGGAGGCCAACGCTCTATCCATCTGAGCTACAGGTACGCTGCAAAGCAATTGTAGCAGTTGCCGGGAAAAGCAGGCGCGGCGAAGCCGCGTCAAAATTCACTGGCAACTGGCAACTGGCGGCTGTCAACTCGCAACTGGCCACTCGCTCACATTCCCTCGCAGGCCCTTTCCAGTGCCTCCACCAGCGGGGCTATGTCCTCTTTCCGCATGGAGCAGAAAGCTAGGCGGACGTGTCCCTTGCCCATGCTCACCACGCCGACGCTCTCTTCCTTGATCAGTTTTTGGCGCAGGGCCTCCGCGTCTATGCCGTCCCTCATCTTCAAAAGGCAGAAGCATCCGCCGTTGAAGGGCAGGACATCCCAGTGGCGGGACTTTTTGGACAGCGCACGCTTTAGCTCCAGGTAGCGCTCCTCCAAGACCAGCAGCACCCGCTTGACCTCCGATGCGTGCCTGGGGTCGGCCAGTTCTGTCTCCAGCAGCACCTGGCTGACGCTGACCGTGCCGCCGATGCCGGCGCGGATGAGGCCCTTGCACTTGTCCACCAGTATGTCCGAGGCGTCCTTGGCCACGCCGAAGTGCAGGAAGGACACGCGGCCACCGAAGAATGCCAGTTCCTTGGTTATCCCGTCGCACTTCAGGGGGATCAGGTTCGGGTGCTTCTCTATCAGTTCAAAGAACAGGCTCTTGGTGGCGGCCGTCTTTTCATAGACCATGCCGTGATAGGCGTCGTCGCAGAAGACCACAACGATGCGGTCTTTGGCGGCCTCAACCAGTATCTCGGCGATTTTCAGCATGTCTTCTGGCGTGGGGCTGAAGCCCGTAGGGTTCGACGGGAAGTTGAGTATGGTGTGGACCTTGCCGCTGACCGATGCCAGCGCCTTGGCCAGCCCCTCGTGATTGAAGCCGCCGTCCTCGCGGTAAAAGGGGTACGTGACCATTTTTCCGTTTAGCCGGATGCTGAATATCTGGTCGTAGTTGTCCCAGTACAAATCGGGCAGCACCAGGGTTTCGCCCTCCGCAAAGAACAGATCCGCGCCCATGCTGATGGCGTGGCATATTCCGGCGGCTACCTGCCCCAAGCCGACCGTGGCCATGCGGGGGTCTTCTTCAACGAGCTTTTTGTGCCACGCGGTCCTGGCCTGGTCCCTGCCCTGTATGGGTGTGTACAGGAACACGTCCTTGGCCGGCAGCGCGGCCATTTTTTCCGCCATTGGGGCCAAGGGGATGGGGTTCCCTGCGCCGTCAGTGACCTGGCCAATGGTTGCGTTGATGCGGCAGTCCTTGGCTTGCCCCGACTGAAATGGAATCCCCTTTGGGAAAAAGCTGCGCCTGCCCAGCGGCGACAGCGCTTCGAGGACCGTGGGGGCTATTTTCGCCAGACGCGCGTTCCTGTCTTCGGCCTCGGGGTGAAGGGACATGGTTTGATCTCCTGCTACCACTGGCTATTGTATGCCCGCTGAATGGGCAACTGGCGATTTTTGCTGGCAGTGAAAAATGCCACACAGCTTTCCACTGGTCCAGGAAATGCCCCATAATTTTTGGTGGAGCCACTATGCCCGCCAGCAACGTTCAGACGCACACAGATACCTGCGGCGCAAAGAAACCGATCACGGTGGTCTCCCTGTTCTCTGGGTGCGGGGGGATGGACCTTGGCTTTCTGGGCGGTTTTGACTTTCTGGGACGGCACTACCCAAGGACGCGCTTCGACATCGTGTGGGCAAACGAGATAAACCACGCGGCCTGCGAGACGTACAGGGCGAACATTGGCGCCCACATCCATGCGGTTACGAAAACGCCCAGCAACTTCAGAATTGTTCACAGTCACAGAGAGAAAGTTATCAGCTTAGCCTCTTTCATCACTACAGGATTATCTGGTGATTTTATTCTTACATTGTCAACCGATAGGTTTTCCATCCTGCCAGCAAGACTTTCTAGTTCGCTTGTATTCTGAAATGATCGATATTTGTCTATGTTTATTATCGCCATGAGATTAAACATTCGCGCATCATCTGGTGTGTATGCATAATTGAAAACACTCAGAGGGTTCTCAATCTGCCACATGCCACGAATACGCAAAGATGTAATGCCGAGTGGATCAACTCTGTTTACCTTTCCAAGTTCTCTCGTTTCTGCTAGTTCAATATTTGGAATAGAGCTAACGCCTGCACTGATCTTATCGGCGATTCTTTCGTAAGTATCTTTACTTGCAGCATAATCAGTACCGTAAATAAAAGAGATTTGTGAAATTACGTTTTCATTCAAAACACCAATCGCATAAATAATATCTTTTTCAACCCAATCGGGTTCGCAGTTTCTACAAGCCTCTGTAATCATACTGCTGTTACTAAATAACTTTGCTTTAGGATAAGAGCTGTTAAGCGGGAGTCTGCTCCCAGCATGTTCTATCTTCTTTACTTCTATCGCATCCCCTTGTGTTATTATCATATCTGGTGGATTATTTTGATTGCCCATATAGCTAAAACAATGTCGAAGCATTTCATTTCTTGTATCTTCTTGTGAAACGGAAATGGTTCCAGCAAATGCATCTTTAATGTATTCTTCTAACCGCTCTCCCATATTGTTTACACGGATACGACCCCTAGTCTGTCGCACACATCCCGATAGATCTATTATTGGGTTGTTAACAATATTGATAATGGCTTTAATTAAGTTACTGGACATTACGCACCTCTCAAGTCATGAATTACTTGTTTTGCGATAGCAAAAGCAAGGTTGATTGGAACGGCGTTACCTATCATTTTATAGGCATCTAGTACATTTGTATATTTGAATATGAATGTATCTGGAAACGTTTGTATTCTAGCACATTCACGTACGCTTAAACGCCTATATTTAACTTCCTCACCTGGCGCAAAAATTCGCTTATCCTTCTCAACAAATATCATTTCCGGGGCTTGTGGATGTATTGGCGCGTGCCTCCCCCCAGCTTG
>Ga0268262_10004614_pt1 | contig 14131 bp, 11 predicted proteins | sample TergutNc150P3_FD_190354 | JGI IMG/M metagenome (GOLD analysis project Ga0268262, IMG submission 190354) | Nasutitermes corniger P3 segment gut microbial community from laboratory colony in Florida, USA - Nc150 P3 (SPAdes) (version 2) | ecosystem: Host-associated > Arthropoda: Insects >... | reverse complement strand
AAAATCCGCAGCCGATAGGACCGTGGGTAATTACGCAAACATCTTTAAGCGGTCCTACAACAACGCCTTTACAGCCCGCATAACAGCAGCCTCTGGCTGTCATTACGCCTGGAATTGCTCTGGTGTTGGCGGCGATAGGCTGAGTCTTATTATCTTCTTCAAGCTGAATAAGATGCTCTTTACGGTTTTTGTATACCTTCGCCGAATATTTGTCTAATACTTTTTCTTTTGCCGTCACTTGTGTTCATCCTCCCTAATACGCTTTCGCGGTAGGCTCTCCCGTCCTGACCGTGTAGGACTCCACAATCGGCAGAATAAAAATTCTTCCGTCGCCCGGATTGCCTGTCTTGTTCGCCCCAATTATTGTATCAACAGCTTTTTTAACGTCATTATCCTCTATAATCAAAGTAAAAAATCTTTTGGCTATAAGACGTGTCGCCTCGGTTAAATTTTCACCGATAGGATTGAGCGGCAGTTCTCCTTCCGCCAATACGGTGTTAAGCAAATTCGGATCTATGCTCTTTTTACCGCGGCCTAAACATTCACGGCAGGTAAAAGCGGGGAAACCGCTTTTCTCCAGCGCTTTTTTTGTGTCATTTACCTTGTTCGCCCGAATAAAGCACATTACCTCTTTCATTGTCGCTCTCCTTTACAGGCCTTCTTTCGCAGTACTGACGGTATACGCCGATTCTACCGGTGAAATGAATATACGTCCGTCGCCGAAATTACCTTCGCCGGTTTTGGCAACGCGCATTATTATTTTTACTAAGTCGTCTTTATCTTCATCGTTGATGAAGTACATAAGCATTTCCTTCGGAATTTCATCATATACAACATCGCCGACTTTAATACCTTTCTGTTTGCCGCGTCCGTAAACCGCCATTTTTGTAACAGCCGGAAAACCTGCCGCTGCAACTTCACTCATTACCGCTCCTGATTTTTCCGGGCGGATTATCGCTCTTACTAATAACATTCAATTGCCTCCTTAATCCAAAATACCATGTTCCATCAAAATCGCTTCAAGGCGATCAATGGACATCGGCTTCGGCACTACAAACATATCGTTGCCGTCAATTTTTTTTGCCAGCTGGCGGTATTCGTCCGCTTGCGGCTCATTGGGTGAATAGTCGATAACTGTTTTCTTGTTAATTTCAGCTTTATGAACCGCGTTGTCGCGGGGTACAAAGTGGATCATCTGCGTGCCAAGCTCTTTTGCTACAGCAGAAACAAGTTCCGCTTCTCCGTCTACTTTGCGTGAGTTGCAAATAAGTCCGCCGAGACGAACTCCGCCGGTGTTGGCGTATTTGGAAATACCCTTTGTTATGTTGTTCGCTGCATACAGAGCCATCATTTCGCCTGAGCAGACGATGTAGATTTCCTGCGCTTTTCCTTCGCGGATTGGCATAGCGAATCCGCCGCAAACTACGTCGCCGAGTACGTCGTAGAATACATAGTCCAAATCTTCGGTATACGCGCCCAATTTCTCAAGCAAACCGATTGATGTGATAATACCGCGTCCCGCGCAGCCTACTCCCGGTTCCGGTCCGCCTGATTCGACGCCTTTTATTCCCGCATAACCTTTTTTCAATACCGCATCAAGCTCTATGTCATCACCCTCTTCGCGGAGAGTATCAAGAACCGTTTTTTGCACCAGTCCGCCCAGAACCAACCGGGTGGAATCCGCTTTGGGGTCACAGCCTACAATCATTATTTTTTTGCCCATTTCGCCCAAACCTGCTGTCAAATTCTGCGTGGTAGTGGACTTTCCAATACCGCCTTTTCCGTAAATAGCTACCTGCCTCATAAAATCCAAAGCCTCCTTTTGCTTTTTGGGAACTATCCCTATAAACTAACAAAAAGGTGGTGTCAGACGGCAAGGACATACCTTGCGCTAAACACCACCCCATTGTGGGTTTTAAATTAAAATTTCTATTGAAATATTACTAAAATTAAAAGTTTTAGTCAATATATTTAACATAAATTTTGTAAATTTTGCATAAAAAGCAAAAAAACCTATTTCTGAGCGTAAAAATTGATTAAACAGCCGTCTATCAATATCTGCCTTTCTGCGTCGGTAAGCTCTCCTAGGGCGGTTTTTATCTCTTTTACCGTGTCATTTAATACATAGCCCGATATTGATTCCTTCTTTTCCTGCACTGCGGACTTGATTCCGGGGAAGAAAATATAATCACCGTTTGAAAAAGCGCCTTCGTCCGTAACAAGGAAGGGTAATATGCCCCAGTTGATAAGGTTCGACCTATACCGCTTTGTAGCGTATTCAACAGCGAGGTTTGCCGACGCTCCAAGAACGCGCTGGCAGGAAGCGGCTTGCTCCCTCGCGGAGCCGTCGCCGGGTTTGCGGGCAAAAATAGCGCTTCCTATGCCGATATTCGCAAGCCCTATTCCAGAACAGCCTGAAATACCTTGTATTTTTTGTAGTATCTTATCCAATTCGCCGTCTGCGCCGCCTTTGCCCCTTTGCTCCTCAAGAGCTTGTACCTCTTTTGCCCGCTTAACATAGGATGGGTCTTTGCGGCTTAAAGTAAATTCCGCCAGCTTTAGCGGATTTGAGCGGTACGATGAAGTTTCCCCCGACGGAATAAGTTCATCGGTAGTGGTAACGGCGTCCGTGATAAAACTTACCACTTTTATTAAAAGGTTCTCAGGCAAAGCGGGCATTTTTGGCCAGTCTTTTATATTGGGACCGAATGTTAATTCCGCCTGCGTGTTTGAGCTTCCAACGCCGTTGTACACACGTTTGTCATAAATGGTTTTATCAAAAAAGAATTTATATTTGCCGTATTTAGCGCTAATTTCAGTAGCGGATGTAATTTTTCCGCCGTTAACAGCCGTAGCCGCTATTGAGCGGGCGTCCATAAGCGCGACAGAGGCAATCTGTCCGTCATTCGGCTTTGATCCTTCCCTGTTGGGGAAATTTCTCGTAACATGGCGGATGGAAAGCTCGTTATTTGCCGGAGTATCCCCCGCGCCGAAACAAGGACCGCAGAAAGCTTCACGCACAAGAACGCCCGCTTTCATAAATGTTTCCGCAGCGCCGTTTTTAACCAACTCAAGATAGGTAGGCTGGCTTTCGGGGTACACGCTCAAAGAAAAATTGCCGTTTCCCGTTGAGTGTCCTTTTAATATATCCGCCGCCGCCATAATGTTGGAAAAAATTCCGCCCGAACAGCCTGCGATAATCGCCTGATCCGCCCATATTCCGCCGTCATGGCATTTAACGCCTAGGTTCAGGTTAAGTCCCGTTTCTTTATTTTCTTTTTCTATCTTAGCAAAAATATCTTTCGCGTCTTTTTGCAATTCTTTAATTGTGTATACGTTACTCGGATGGAAAGGCAAAGCGATACACGGCTCTATCTTTGATAAATCAACCTTGATAAATCCGTCATAGTAGGCGGCGGCGGCAGGCGCTAACTCTTTATAATCGCCTCCCCTGCCCCGCTCTTTAAGATATGTTTTTACATTGTCGTCGGTTTTCCATATTGAAGACCAGCAGGCGGTCTCGGTAGTCATCACGTCAATTCCGTTGCGGAAATCAACCGATAATTTGTCAACGCCGTCCCCGATAAACTCCATCACTTTATTTTTTACATAGCCGTTGTTAAAAACTTTTCCGATAATCGCAAGCGCGACATCCTGGGGACCGACCCCCTTCGCTAACTCGCCCTCAAGATAAATCCCAACCACCTGCGGATACGCCATGTCGTAGGTTCTGTTTACTAACTGTTTAGCGAGTTCACCGCCGCCTTCGCCGACAGCCATTGTTCCCAACGCGCCGTAACGGGTGTGGCTGTCCGAACCGAGAATCATTTTGCCGCAGCCAGCCATCATTTCACGGTTAAAACTGTGGATAACGGCAAGGTGGGGCGGCACATAAATACCGCCGTATTTTTTTGCGGCGGAGAGGGCAAACACATGATCGTCCTGATTAATCGTACCGCCGACGGCGCAAAGGCTGTTGTGGCAGTTAGTCAGCACATAAGGCATTGGAAACTTGTCCATTCCGCTCGCTCTGGCGGTCTGAATTATTCCCACATAAGTAATGTCATGAGAAGCGAGAGAATCAAATTTCAGGCGCAGGTTACGGTCATCGCCTGAATTATGAGCGGACAAAATACCGTAGGAAATCGTCCCTTTTTGCGCCCGCTCTTTGGATACGGTTACGCCGTTTTTTGCCAATTTGGATGCGGCATCCGCATCATCTTTAATTATATCCCTTCCGTTAAGTAAATACGCTCCGCCGCCGAAAACTTCTACCATGCAATCCCCCGTTTATTATTTTACTTTATAACAACATTGACGATTTGCCAATATAATGATTTAATTATATATGGCTTTATCACCCTCTGAATTATTAGACCTCCACTGGAAAAACGAGGACACTATTCTGGAAATAACGTCCGAGGGCGTACTCTGCAAGGACATGAACGATATAATTGATCGTATTTCAAAAGTAAAAGATACGGTTAAAATGATAACTTTGAATAATCAGCCCGCTCTGACGGAAATTCCCGATATTTTGGGGGAATGCAAACTTCTTGAAACGCTGAATATTTCGCACACAAAAATCAATAAAATACCCGATTTTATATTCACCCTGCCTGCATTGCGTTCCCTCTCCTGCTGCTGCAGAGATATTCCTAAACCGCCCGAGGGGCTTGCAAAGGCGGTAAAACTGGAACATTTGCACATCAGAATAAACGAAAGCTGGAGTTTTCCCAAGGAAATATCGTCGCTAACTGAGCTTAAAACCCTTTTAATCGATATCTATTCCCCGGCGGCATTCCTTAAAGATATAAAAAATTTAAACAAACTTGAAGAGCTGGCATTGTCGATAAAATACGAGGGCGGCACTGCGTTAAATCTGCCCGACTCTTTCGCGAACCATCCTACGCTGAAAAAAGTCAGTATCGCGGACATTATTTACAAAAACTATAAACTGTTGGATTTTGACAGCACGGCGCAAATACTCTCCTCATGCAAAGCTTTTGAATACTTATCGCTTTCATATCTTAAGCTTAATAAACATGAGAAGCTTTCAAGAATTACAGGTCTTAAAAAATTGGAATTGCGGCATTTGCTTGTAGAAGGAAATATTTTTGACTCGGTAAAACCCCTGCAAAAACTTGAAAAACTTGACATCTTAGGCAGTGAATTCAAGATAAAGGAAATGCCGAATATTTTTACCAACTTCAAAGAGCTTCGTTCTTTTTCATTTGCCGGAAACTTTATACGGCAAATTCCTGTATCTTTATTTACTTTAAGCAATCTTACAACTCTGGAAATAGGCGCTACCGGAATCTCCGCATTAGACGAAAAAATAGGCGACCTTAAAAATCTTACATCGCTTCATATTTACGATAATATGCTGGAAAAACTTCCCAACAGTATTTTTACTATGCCTAAACTTGCCGTCCTTAATATTGAAGAAAACTTTTTCAAACCGCAGGAAATAGCCGTCATAAAACAAAAACTTGCCGGCTTGGCTAAGAACGGTCAAAAGATAGAATTTATATGCGTCGGACAGGGACACAGGCTTCCCGTAAAGAAACTGCGAGCCCTTAATGAGATTGGATCGATTAACAGCGATGCTTATTTCAAATACTGCATGGCGGCGGTGTGCGAAAAACCGAATGCGCTAAAATATATGAGGGACGAATTCTTAAAAGACAATCAGTACATACAAGTCTGCCTTGAAGCCTCCCTGCGGAACTCCTATGCCGATTTCCTTATCAATATAAACCACAAACGACTTAGACGGGAAGACTACGAACGCATCTGCTGGGCGTCAATTCTGCACCTTCCGGCAACCATTACTAAAATGATTGAACCCACGAAGGAATTACTCGCTATTGCGTCATTAAGCAAAGGCTAGTAATCTCGATTTACCTGTTATTTTTAAATCTCAATTCGCATTATTTCATTGCCGCCGCATAAGGAAATTATTATCTTTATATTAGGTGTTTCCTTTATAAAAAGGAGCATGGTATATGCTGCTAGCATTTATTATTTTTTGCTGTTTAATCATATTTTTGAAGGCAATGGGAGGGGTTGTGTTAAACCGCAAATCTTATACAAAAACGAAAAAATATCAGCGCCCAAATCTACCTCAATGGTTAATTATGCTTTTAAAATTCAGCGTGCTGATAACATTAGTTTTACTGCCAAATGGAAATTTAACAACATATCGCAGAAAAATATAATTTTTACAAAAATATTTTACCGTTACCGACTCTTGCTCTTTCTTATCTATTTAGTGTATAATTAAAGAAAGCTATGAAACGTTCGCTTATTTTAATTTATTTATTTTCTCTTTCAATTCTGTGTTTTGCGCAAGCAAATAACAGAATATTAATTATTGGCAGAATTCCCGACGCTTCAGATACCAATTTATATCAAATACAGGTAGGCGCATACAAAATAACCAAAAACGCCGAAACATCATACGCAAAACTAAGAGCCGCTTCTTTAAATCCGTCTTATGAACAATACTTAAATTTAACCAGAGTTTTAATCAAAGGAGTCAGAGCCGCCGATGTTCCTGCTTATATTGAAAGAATAAAAAGAGCGGGGTTTTCTGAAGTACTTATAAAAATCAATACCGGCAGCGTAACAACGCCGCGGTTACCGGTTAGTACGGCGGCACAGCCTGCCGATGTTTTGCGTGAAATCGGTTACCATTCGGTAAAAATCGGCGAATCATTAAATCTTGCGGACATTACAGGCACAAATACTGTTACATCATGGAGAAACAGTACTCCTACAACCATCAGCTTGAGTTCAAACGGGGTTGTCAAAGGATTAAATATCGGCAACGGATACATCAGCACAAGCGAAAATGAATATATTTCCATAGTGGTTGTTCCGGCTGAAAATTTTTATCTTTTACCGGAAGCTCAGAAAACATTATTACCGCAGAACACCCGGACAGCCGATTCTTCCTCCAAAAATATAAACGAATACAGCACTGAACCTACATTCCGTCTGGCATACAGATTTAATAACAAAAATGAAACCGGATCAAGCGAACATAACGGCGGAATTGATATTCTTGCCAGAGGTAAAAATTATGAATGGCTATGGACAACATATAACCAAGGCGGATGGTTTTACGATCTGAACGGGATTAAACGCGAGATGAGCAGCGGGTTTCAAAAGGACCCGAATAACGGCGTTGAGCTTACGGTAAAGCCTGAATTTGTTTATATAAACGGCGTTACTTATCTGCAGTTAAGAAATATACTGTACAACCCGGGAAACACTCCTGTAACCGAACAGAAATTCGGCGCGGTAGCAGACGTAATGATTCATAAAAATGACAACGCTCCTCTTATGCACAAACCATACGGAGCGTATATGACAGATTCTGAAACTAATCCTTCGCTTGAACTTATGTTTGTTTGTGAATCAGGCGAGGGTTTAACTCCTGTAGATACTCTTTGGCTTGGAAGGTATGGAGGAGGAACATTTTTAGACCACGTTTATGACGATAGCCGTAATGAAATCAGCGGCGAAGACAGCGCGATAGGCTTCTCGTATCAAAATATTGATCTTGCGCCTCAGCAAAAAAAAGAGTTTATAGTAAGGTTTACTCTTGCCAGAACAGAAAATTAAAATTAAACAAAATCTGTCATTGTATTTTTTCCTTATTCAAGTTATAGTAACACATGGCTCAAACTCAATTTATCCGTAATTTTTGCATTATAGCCCACATCGATCACGGCAAGTCTACCCTCGCCGACCGCCTCATTCAAAAAGCCAATCTTGTCGATGACCGCAACTTCCAAGACCAAATACTCGACAATATGGATATTGAGAGGGAAAGGGGCATCACGATAAAGAGTCAGGCGGTTACCCTGCCCTACACGGCGAAAGATGGCAATGAGTACACGCTCAATTTGGTAGACACGCCCGGACATGTCGATTTTAGTTACGAGGTAAGCCGAGCGATTAACTCCTGCGAGGGCGCTCTGCTCTTAGTGGACGCTACTCAGGGCGTGCAGGCGCAGACTTTGTCTAACATGTTCCTTGCGCTTGAACACAATCTTGAGATAGTGCCTGTTATCAATAAAATTGATATGCAGGCGGCTGATGTTCCGAGAGTTAAAAAACAAATTGATAAAGATTTGGGGCTGGACGCAGAAACAGCAATCTTGGCGTCCGCAAGACAGGGCATCGGAATTGACGAGCTTTTAGAGGCGATAGTAGAGAGAATTCCCGCTCCTTCGGGCAAAGTTGACGCTCCGTTACGCGCTCTTATTTTTGACTGCCACTACGACCCCTACCGAGGCGTAGTTGTGCATTTACGTCTTTTTGACGGAAAAATAAAAAAAGGAATGAGAATTTCTTTTATGTCCAGCGGTTCCGTTTACGAAGTGGAAACAGCGGGCGTTTTTAAACTTGCCCTTGTTGAAACAGATGAGCTTTCAGCGGGAGACGTAGGCTACATAATAGCTAGCATAAAAACCGTAAGCGATGTGCGTGTAGGCGACACTGTAACAGGCACGGACAATCCCTGTCCCGAGCCTCTGCCCGGTTTCCGTGAAGTAAAACCCGTAGTCTTTTCATCTATATACCCTGTTGATTCAAACGACTACGAAGAGTTACGCGCAAGCATGGACAAACTTAAACTTAACGACGCTTCTTTAGTTTTTGAAAAAGACTCATCCGCCGCCCTAGGCTTCGGTTTCCGCTGCGGCTTTTTAGGGCTGTTGCACCTTGAGGTTATTCAGGAACGCCTTGAACGTGAATTTGATCAATCGGTAATTTTTACAGCGCCGTCGGTAAAATACAAGGTGCATCTTAGAAACGGCGAAGAAATCATGATTGACAACCCAATGGAGTACCCCGACGAGGGAAAAATTGAAGGCGCGGAAGAGCCTTATATCCGCGCGAGCGTAATAACTCCCACCGATTACCTTGGAAACATAATGACGCTGTGTCTTGAAAAACGAGGCGTACAAACCAACATGACCTACCTTGATGAAAAACGCGTGGAATTAATTTACGATATGCCGCTCTCCGAAGTGTTATTCGATTTTTACGACAAATTAAAAAGCATTTCCAGAGGTTACGCGTCGTTTGATTACGATATTTCAGGTTACAAACCGACAGAACTCGCCAAGTTGGACATTCTTCTTAACGGCAAAGCGGTTGACGCTCTTTCACAGCTTGTGTTCAAGGGCAACGCCTACGACCGAGCGAGAAAAGTCTGCGAAAGATTACGCGACGAAATCCCCCGCCAGCAATTCAAGATACCCATTCAAGGCTCTATCGGAAGCCATGTAATAGCGAGGGAAACCGTCAATGCCCTTCGCAAAGACGTACTTGCCAAATGTTACGGCGGCGACATCACGCGCAAACGCAAACTGCTGGAAAAACAAAAAGAAGGCAAGAAACGCATGAAGATGGTAGGCGATGTGGAGTTACCGCAGAGCGCGTTCTTGGCTGTTCTAAAAGCTAAAGACGAGTAATTTCAGCATAGGATCAATCTCCGCACGGACACGTTTTAGGAACGAAATATCGCTTACTACAGGACTCTTGCCGCCTGCGTAATCGGGGAAATGCGCCCATAGGTAATCACATTCTTCTATCAGGGTACTTAATCGCTCATTGTCTGCCGCCGCTTCGCCTGTTAAAAGATTGCGTAATTCTTCTAACCTGTTTCTTTCTTCTTTATAAAACAAATCCAATTCTGATTTTTTACCGTTAACCGCGTGAACATTCTGGGTAGGAGCGGGCTTTTCTTTCTCCAACATAGCCATTGCGTCTTTGAGTGAAAGAGTTTTTACTCCTAATGGGAGACCTATGCCCTCAATATCAAATATACGCTCATCGCCGCCGAACTCCTGTTCAAAAAGGTCGCGGTAATTTTTCATGGCAGGGCTTGTGTAAACGGAAAGCCCCGATTTTGAAACGGCGGCGGTTGAATACTGATTGTACGCTGCGGGGTTAAACAGTCTTTTAAGACGGCTTTGCAGGTTTAAGCGGGAAAAATGTCCGGGCGTTGAACGGGCGTGATACTTGTCTTGGGTAAAAGAAAAATCAAGACCGGCGCAGATTATTTTTCCCGTTGTAAGGCGGCGAGAGAGCTCCACTGCCGTAAGCCCAACAGAGCCAAGCGGAGGAACAACTATTGGTAACAACCCTGCTGCTTTAAGACGCTCAAATATTTTTAATTGCGTCCACGGCGTAAAAAAAATAAATCTTTCACCGCTAAGAATATTTGCGGTAGCCGGAAGCGAAGAAAGGTCTATTGCGGCGTTTACTTTCCATCCCCTGCAAGTTAAAAAATCGTTTATATTCCAATGCTGACTTTCCAAAATTACGGCAAGGTCTGGAACTATGTTTCTTTCTTTTAACGCTCCAAGGCATGTGTCTACGCAAATAATCTTAAAAGAACGCTTCTCAGGACAGGCAAGAGTGTCGGCGGCTTTTGTTTGAAGGGTGTCAAGCGTTTCATCAAGAGAGGGACCTGCGCCCAGAACAAGAATAGGAGATTCGCCGAAAGACAGATTCTTCACTGACGGAAATTTTGAAAGAAGCGGAAGATTTCGCAATGCGTTGCGAATGTACAAACGACCCATTTTTGTAAGGGTTAGGGCATTACTCCAATCTGTTGCAATTTCTCGGCGAAGCGTATCGCAAACAGAATCGTACACTTCGGGGAATAATTGCCAACCGCCTGTAAGACGCAAAATTTCTACACGGCGGAACGCCCTAGCCCCCCATGTATCACGCACGAGAGAATAAACATCCTCACTGCCGCAAACATTTGTAAGGTGAAATAATTTATTGGCAGCGATTGAGGAGTCAATATTCTGCGAGGCAAACTCAAAAAGTTCAGGATCGGCTTCTATGCATAACACGGCGGAATCGGGCGCTTCGGCTTGCAGGCGTGAAAGAAAACTTGAAAGACCGTAGCCGTAAAGGGGCGAAGGGCAAAAATAGAGCGTTCTTTCTTTTACAGGGATGTCTTTTACTAAACGCTCCGCGCGTCCTTGCGGATCAACTGCGGAAAGAAGAGTTTTTCCGTTTCGAACAAACGGCAATCCCTGCATATTATTAACCGCTATCGCGCTAAAACTTTAAAATAAATATCATTAAAATGATCTTTCAGTTTTCCGTCATTCATAAAATAATCCTGCAATGATTTGTCAAACGCATATTGTAAATATTGCGTTTTATAATTTGTCGCTATGTCATTTAAAGACGTTTCATCAGCTTTTTTTTCTTCCGTCGCAACAAACACAAATACATTGGTTCCTTGAACCAGCGGCTCAGCCGGAGTATTTACAGAAGTTGTAAAATTTCTTTTCCAAAAGTTTTCATTCTGCGATAAATTTTTAAGGTCATCCTCGGTTAAACCCGTTACGGTAAGAGAATCAAGAGTCGTAAAAAGATCGACGCTTCCGTAGTTAAGCGGAACCGGTCCAAAACTGTTTCTGGTAAGGTTTCCGGAACGCGCGGCATTGGCATACCCCGACACTTTTGCCTCGGAAATAAATTTATTCGCCTGTTCAACAGCCCAGTCTTCCATGCGGCCTCTTTCGGAGTTTTTAACATAAGCGCGCACCGCGTTCATTGTCGCCCAGTCGGTTAAATCGGCTTCAATTAATGCTTCCTCTACCCTGAAAAAAGCCCAACCTTCGCCGGTTGAAACAACATTGCTCAACTCTCCCTTACCCAGCTTATAAATCGCCTCGCGATCTTCCGAAGCGGTAATTTCACCGTCTATTTCATAGCAATATCTAACGCCCATATCTCCGCCTCTGTCGGCATAGGTATCTTTTGACTGGGCTTTTGCGGCATCCTCAAAAGTTGTCGTTCCGTCTTTTATAGAAGCCAGAATTTTTTTTGCTTCTCTTTCACTGCCTGATATTGTAATCTTGGATAATTGTATCGTACCAAAATTTTTTATATTTTCTCTTCCGTACGCAAGAAACTCGCTTTCAGGATAATCATCAATATTAAAAGAAACAAAATCAAAAGACCTTACAGGCGATGACATATTAGCGATAAATTTTGCCTCGGCTTCCGGTATTAACAAACTTATGTAATCGCTGAAAAACACATTCATAGCGATGTCGTCCTGAGTCCTATGCCAAAAATAGGAACGTGAAGATTCAGGGATACTGTTGTAAAGAGCAAGAGAAAAACGCCCGTTATCCTGAAATTGCGGTGATTGCAAGATAACCTTATTAACCGCTTTTTCAGATACCGTATATCCCGATCTTTTCAGCATATCAATAATAGCGACATGTCTTACCGTTCTGTCATAAGCTTGTTTCCAAATAGAGTAATTAATATAGGGTGTGCGGGGATCATCGGGATCATTGGGATTAAATCCTTGAGCGCGGGCATAATTAACAGCTGTTTCATAATATTGAGACAACTCATTTCCGGGAACCCATGAAATGGGAATATTATTGTAGTATCCAAAAGTCAAATCCGTGCTTTTACCCGCATAACGGCGGCCACCCGAAAGAAAATCACCGCCGACAAATGTAATAACTACAAGGATAAGAACGACGACAGAACCTATATAAACGCCGGGGTTTTGCTTGAATTTCTTGATAATTTCCGCCTCAGCGGAGTCTTTTTCTTTTATAACAACCTTTTTAGCCATAAAATACCTCAAAAAATATTATGAATTGATAAGATACCATTTTTAGCGGTTTTTGTCCATAGCGGTACACGGCAAAATTTCTTTAAAATTTTTCAAAATTTTTTCGTTTTCGGTCAAGCAAAATGACACTTTCGACGCATATATAGGCGGAGGAAAAAATATGAAAAAATATTTTTTGTTGTTGGGAGTCGTTATTTTGCTCGGCTCCTGCTCAAATCAGGAAACGCCGCCCAATTCGGCGGCGGCAATGAGGGGAAACAGTTCTTCTGCGCTGCAGTACTTGAATTGCAAAGCGGTGTCACAGGAAGAGGTCGAATTTACTTTTTCGCGGTCTGTGACAATCAAACATCTGGATTTTGAACCCAAGCTTTCCGTTGATTCAATTGAAAACGGCGAAACGGTAAGGGTTACATTAAAAGAAAAAACGGAACCGGGGAGACTGATAAAAGTGAATTTGCTTGCGGAAGACAGTAAGAAAAACACCCTTAATGTACTTGTCTCTTTCCGCGCAAGAAACGACAGAATGCCCAAATTGGTGATTAACGAAATTTGTACCGAAAATGCCAGCGCCGCCGCGGGAAAAAAAGAAGAGTTTATCGAATTTAAAACAAAATCGGCAGGTAATTTGGGCGCGATGCGGATAGTTATCAACGGCAACTCAACTGCCGCTAAACAAACTATTTATGAGTTTGAGCCTGTCGAAGTTAAAAAAGACGAGTATCTTGTTCTTCATCTGCGGACATACAATCCTGACAGCAAAGACGAATACACAGAGAACCTTGACGAATCAACGGGGATAAACGCATCGCCGACGGCGCGGGATTTTTGGATGAACGGAGAAACAAAATTACTGCATAAAACCGCCATGATTTATGTTTTAGATCAAGACGACAATGTTCTTGATGCGGTAATATTATCCGAAAATCCTGATGACTGGTGGATTAAAGATTATTTTGCCGAAACTGCTGAATTTTTATTTATCAAGGGAGCGTGGAAATCCGCGGACGGAAACATTTGCAGTCCGCAAGACGCTGTTGCAAGCGCAAAGGCAACCAACACGCGCACAATCTGCCGCGATGAAACCGTTGAAGATTCAAACTCGGCAAAGGATTGGTACATCACCGACACAAGCAACGCGACAGTGGGAAAACCAAATAATCCAAAAAGGTACTTAAAGTAAGTTTTTAAACAGAGATATAATATCATGTTTGGGGGCGGCTCCGGTTTTCTGGACCGCGGGCTCCCCATTATGGTAGATAACAAGCGTCGGTATGGAAACAATACCATGCCGCTCCGCAAGCGTACCGTGCTCGTCGATATTAACTTTACCGACTTTTAAACGGCCTTCATATTCCCCCGCAATTTCATCAATTACAGGACCGAGCATTTTACAAGGACCGCACCAAGGAGCCCAAAAATCAATTAATACCGGAATCTGCGACCCAAGCACCTCGGACTCAAAATTATCAACTGTTATGGCAAGAC
>Ga0268262_10004613_pt1 | contig 14132 bp, 15 predicted proteins | sample TergutNc150P3_FD_190354 | JGI IMG/M metagenome (GOLD analysis project Ga0268262, IMG submission 190354) | Nasutitermes corniger P3 segment gut microbial community from laboratory colony in Florida, USA - Nc150 P3 (SPAdes) (version 2) | ecosystem: Host-associated > Arthropoda: Insects >... | reverse complement strand
AGCGAGGCGGTGGAGGCAATTCCCCTTTCGACGGGAGCGGACTACGCCCCCTTCTGGACAGGCGAGAGCGTTTACCGCAGCCCTGTTCTTTCCCGGCGCATCCTGGAAATGCTGGAAGGGTACTACCCCAAGGGTTGGACTTCGTTAAAAGCCGAAAGGATGCTGGACAGTTTCAGCGACGAAGCGAAAAAAGCGCTGGAAGATTTTCTTCTTTCCCAGTGGTCCCTGCAAAAAGGAATCCCCCTGCCCGGCCCGTCTTTCATTCCAATTGAGATAATCGACGACCCGGATCGCGGCGACGCATACCTGATTATCTTTCACAGCTTCAGGGGCGGCGCGATTAACCTTCCCCTTTCGCTGGCGCTGGCGAGGGACCTGGAAGCGGAGTACAGCATGCGGATCGACGGGGCGGCGAACGACAACGCGGTCTTTGTAAGGCTCCCGCGTTCCATTGACGGGGATCCGGCTACAACCATTCAGGAATCCCTGCGCCGCCTTTCGGAAGAGGGAAAGGGGGAAGGGCGTTTTAAGGAACGCCTTGAGTCTTCGGGGATTTTTGGCGCAGCCTTCAGGGAGGCGTCCGAGCGATCGCTGGTACTGCCCCGCACGCCTTTCGGCAAGCGAATGCCACTCTGGGTAACAAGGCAAAAGTCAAAAAACCTTTTTGACGCCGTTAGGCGCTATCGCGATTTCCCCGTAACCGCCGAAGCTTGGAGGACCTGTCTTAAAGACCAATTCGACATGAAAGGCTTTGCCTCCGTTATGGAAGACATTGGTTCAGGCGCGCTTTCATTTGATTTTTTCAAAACCCGCCAGGCAAGCCCCTTTTCAAAAGAATTAACCTGGGCCGAAACAAACACCCTCATGTACGAATACGACGAGCGGCCGGATCTCACAGCCGGCGGCCCTTCCCTTTCGGACAAGGTCATCTCTGAAGCTTTGGGAAGCGCCGCCGTACGGCCTCCCCTAAAAGCCGCGTTGGTCGAAGACTTCTGTTCCCGGCTAAGGCGGGAAATCCCGGGCTGGGCGCCGGATGACGAGCTAACCCTTTGCGAATGGGTGAAAGAACGGATCGCCATTCCCGCCTGCGAATGGGAAAAGCTTTTACAATGCGTCCCCGCTGAATTGCTGGAAACGATACACAGCGATAAAAGCCTTGGGGGAAAACTCGAATACTCAGGACAAGAGAATTCCGATAACTCCGTCGTTGTTCACCGTGAATGGGCAAAGAAATGGAAAGGCAGCGACAGGAAAAAATTGGCCGAAGATTGCCTTGGGCAATGGCTCCGTTACCAGGGGCCCGTTCCCGTTTCAAAAATCGCGAATGTCTTCGCCCTTTCTGTAACAGAAGCGAAAGAAGCCATCCTGCTTTTAACGGAAGAAGAAACCCTTGTAGCTGACGTAACAATAGAAGACATCGGGAAAGACCTTGTCTGCGACAGGGAAAACCTGGGAATGTTGCTCAGGTTAAGCCGCAGAAAGCGAAGACCGGAGATAAAGGAAAAGCCCGCGGCGCTTCTCGTTCCTTTCATGGCCAGGCGTCAGGGGCTAATACGCGGCACGCCACAGGCGGAATCCGGCAGGCCCTGGGAACACCTTGCGGGCATCGCTGCGCCTGTCAAGCTTTGGGAAGCCGAATTTTTCCCCTGCCGGTTTTCAGCCTATTCAGAGGAGCTATTGGACAGGGAGATTAGGGAAGGAAGGTTAATCTGGTACGGGGATGGAAAAGAGAAAGCCGCTTTTTGCCGCCCGGAAGATTTTGATCTTGTTCTACCCCCGACTGCAAATAACGAAAAGATCGCTTCGCCATTTTCAGAAAAGCTGCCTGAGGACTTTTTTGACAATCCGCGCAATTTCTGGGAAATCAGGGACGCTTTAGTTCAGCGCCAGAAAATAATTAGCGAAACGCCAGCGGCGAATATCAACAGCACAATCGAAGAGCTATGGAAAAATGTCTGGCAGGGCAAGCTCTCATCCGATTCATGGGAGCCTGTGCGGAAGGCAATTGAGGGCGGCTTTGGGGCGGCTGAATACAGCGAGCTTCAGGCGGACGGGCAGATTTCCGTCAAAGGACGCAGAACGCTCAGGGTGCCCAGGGCAATCCGCGAGCGGTGGAAGTCGGGGACGCCGGTCAGGGGCCTATGGTTCTCACTCGCTTCCGATTCCCCGCCTGAGGAGCAGAGCCTTTTGGAAGAAGAAGAACTGAACCGCGAGCGGGTGCGCCTTCTTTTGGATCGCTGGGGAGTCCTGACAAGGCCGCTATTGGAACGGGAAGCGCCTGTCCTTTCCTGGGCTCATCTGCTTCCTACGATACGGCGCATGGAGCTTGCCGGGGAACTTGTTACCGGGCGCTTCTTTAGCGGCGTCGCCTCGCTGCAATTCGCCTCGCCCAGAATCGCCTCGGAACTGGAAGAAGCGGAAGCCGAGCGCGGCATCTACTGGATGAACGCGGCGGACCCCGCAAGCCCGGCAGGGCTGGCGGTTGAGGGCGTTATTCGCAACTTGGAACGCACCGCTTCCGCAATCCGCCGAACGGCGTCCTCCAGGCTTTGCTTCCGTGGCGCTGATTTGCTCGCCGTTTCAAACCGAAGCTGCCGCGAGCTGGAAATTTTTATTCCTCCAGATGATCCTGACATATTCATAGCGCTTGAATTCGTAAAAATCTCACGAACAAGAAAAGTACACAGGGAAAATAAAATCATTATTGAAAAAATCAACGGCGCTTCCGCAGCTTCAAGCGCATATTCAGAAGCTCTTGCCGCTCACGGTTTTGTCAAAGACAGGGGAAGGCTGGTTTTGTGGTAAAGGCTGCCGCAGCACCCGCTTCGGCAGCAAATTATGTACCCTCATATGCGGTTTCTTATTATATTTAAAATATGAGGAAAATTTTATGAAATTAAGCATCCGTGTACCACTTTTAATAGTAGCCGTCGTATTGATAACATCTGCCGCTATCATTTTTTCCGTAAACTTGCTCGTTAGTAGAAATATGGAAGAGTCCGTTATTACCGAAATGGTCAACAACACTGAATTAAACGCCGAAATGCTCGAAAAGAGGCTGGATATCCTGCTTAACCAGCTCTGGGAAATCGCCAACCGCGCCAGAACCAGAACAATGAACTGGGAAGGGGTGGTCAAGGCAAACTTCGAGCCTGATGTGGATCGTATTGAGAGCCTTGATATTGGGCTTGTCTTTCCTGATGGAACAACCCGCTATGTGCGTGATGAAGCTACCACCAACCTCGGCGACCGGGATTATGTTAAAAAGGCTTTTGCCGGAGAAAACGTGGTTTCGGACGTAGTCATAAGCCGCGTAACCGGGAAGCCAGTCGTGATGCTTTCCGCCCCTGTTTTAAGGGACGATACCAGGGGCGCTCCAGTTTTGGGCGTTGTGGTTGCCCGCAAAGACGGCCCTACCTTCCTTACAAGCCTGGTAAACGGGATACGGACAAATTACCTTACCGGGTACGGTTTCTTGATCAACAGTGAAGGAACCTACATGGCCCATCCCGACACTGAGTTGGTAGCAAAACAATTCAACCCTGTCAAAGAAGCTGTAAAAGACCCTTCCCTGAAATCCCTTGCTGAACTGATAGCGCGGGTTATAAAAGAAAAATCAGGCAGCGCCGAATATAGCCTTGACGGGAAAGCGATGGCCTGTTCTTTTACGCAGCTTCCCGGCTACGAGTGGATACTTGTTCAGAATGTAGAGAAAAGCGAGGTGATGGCTCCTGTAATCCGCATCCGCAATACGATGTTAATCATCGGCTTAATCTGTGCGGCGTTAGGCGCAATTGTCGCAATTATTGCCGGGCGTTCCATAACCGCCCCATTGATTCGCGTAACCGAAATAGTAAAATATACCGGCAGCGGGGACTTAACCAGGCGGGTCAGCGTCAAATCAAAAGACGAGATTGGCGAACTAGCAAACGGTTTCAACGCTATGCTTGACAATATCAAAAACCTCATCGCTACCATAAAAAAAGAATCTGAACACCTGTCCGGCATCGGCGACGCACTTTCAGGCAGCTCGAAAAAAACCACGGCGGCTGTCGAAGAAATTACCGGCAACATTCAGAATATTCAAAGCCTTGCAGTCAACCAGTCGGCTTCAGTAACGCAGACTAACGTTACAATGGAGCAGATAAGCGGCAACATCAGAAGGCTCAACGATCATGTGGGGCACCAAACGGAGAGCGTTTCCCAATCGTCTTCAGCCGTCGAAGAGATGCTCGCAAATATTCAGTCAGTTACCCAAACGCTTTTCAGGAATACGGACAAGGTAAACGAATTGACTGAAGCATCGGGCATTGGCCGCGGCAGTTTGCAGACTGTATTCACGGATGTTCAGGAAATTGCCCGCGAATCCGAAGGGCTGCTGCAGATCAACTCGGTAATGGAAAACATCGCCAGCCAGACCAACCTCCTTTCGATGAACGCCGCCATTGAGGCCGCCCACGCCGGGGAAGCGGGCAAAGGTTTCGCTGTTGTAGCGGGAGAAATCCGCAAGCTTGCGGAAAGCTCAAGCCGGCAGTCAAAAACCATTGTCGCGGTGCTTAATAAAATAAAAGGCTCAATTGACAAAATATCGAATTCCACCGGCAGCGTGCTGGAAAAATTTGAAGCGATTGAGGGCGGGATCAGGACGGTGTCCAGCCAGGAAGAAAACATTCGCGGCGCAATGGAAGAACAGGGCGAGGGCAGCAAGCAGATTCTTGACGCCATCGTTCAGCTCAACGAAATCACGCGGCAAGTCAAAAGCAGCTCTGTCGAGATGCTTGAGGGCGCGAAGGATATTATCAACGAAGGCAGAAACCTTGAAAGGGCCACCGGGGAAATCACCGGCGGTATGGTCGAAATAGCGGAAAGCGCTGGCCAGATCAACGCCGCCGTGAATGAGGTAAACAGCATCAGCGGGCAAAACAAAGAAATTATCGACAGCCTGGTTGTGGCAGTATCGCGGTTTAAGGTTTAAGATTCAGCGATTTTTGCCATATCCCGGACTATTGACTTCCAGAGTTCCACAAACGTTTTGGGGGCAAGGGGCCGGGCGTAAGATCCCTGCGAAAGCGTCCATTCCAGGACTTTTTCGAACTGGTTGCTGGTAAAAGACAATTTTATGCCGTCTTTAATTTTTTGTATCTGTTGATCTTCGGCCCATTGGCGCTCTTTTATCCACCTTGTATCGCCAGTAATTTCTATTACAAATTTATTTGTCTGCGCCCCTTTGTATATGCCGAAATAACTTATTCCTTCTATACTGCGGTAATCAAAATCTTTTTTAATAGTGAATGTTTCCGATTTTAGCGCGACATTATTCATTCTGGCAACTGAAAACAATCTCAGTTCTTTCCTGTCTTCATCATAGGCATACAAGTACCAGTTGCTGCGATCAAAAATAAGCTGATAGGGATGAACGCGGCGTTCTTCAAGCTTTAATTTCGGAATTTTTTCCTGCGTGTAGAGCCTTTTGGCCTGGGCATCTTCGTAGTGAAAGATAATTACCCTGTTTTCCCGAAGGCTTATTACGATGTTGTTCCATATTTCAGCGTCTACCGATGCTGAAGCTGTTTTGGGGATTATTATGCGGTCAAGAAACCATTCGGCGTTCTGTTCGCCATGCAGCGGAGCTAAAATATTTTCCAGAAGGTTTAAAGCGGCTTCGTGTATGGGGGTATTCTGATACAGATCAAGGAGGTTCTTTGCCATGCCCAAAGCCAGCAAATCATCTGCGGTTGCATAGGCGGCAGGAAGGCGGAATGTTTTCTCGGTATAGCAAAAACCTTTCTTAAAAAAGTCATAAGCAATGGGCGCGTGCATCATATCGCGCATATACGCAATGTCCCTGTTAATGCTGGACAAACTGGTTTCATATTTCTTGGCCAACGAGGGGGCGTTTGGATATTTCCCCGATGCAATTTCCCTGTCAATAAAATAGATCCTTGGAAGGGCGGTCTTGGGAAGGCTTTTTCTTGCTTGCATATGAAAATTATATAACACTGGCGAATTTCCTGGCAAGCGCGAAAGCCTATCCCGCCTGAGAATTTGATCCAGGGTCGGGCTTTTCAAAGTGGTCTATAATATTCATGCTTATTTTATACTGCCGTTACAATATCATAGAGTGATATCGCGGGGAAATTATTTTTATTCATTACTTGTCCAAAATCTCAAGAAACAAGTATACTTAGTCTAGGGGGGAACCGATGCCGCAAACCATGACCCTTGACGAAAAACTTGCCATTACAGGAAAAGCATTTAATTTATTGGATGCCGGAGACAGGGAAGGATTTAGCCGCCTTATAAGGTCAATGCCTATGCCGCCGTATTTGGCTAAAATTTACAAAGAAAAAGTTGGTGTAAAGCCGCTTGTAGAAAGCGGCTGGAATTTGTCGGAAGCGGAGGCAAAATTTGGTCAGGATTGGCTTAGTAAATATAGTGGTTTAAGTTAAATAACTGAATAGCCAAAATATTCATAGATTGCGGAATCGACAGATTGATAATCATGAATATTATCGCGAAGATAGCGTTTCATGTTTGCCCATGATTTCTCTATCGGGTTGTAGTCCGGCGAATACGGCGGCAGGAACAATAGCCTCACCTTCCCCCTTGCCAGCTTCAGCAGCCGTCCCTTTAGGTGGAAGCTTGCATTGTCCCTTATTGCCGTGCAGCCTTTAGGAATTTCCTTTAGCAAATAATTTTCAAACCAATCTTCGAAATAAGCACTGTCTGTCGAATGTTTATAGCATTCAATGGCTATATGCCCATTGCTGCAAAGGGCGCCGATAACATTTACCCGCTCAAAATGGCTTCCCATTTTGATGCCCCCTACTTCCTGCCCCCTCGCGGCGCGGCCGTATTCCCGCTGCAGATAGCTATTTACGCCGCTTTCGTCGATGTAAACACGTTTTCCAAAGGGGACCCTTTTTAGCCGCTTTATAAATTCTGCGCGCTTTTCTTCGGACTTTTCATAATAAGTGAAGAGCTTTTTTTTCGTGTTATGTTTAGTTTTTCAAGCATGAGGAAAACCGCTTGGGGCGTGCAGTCAAACATCCGCGCCAGTTCATAAAGGTACATATCCGGCTTTTCCCCTACGGCTTTTTTCAGTTTCTCTTTGTCTATCTTTCGCGACCGCTCCCGGAAGACTTTTGTCCCATCGTACCCGTTTCCTAGCTTTTCTTTCCATTGGTAATAAGTCTCTGGCGGGATATCAAACGCATCTTTCAATTCCCTGAAGGTATGCCCTTCGTCTTTGTAGTCTACCGCACGCCGAATATAATCTATGCTATACATACTTTATTTATCGGTTTTTCCTTCAATTACTTAACTTGATCGACTATAACCTACAGTGATGGCGTTTACGAAGGAAATTTCGTTGACGGCAAATATAACGGTAGAGGGAGAAGGATTTACCCTGACGGTAGCACTTACGAAGGTGATTTCGTTGACGACAGATACCACGGTAAAGGGAAAAGAACCTACTCTGATGGTACTGTTGAAGAAGGAAACTGGAAAGACGGCGAAGGTTACGACAAATGGAAATTTTCAGACGGCTCCTGGTACGAAGGTAATTGGGTTGACGGCCAACCTAACGGTAAAGGAAAAAGGACATGGGAAAAACCTAACAGCGCTGCTGTATATGCCGTATACGAAGGCGATTTTGTTAATGGCAGGTTCAACGGCAAAGGGAAAATGACTTACTCTGACGGCAGTGCTGATGTAGGAAACTGGGAAAATGGCATGTTTAAGGGTAAGGGTCCATTTGGCCAGTTAGGCAAGGCAACCGGAGAGACAGCGGATAAGGATAGAAAGCGAGTGGCTGAGTGGAAATGGTCCCTTTCCTAAATCGGAAGCGGAGCCATCGGCTCAAACTGTTTCCTGCACCTCTGCTTATGCGTGATGTTTACTTTTTAAGCAAAACTTTATATAATTTTTCAGGTTAAGGTAAAGGATTATATGGAAATACTTTCCCAAAAAGAAATTGAAGAGCTTTTGACTGCGATAAATGCCATGCCTTCCACGAAACCAAAACGCCCGGACAAATTTTCAAGGGAACAGAAAGAGGCAATTAAAAACATACACGAAACCTTTGCATATTTAGTAGCCCGCAGCCTTTCCGACTATTTACGAAGCACATGTAACGTTCATGTTTCATCGGTTGATGAGCTTACCTACGATGAATTTATCCGCGCAATGCCGACGCCTGGCACTTTGGCGACTATAAATATGAACCCGTTAAAAGGGAACGCAATTTTTGGCATTGGTCCGGAACTGACATTTGCGATTATTGACAAGGTTTGCGGCGGAAGCGGCGACGGAACAAAATTCCGGAATGAATTGACCGATATTGAAACCTCCATCATGGATAGCATTATCGCCCACATGTTGGGTAATCTGCGTTCAGCATGGAATCAGGTATTGGATATGCGCCCCCAAGTGAAGGCAATTGATGATTATCCCAAATTCGTCAGGATTGTTTCACCTAACGAAATAGTTGTTTTGGTAGCGATGGAAACAAAGATAGGGGGAGCGGAAGGAATGATAAATTTCTGTCTTCCCTGTTCCACAATCGGACCAGTTATGGAAAAATTATCCAATTTGTATTGGAATATAAACCCGGACAACACGCCGTCAACTTCATCTACAGCGAAAGAACCATCGGAAGAAAAAAGCGAATATGCTCCAAAGGAAAACAAGAGAGAAAATTTCAGGTCGTTTGATTATCTTAATAATGTTGATGCCGCTGCATTATTAAATTATATTAACAATGAGCATCCCCAAGTAATTGCCCTTGTTTTGGCGCACCTGGAAGCGGGCAAAGCTTCTTTTATTTTTCGATGCTTCCAGAACGATAGGCAATGCAATGTGTTAAAGCGCATCGCTAATATGGATAGTGTCAAGTTTGAAATAGCAGGCAAAATTGAGCGCATTCTGGAGAATAAGATTATCGCATTGTACGACGAAGAAAATTACTCCATAGTCGGCGGTGTTGACAGTGCCGCTAAAATCTTTAACATGACAAATCAATATTTAAGAGAGGATATTATTGATGATATTAAAGAAGAGGATCCTGAACTTGCCGAAGAGATACAAAGAAGAGCAGGACTGAATAAAACATAGCGGGGGTAAAGGATTAAAATGGAAGACGAATTTTCCCAAGAAGAAATTGACGCGCTTCTGGACACGGTAGATGCCGAGCCAGACATGGAATCAAAGCGTCCAAACAAATTTTCCAAGGAACATATAGAGGCAATTAAATACATACACGAAACCTTTGCGTATTTAGCAACCATCAGCCTTTCCGCTTATTTACGAAGCATGTGCCACGTTAATGTTTCATCGGTTGATGAACTTACCTACGATGAATATATCCGCGCAGTGCCTGAACGCAGCACTATGGCAACCATAAATATAAGCCCGTTAAAAGGGAATGTAATTTTTGGAATTGCTCCGGAACTGACATTTGCGATTATAGACAGGGTTTGCGGCGGAAGCGGCGACGGAACAAAATTCCGGCATGAATTAACCGATATTGAAACCTCTATCATGGATAACATTATTGTCCATACCTTGGATAACATACGTGAAGCGTGGAATCAGGTATTGGATATGCACCCTCGGGTGAAGACAATTGATGTTTATCCCAAATTCGTCAGGATTGTATCACCTAACGAAATAGTTCTTTTAGTAACGCTGGATGCAAAGATAGGGAACACAGAAGGAATGATGGATATCTGTTTTCCCTGTTCCACAATCGGACCGATTATGGAAAAATTATCAAATTGGTATTGGAACAGGAATCCGAATAGCATACCATCAACTTTATCAATAACGGAAAAACCATCGGAAGAAAAAAGTGGGTATATTCCAAAGGAAAACGAGATAAAAAATTTCATGTCGTTTGATTATCTCAATAGTGTTGACCCTTATATCCTGGCGGATCTTCTTAAATGGGAGCATCCGCAAGTTGTTGCCATTGTTTTGGCGCATATGGAAGAGGGCAAAGCTTCTGAAGTTTTGATAAACCTCCTTTCCGACAGTTGGAGCGAAGTGATAAAGCGCATCGCTACTATGGATAAGGTCAGGCTTGAAATAGCAGGCGAAATTGAGCGCATTCTGGAGAAAAAGCTTATCGAATTGTCATCCGACAAAAAAAATTACTCTTCAGTCGGCGGCGTTGAAAGCGCTGCAAAAATCATTAACCTGACCGACCAATATACAAAAGAGTCTACTATTAAGGAACTTGCAAAAGAAGCCCCTGAACTTGCCAAAGAGATACAAAGAAGAACAGAGATGAAAGAAGATCTCTTTATAGCGGACACTTAGGAAAATAAAATGGAAAAAGACTTTGCAGACGTAATCAAACTCATGGCCCGTGAACAAGACAAGGAAGTGCTGGTAAACGGCAAGGCAAGCAGAAACTGATGTAGCGCCTGGAGGACAAAACCCGCCGCGCCCAAGCTCTTTGTCAATAATGGCGGCTGAGCCGCCATGAAGGCTTATCCTGTCGCCTGTTTTAAATTCGTTCATAACCCGCCTTTATTCCAAATGGCAAAACGCTATTTTTCTGCATTCTGCATAAACCGTGCCATTTCTAAATTTTTCCTAATATCGGGTTGATCCGGATTAATACGCAGTGAAGTTTCCAGGTCTTTAATTCCCCGGTCAAATTCGCCTTTCATTATATATGCACCGCCACGGGTGGAATACACATCACAATCACTGGAACCAAGCTGTATGGCGTGATTAAAGTCCTCGATAGCCCTGTCATTTTCGTCTTTACTAAAATATACGCCGCCACGGGCAATATACGCCGCCACATAATCAGGATTCAGTTTTAACGCCTGGTTATAATCTCCTAATGCCCGATCAATTGAGGAATTATCATCGCGCATAACGCCTATACCATAATACGCAAGTCCGCGGGTGTAAAAAACTTCGGCATCATTAGGATTCAACTTAATCGCTTTTGTGTAGTCGGCGATGGCCTGGTCAAAGTTTTCCTGGTTAAGATTTCGAGTGCCACTGTTTATATATTCCAGCGCCTCATTTTTGCTCATGCTAAAACTCCTTTCGTATATCCGCTATTTTCCTAAAAAATTGCCGTCTTTCCAGTTTCCTTCTTCAACTTTTCCGTTGGGGTAAGTCATTTTCCCTTTGCCGTGCATTGATCCATCAACAAAATCGCCTTCGTATACACCACCGTTCGGAAAAGTCAGTTTCCCTTTTCCTTGTTCTTTGCCATTAACATAATCGCCTTCGTATACAATGCCTTCCGGTAAAGTCGATTTCCCTTTGCCGTGCATTGATCCATCAGCAAAATCGCCTTCGTATACACCACCGGGAAAAGTCAGTTTCCCTTTTCCTTGTTCTTTGCCATTAACATAATCGCCTACGTATACAGTGCCGTCCGGAAAAGTCATTTTCCCTTTGCCGTGCATTGATCCATCAACAAAATCGCCTTCGTATGCTTTGCCGTTCGGAAAAGTCATTTTCCCTTTGCCTTGGAGTTTGCCATTAACATAATCGCCTATGTATACAGTGCCGTCCGGTAAAGTCGATTTCCCTTTGCCGTGCATTGATCCATCAACAAAATCGCCTTCGTATACACCGCCGTTCGGAAAAGTCAGTTTCCCTTTTCCTTGTTCTTTGCCATTAACATAATCGCCTTCGTATACAATGCCTTCCGGTAAAGTCGTTTTCCCTTTTCCGTGGGGTTTTCCGTTAATATGCTCGCCTTCATAAACAATTCCGTCTCCAACCAATTTTCCTTTTGCCATAAAAACCTCCTTACAATTAAAAATTCAGAGAAAACCAAAGTTTCCTTGTGGACACGAAGTCTCATGGAGAACGAAGAGAAAGAAATTATGACTCCGTGAAACTCCTTTAACTCCGTGGTTATATTCTTTAAAAATTAGCGAATATGGCAGCAAATACCTGCTTTACAAAACTCTATAAATCAGGATTCTAACGCAGCCTTTTATTCACTTTATCTTCATCACTACTATGTGTGTAGTTTGCGCAATCTCTCCATTGACCGCTGGATAAACAAATAGCTTCTCTTTGATATCCATCCTGGTACGTTTCATATAAGACGCACCTTTTGTACTCCGAGTCGAAATATGGACACATGATATACCTCCGCCATTTTTACAAGACTTTTTTTTCTGCCCAACGGACAGGATTCAAAACGCTAATAAGCATTTCCTTATTGTAGTTTCCTTAAAAAACAATGACATAATTACGCCTGTTTTGCAATAGTATATCACAATAAAGCGTCTGTAAAGTCATTTATGGCGTAATTATGATATTTTGTTGGACATGGGCGATTTTGCCTACCGTTTACGCTCTGAAATTGACTATACTGGCCTCACTCATAAGGAATTTGCCGCTAAAGTAGGGATAAAAAAGCGGGCATTGGATGCTTATTTAGGAGTGCAGCAATCCATGCCGCCTGCCGATATAGCGGTCAAAATAGCCTCTGTCCTTGGCGTATCGGTTGAATACCTTGTAACCGGCAGTGAAATTCAGAGATCCAGGGATATATCAAAGTATATCCAATTCAGGGATGTACTGGACGATTTGGCAAATTTACCTGTAGAAATCCTGAATCCAATAAAGGCAATGATAAAAACTGCTGCGGATTATAACCGTAAAAAATAGTTTTATTTACAATTCAATCGAATAAATATCAATAATGACAAATTTTATTATATTGTCATATTTGATTATTCTTCCTGTGCTTTTCACATATTATCAGAAAAAACACGATCACATAATTATGTTTACTTTTTGAGCAAAGCTTTATATAATGCTTTCGGGTTAAGGTAAAGAATCAATATGGCGAAAGTACTTTCCGATGAAGAAATTGAACAGCTTCACAATGCGATTAATTCTATACCTGACATGGAAACAAAACGTCCCGACAAATTTTCCAGGGAACAGATACGGGCAATTACATACATACATGAAACCTTTGCATATTTAACAACCCGCAGCCTTTGGGCTTATTTACGAAGTGTGTGTCAAGTAAATGTTTCATCGGTTGATGAGCTTACCTACGAGGAATTTATTCGTACATTGCCAATACCTAACACTTTGGCGGTCATAAATATGAACCCGTTAAAAGGGAGTGTGGCTCTTGAAATTGATCCGCAAATAACATTTGCGATTATTGACAAGGTTTGTGGCGGATGTGGCGATGGAACAAAATTCCAGCATAATTTAACCGATATTGAAAAATCTATCATGGATAGCATAATCGTACATATGTTGGATAATCTGCGCCACGCATGGAACCAGGTATTAGACATACGCCCTCAGGTGAAAACGATTGATAATAATCCCAAATACGTCCGTATTGTTTCCCCCAATGAAATAGTTATTTTGGTAACGCTGGAAACAAAGATAGAGAAAGCGGAAGGAATGATAAATATCTGTATTCCCTGTTCCACAATCGAACCGATAATTGAAAAATTATCAAATTGGTATTGGAACAAAAATTCGGATAACACACCATCAGCTTTATCAGTAACGGAAAAACCATCGGAAGAAAAAAGCGAACATATTCCAAAGGAAAACGAGACAAAAAATTTTAGCTCTTCTGATTACCTAAATCGCATTAGCCCGGCTGTATTGGCGAATATTATTTGGAATGATCATCCACAAATAATCGCCCTTGTTTTGGCGCAAATAGAAGCGGACAAAGCTTCATTTATATTGCAAATCATGCCAGAAGATATGCGAAGCAATGTGTTTCGGCGCATTGCCACTATGGATAGGGTCAACCTTGAAATAACAAGTGAAATTGTGCGGACTCTGGAAAATATACTTATCGCATCGTCATCCGACGAAGAAAATTACTCTTCAGTTGGCGGTGTTGACAGTGCCGTAAAAATCCTTAACCTGTTTGACCAATATACAAAAGAGTCTATTATTAAAGGACTTGAAAAAGAAGATAGCAATCTTGCCGAAGAGATACAAAGAAGAGGTATAAGCCATGAAAAAATTTAGGGTTATTGCTATTTGTATATTTCTGCTATTCGCCCTTTTTTTTAGCACCTGTGATGGGCTTGTGACAGATGGTAATTACAAGTATTTTGACAGCAAACTGCGTGGAACCTGGGTCTCGAATG
>Ga0268262_10004612_pt1 | contig 14134 bp, 13 predicted proteins | sample TergutNc150P3_FD_190354 | JGI IMG/M metagenome (GOLD analysis project Ga0268262, IMG submission 190354) | Nasutitermes corniger P3 segment gut microbial community from laboratory colony in Florida, USA - Nc150 P3 (SPAdes) (version 2) | ecosystem: Host-associated > Arthropoda: Insects >... | reverse complement strand
GAACCGCCCGGCCGTTAAAATTTATTTTAGCGGCTGGACGACGTCTCTCGGAAAGGCGCCCGACCACTTAATTGTGGTTGGGCTTCTTTTTTTATGGTACAATAGTTTTTAATTATCCGGCAGGAGGAAAAATGAAACGTTTATTATTTATTTTGTTAACAATTTTGGTTTTGACAAGCGCGACAGCACAGCAGGCTGCATCTCAGCAAGCGGCGGAAATTACTTTTTCTTACACAAAGTTAAGCGGATCTGCAAGCAATCAATTTGCGATATGGATCGAAAATGCCCGCGGACAGTATATTAAGACACTTTACGCTACGCGTTATACAGCTAACGGCGGCTGGAAACGCAGGGAATCTTCAATTCCTGTGTGGGTGAAACAATCGGGACTTTCCAATATGACTTCCGCGCAGGTAGACGCTGTTTCCGGAGCCACTCCGAAAGCGGGGATATTAACCTACACATGGGACGGCACTGACAGCCGAGGCGCAGCTGTTCCGGCAGGAGATTATGTAGTCATTCTTGAGGGAACTCTGCGCTGGGAGAATCAAGTTTATTATCGCGCGCCCATCCGTCTTGGTCAGGGGGCTGCGGCTGCGACAGTTAGCGTTGAGTATAAAGGAGACGCCGGCGATGATCGCGCGATGATTAGCGATGTGAAGGTGAGAACGCTGAGGTAGGGGAGATATTGATGTAGAATAAAGAATTGATATGGTAAAGAAGAAAATTGTATCAGGAAAGGAAAGCCAGAACCTCAAGCCGAATCCATGTAGGGTCAAAGTTCAAACCTATTATAGCAAACTCTGAAAATCCTCTTTATAAAGTAAAGAATGCCGTAAGTATTTTATTCTGGCAAATAAATAAAAGAATTAATGATGAAATCCTATACAATAAACGTGTTGAATATGAGGCACAGATAATTAAAAACTTATCTGAGATGCTTCCTGCTAAGGAGAAGATATTTTATGTTAAATATACTATCGAAGAAGGTCTGGAGAAAAGTTAATAAGCATGCAGGAGTTAAAAGATCAATTCATAAAAACCTTTAATCTCGGTGACGACAAAGACAAGCAGGAAGCAATCTTTGAAACAGACGGCCCAACCCTCATAATCGCCGGACCGGGAACGGGAAAAACTTATACTCTTGTCTTGCGAACTTTGTATCTGATACTGTCCGGTACTGCCAAACCGTCAGAAATTGTTCTTACAACTTTTACCGATAAATCGGCTTTTGAGCTGAGAGATCGCCTTAGTCTTTTTTCAAGACGGTTGTGTCAGGACAAAAAACTAGATCTTCATGAACTTGTTTCAGGTACGATTCACAGTATCTGCGACAGTTTTAACCAGAAATTTTTAAAGGAAACGCCGTTGAAAAAGGGAAATATCACCCTTGATGATCTTACCGGCCTTCTTTTTCTCAATGAGCATTTTGATGAAATTATTGAACCTTATAAAACAGAAGACGGATATTTTGGCAGGTGGAAACAGAAATGGGGAAGGTACGGCAAAGGCGTTATTGAAAATATCAAAACCTATTTTGATAAAATCACTGAAGAACTCATTGATCCGCAAGCTCTCGCGTCAGGCGGGGACGCTTTTTTAAGCGCTCTTGGCGAATCATATATCACTTATCGGCGGCTTTTGTTTGAAAGTAACAGAGTCGATTTTGCTTTCCAACAGCGCATTTTCTACGATCTTTTACAAAATGAAACAACAAGAAACAAAATCGCTTCAACAATAAAATATATGTTGGTAGACGAATATCAAGATACAAATTACATACAGGAGCAGATTGCCCTTAATCTGGTAAAGCCTCATAATAATCTTACTGTCGTCGGCGATGAAGATCAGGCGCTTTACCGTTTCCGGGGCGCAACTGTCAGAAATATTCTTGAATTCACTAATAATTTTGAAAACTGCCGTCAGGTAAAACTTCTGGAAAATTTCCGGTCGCACGAGAAAATTATTGAGCACTACAACGGCTTTATGAATTCAATTGATTGGAAAAATCCCGGCGGCGCGCCGTTCCGCTTCCCTGGCAAAACAGTAAAACCGGCAAAGTCAACAAAGTCCCCCGCATACTCCGCCGTTTTTCAAATTTGGGGTAAGAACGAAAGGGACGAAGCCGGACGTTTTGCGGATTTAGTCGATTATCTTCTAAAAAATAAAATAATAAATGATCCAAGCGATACCGCCCTCTTGCTCCGCAGTGTTTCAATTGAAAATTCCGGTTCATTTATAGACGCCCTTAAAGCAAAAGGGATTAAAAGTTTTTGTCCCCGCGCTCGTCATTATTTTGAGAATGATGAGATAAAATTATTAATAGCCTGTTACGCGCTCATTCTTGGATTTATCGGAGACGATTTAGATAATTACGCGCATAGAGACATATTGGAAGAAGGTATAAAACTTCTTGGGCCTTTTACAATAAAACCTCTCGGAGCTTACCTTAAAAATATGCATGATAAAATTGAAGCGCTCGAAAATGAAAACGGGCTTGACGAAATTCCATCCGATATACCTTATCGTTTATTCGCATTCGCTCCTTTTACCGAATACCTTAAAGACGAAAACAGCGCCCGCAGTCTTTCGCAGTTTTCCGGCCTTATCGCTTCCTTTATGACTTATTATCACATAAACGCCATCACCGGGAACTTTAAAACGCCTTTGAAATACCTTCTTTTTAACAGTTTCTTTTTCATGCTCCTCAATAAAGGCCAGAATGAATACGAGGATGAGGACAACCCCATTCCAAAAGGTTATGTGCAGATAATGACCATTCACCAGTCAAAGGGGCTGGAATTTCCCGTTGTAGTTGTCGGCTCGCTTGATAAACAGATCAGCGCGGGAAAGGACATTGATCGCCGCCTGTCGCCTTTTTACAGACGTCCCTTGTTTGAACCGGAAACACGGATAACCCAATTTGACCATGCCCGGCTGTTCTATGTTGCTTTTTCCCGACCGCAGAAATTGCTGGCGCTTTCTACCGGCACTCAGCCCAAGCCGATTTTTTCTCCGATATGGGATGGTCTTGAGCAATGGCCCCATGTTAAAAAAGAAACTCTTAAAGCTCAGCATTTTGAATCAAAAGATCCGTATATACCAAAAAAAGCCTTTCCCTTACTTCGCACATCAATGTCTACGACACTTGCCCGCGGCAGTACCTGTTTTTTAAGGAATATGAGTTTACTCCAAGCCGTACCGGCCAGATGTTATTCGGTACTCTTGTCCACGAGACTATCGAGGACATACACCGGCATATACTGGACGGGGAAAAAGTTGATGAAATTGTCATCGCCCTTGATTTTGACAATAACTATAAAGGATTAATCGCCGGCGGCCACCGCCCCCTTGCTCCAAAACCTTTTGACGCCGCCCGCCGTCAGGTGATCAATTATTTTCAAAATAACAAAGATTTGCTTGCCAGAGTCATAGATACCGAAATCAATGTGTCCTATGAAAAAAACGATTATATCATTAACGGAAAAATTGATTTGCTGTTGGGCAAAGATAAAAAACTGGAAATTCTTGATTTTAAGAGTCAGGAAAAACCTGTGAATAATGATAAACTTATTCTAAAATACAAGTATCAACTTCATGTATATGCCCACATCCTGAAAGAACGGTATAATAAAGAACCGGAACGGTTGTATATTTACTGGACAGCCGAGAACGAGCGCAAAGACGCTCTTATGGAAATGGAGTATGATGAAAAACTTGTTGAAGAAGCTGGAAAACATTTTGACGAGACCGCAAAGTGTATTATTAACAAGGACTGGAAAATTAAAACCATGCCAAACAAACGCAAGGTATGCGATGACTGCGTTTTTTTAAATTACTGCTGTACAGATGTAATTAAGGGGGCCAAAGATGGCAAAAATTGATATAAAGAAAACAGAACTTGTATGGCGCGGTAAATACGATGAGAACGGCCGCCTTGTGCCCGTGGAAAAACCCGGTCCCTTTCCCTTTCAAATTGTAGAGAGCGTCAATGAACCCCGCGTTGAAAAAGGAGAAACAGAACCACAGCTTTCCTTGTTTGATTACTGGAAAGGAGACGAAGGCAGTACCTATGAAGAAGGCTGGAAGAGCAAACTAATATGGGGCGACAACAAATTTGTCATGTCAAGTTTATTGGAAAAATTTGCAGGCAAGATAGATTTAATATATATTGATCCGCCGTTTGCGACAGGAGCGGATTTTACCCTTGACATTGAGATTGGCAATAAAGGTGAAACAGTACACAAGGAACATTCTATTATTGAAGAAAAAGCGTACAGGGATACTTGGGGACAAGGATTAGACAGTTTTATTTCGATGATGTATGAGCGTCTTTCGTTAATGAAGGATTTACTTTCTGAAAACGGGAGAATTTATTTACACTGTGACTGGAGAGTAGTACATTATATAAAAATAATAATGGATGAAATATTCGGAAAAAATTTTTTCAAGAATGATATAAGATGGAGGCGACAACCAGTAAGAGGAGCTAAGGCAACAGGGCATCAATATGCAAGAAATAGTGAGGATTTACTATTTTATACAAAAAATGAAAACTATATTTGGAACAATGCTTATAAGAATTATGATCCTAATTTTATAAAAGAAAAATTCAAATCTGATGCTAATGGGAGATTATATTGAGATTCTGATTTAGGTGACTACTCAGAAGAATCTATAAAACAATTTGAAGCTCAAGGAAAAATATATCTTACAAAAAAAGGTAAGAAAAGATTAATTCGATACTTAGATGAGGAAAAAGGTGAAGCTCTTGGGGATATGTGGAATGATATTTCAGAAGTAAACTCACAAGCAGAAGAAAGAATCAATTATGCTACCCAAAAACCAGAAGCTCTCATTGAACGTATAATCAAGGCTTCCTCCAATGAAGGCTCACTTGTCGCCGACTTTTTCTGCGGCAGCGGTACAACCTGTGCTGTAGCAGAAAAAATGAACCGCCGCTGGATAGGCGTTGATTTGGGACGTTATGCTATTCATACAACCCGCAAGCGGCTTTTGGAAATTGAAAATAGCAAAAACCTTGGTGAAAATAACAAAAAATACGGGAAAAAAGTGCGTCCTTTTGAAATTCTCAACCTTGGTAAATACGAGCGTCAAGTATGGCAGGTTAAATCCTTCGGACGCAAAGATGAAAAAGAAACTCTCTATCAGTATCTTGCCTTCATTCTTAATCTCTATGAAGCCGAACCGCTTTCCGGTTCCACCCACATCCACGGCAAGAAGGGAAAAGCAATTGTATATATCGGCGCTGTGGACGCTCCCGTAACAATTCAAGAAATTACAGACGCCCTTGACGATACTAAGGCGATGGGTATGAAGGAACTCCATGTCCTTGGCTGGGAATGGGAAATGGGCTTGAACGACGCAATCCAGGAAATAGCAAAGCAAAAAGGCGTTACCCTAAGGCTTCGCATTATTCCCATGGACGCCATCGATCCGCAGGCTTCAGGACGCGGAGATATAAAATTTTTTGAGCTTGCGTATTTTAAAACTAACATTGAAACAAAGGGAATGAAAATTTCGGTAAAACTTGAAGATTTTGTTATATCGCATACCGATTTGATAGACACGGAGGTAAAAGAAAACATCAAAAAATGGAGCGACTGGATAGATTATTGGGCGGTGGACTTTGATTTTCGCAACGACACTTTTAACAATACATGGACAAGTTACCGTACAAAACAGGAAAGAAAATTGCACCTTACCGCCGCTCATGAATACAAGAAAGCCGGAACCTACAAGGTTTTTATTAAAATCATTGACATCTTTGGAATTGATACTTCTCAAGTTTATGAAATAAAGGTGAGATAAATGGCAAAAACTATAGTTCATTACAACAAGGAACTACCCTTTATCGAGGACAGGGAGCCTTGGTATCCGCCCGAATCGTATCTGGTAAAGTCTTCCGCAAATGTAAACGCATACGAAGAAATTGAAGGCAGAAGACCAAGCAGAATGTTTCTTGTAAATAAAATCCGCGCCGAGGTGGACAAGTGGAGAACAGACGGTTATCCTGACGCAACCGAAACCAGCCAAAAACTCCTTTCTTTCTGGTTTGATGAATCCCATGCCCCGGTTTTCGGAACCGAGCCTTTTCATTTTTACTTTTGCCAGCGTGAAGCGATAGAAACAATAATCTATTTATATGAGGTAAAAAAATACACGGATATTGTCCCGCTAGTAAATCAATATCATGAAATATTTAAGGGCGGCCTCTTTCCCGTTGATATTGAATTCGGCGAAGATACCGAAGGCAACCGTACCTTAAAACGGTATTTCCCTGAACTGGAACAGGAAGGCCAACAAAAATTACCGCAGGAAAATCTTCTGCGGTACGCCGTAAAAATGGCTACAGGTTCAGGAAAAACTTTTATAATGGCTTTTATCGTAGTTTGGAGCTATTTCAATAACCACAAGTCAAAGGATAAATATTACGCAAATAATTTTCTTATCATCGCTCCCAATGTTATTGTTTATGAACGGCTTGCCAAAGACTTTTCAAGCGGCAGGATTTTTGAAGAATTCCCATTTATCCCGCCTGAATGGAAATCCCGTTTTAAGCTAAATATAAAACTTAGGGGAGACGATAGTCCCTTAGCCGCCGCAAATAATCTTATACTTAACAACGTCCATCAGATTTATGAAAAACCGCCGCCGGTAACAACCGCAAATATTATTCAGCAAATACTCGGCAGCGTACCTTCAAAGGACGCAAGTAAATCACCTGACACGCTTCTGGACAGGCTCAAGGAACTTGACAATTTATTAGTAATGAACGATGAAGCCCACCATGTTCACGATGACGATCTCAAATGGAATGAAAGCCTTCTTTCGCTTCACAAAATTATACCCGGCGGACTTAAACTGTGGCTGGATTTTTCCGCCACTCCAAAAACGCCGGAGAACACATATTTCCCGTGGATCATCTGCGATTATCCCCTCGTACAGGCGGTTGAGGATCGCATTGTAAAAGTTCCGCTTATTGTCCACAACGTCAATAGAAAAGAACCGGAAAAAGTTACTCAGGAAAATTTCATCCGTGTTTATTCTCCTTGGATAGACACCGCCCTTGCGCGGTTTAAGGAACATTATGACGCGTTTAAGCCAGTTGGCAAAAAACCCATTCTGTTTATTATGGCGGATAAGAACGCGACCGCCGACATTCTGGAAAAACATATCATCAAAATAGGAAATAATTACGGTATTTCGTCAAAAGAAATAATGACTATTCATACCGATAATACCGGCGAAGTTAAAAAGAGCGATCTTGAAACACTGCGGGAACAGGCGCGGAATGTGGACAGCCCAGAAAACAAGATAAAGGTTATTGTCAGCGTACTCATGCTTCGAGAAGGCTGGGATGTGCAGAATGTAACGATTGTTCTGGGATTGCGGGCTTTTGATTCTGCAATTTTGCCGGAACAGGCCATAGGGCGAGGCTTGCGGCTTATGCGTAACATAAGTCCTGACCGTACCCAAACATTGGAAATAATCGGCAATGAAAATTTTGAAAAGATCGTTAAAGAGCTTGAAAAAGAAGGGCTTGGCATCAATAGTACTAATACCCCGCCGCCCGTACCGGTTACAATTTCTCCGCTTAAAAGCAGGTTCCAGTATGACATCGAAATACCGCAAACAGATCGTTCATACATACATTCCTATAAAAATATTTCAGGTCTTGATATATCAAAATTCACTTCGTTGTTCAGTTCTGTTAGTTTGCTGAAAGATAAAAAGTTACAGATTAGAATAAAAGACCTTAATCTGGACGTGGAAGTTGAAAGAACAACCATTCAAAGCAATTACCTTGAAACAGGAGAGGAACTTGTCTCAATTATTACTAATCAGGTACAAGATAGGACAAAACTTACCTGCTCTTTTAAGGAACTGTACCCAATTTGCCGAGATTATATTTTAACGCGCTGTTTTGAAAGGAAAATTGATGATATAGAAAACCTCGCTCTTCGCCGCCAGCTTCGAGATTCCGAAGTTCAACAACATATCATTGATCTATTGTCCAAAGAAATTGGCAAGGCAACTGTTAATAAACGGGAAATAACGATAAAGGGCAAGCCTATTCATCTAAAGAACACTGAAAAATTCACATGGCGGCGACAGCATACTTCTTGTAAAAAAACCGTATTTAATTTTGTCGCGTCATATAACTCCTTTGAAACCGAATTTGCCCGTTTTATGGATAAAGCCGACGACATTACGGCTTTTGCTGCATTGGCGAATACAGGTTTTCATATTGATTATCTTTCCGACCGCGGCGCAATCCGCAATTACTTTCCTGATTTTGCCGCTGTTCAAATGGTTGGTAAAAACAAAAAATTCTGGATACTAGAAACCAAGGGCAGAGAATTTGAAGACCTCGAAAATAAAAATAAAGCCATCCAGCGGTGGTGCAAATCTGTTACTGAACAGACAGGTAAAGAATGGGATTTTCTTCTTGTCAAGCAAAATCTATTCAACGCTATTAAATTACAAATAAAGACATTAAAAGAATGCGTTGATAAACTTCGACAGCAGAAAGAGATTAAGTCTTTTGAAGTAGACAATGACATTGGGTATGGCATGGCGGCGGATTCAGGGGATGTTAAGAAAGAGGAGCATGATTGAATACTCGAACATAGAGAATTTGATCTGAGAGCGTGAGACAGAAATGATTTAAGAAATATGTAATTGTTTTGGCAAAAATTTATCTATTTCTGAATCAGCCCATGTAAATTCTTCTTTATTATATTTTGAAATTCCAAGACCAATTCGAGCTTGTTCATAATCAATATTATCAATACTAGGCGCGAATTCTCCTATACTACTATATTGGTTTTGAAATTTATCCCTTTTATTTCTTGATTTATCTTCAGATGCAGAATTGGACATAATTTCTTCTATTAAGCCCATATATTTATCTCTTAAAGTTTTATATTTCTCTGCATAAATTTTATGCTGGAATATTTCTTTTATTCTATCATTTTTATTAAACATTTCAAATATTAAACTGACAGCTGTTGTAAATAATCCCAGATATGCAGCAAAATTAATTATTTTTTGATAATTTTTTTCTAATCCAAAGATTTGAAGAATTAATGAAATTATAGTCATTGCCGATATTATGCTAATAAATATCGACAATCTCTTTTCTTTTTTTTCCAATCTATCCATGGCAATAAAATGACAACGGCTGTTAAAAACTGATTGTGCAAAATAAAATCGTACGTTAGCCAATAATTTTTCATTCATTTTTTGTATTTCCTCCTTAATTCTTTCAACTTTCTTCTAAAATCAGGTCTTGTGTTACATTTAAAATATTTTTTAACTACTTCTGAATATCTTTCTTTATCTTCAAGGTATAATTCCAAATATCCTTCATCACCATGACCAAATGGTTTCCAAGGCCAAATATTGTTTTTCTCAAAAAATGAAATAGAATAAAGGTGTTCTTGTATATGATTTATTAATATTTCCATGTCAAAACCATTTGGATATTTTTCTTTTATTAGTGGAGGAATTATCATGCACATCTCATTATCGTTATTTATATGTAGATCTACTAATGGAAGACGTTTTTGAAAAGCTATATTTTGTATTCTTTTCCCGGTTTCTCGGACAATAGGCATTCCTTGATATGTATAATTGAGATCAATCTCTATTTGATATTCATCCTTTATCTTCTCTCCATTTTCTTCATATTGAAGATCAAAAGAGAGAACTCCATGTATAATATTTTTTTTTGCATTGTAGCCTAACTTCGGTGCCAGTCTTTGCATGATATTCAAATCATTATCTGATAATCTAATACATTCCATATTGTCTACTCGGAGAGCAAAAAACTCTTGTAAGGCTATCAGTATTTTGCTCGTTTTCTGCTATTGGGAATTCTGTTCCAAATATCTTTCTCCATTCTTCTGATGCTTCTTTGAATTTTCTATCTTTTTCCAGCGAATTTGCTTTTATCGCTCTATTCAAGGCAGTTTCCACATGGCTTTGAATAGATGCATCACAATTTTGTTTAAGATATTGAAACAAATCTTTCATAAGCCTTGAGTATTCTGAATATTCTGCACCATTCTTATAATTACTTGAAAGAAAATTAATAACATCATTTTGAAGCTGGTAAGATTTATATCCGAGGCTTGTTGTATTATGAACCCAAGATTTAAGCATTCTGACAATATCGGCAGTAAGACCATTTGTCTTTGTATTTGAATCCTGAAAAGAATCTATTTCTTTCCGTGGATCGAATTTTTCCCAACTTCCACCGTCTGATGAGTTTGGTATAGTAAAGGAATCATCTGATTCCTCATGCGCTGGTAATACTTCAACATTATGAGTATTTTCAGAAAATTGTACCAAAACAACTTTTACCCAAGCCTTTATCTTATCTGTGGTCGTATATTTTTCTTTCAAATATTCGCGAATTTCTTGTAAAAGCGCAGACGGTCCATTACCATCATAGTTTTTAAATCTTTTATAAGTTTCATCTGGAATCTTAAAAATGACATCCACATCTTGATCTTCCGTTAATGGTCTTATATTAGTTTTTGTTTTATAAGAGCCAAAAAGAAATTTGGTACTACCATCATATTCTGTATCATAATATGATGTATGGAGTTTCTCACAGACTCCTTCATACTTGGTTTTTGCATCCTGTTGCTGATTTTCAGTCAAGCGAATGTTATCGGCAAACTTGGTAAATTCTTTTTCCATTTTTTAGTCTCCTTAATTTATATAATAGATACTATATTAATACTTATCAAGTGTTAAGTACAGATATAGCGTATACTAAATCAATAACGCTATATATAGCGTCATGCTCTTATATCTAAAAATATACCAAATAACGCAATAAATGTCAATAGTTATTCAGTATTTTTGTGAATATATCACAAATTACGGCTTTATGTACTATTACCTTGCCAAATCTACCGATAATATATATACTTAATATAAGGAGTATCTATGATTGTAGAATTCACAGTAGAAAATTTCCGTTCTTTCAAAGAAAAATGTACTTTTTCACTCATTTCGACAAAAGACAAGGAATTGTCAGAATCAAATACCTTTGAATATACTAAAAACCTATATTTACTTAAGTCTGCGGTCATATACGGCGCTAATGCCAGCGGAAAGTCAAATTTCTTTGAAGCACTTGTTTTTTTTCTAAGATTTTCAGTACTTTCAGGGCCGCATAATCAGACTGAAGATCCAATAGATACTGAACCTTTTGCTTTATCCAAGCAAACAGAAACTGCTCCTTCAAGTTTTGAAATTATCTTTATAATAAAAGAAAAAAGTAATGAGACAAGATACCGTTATGGTTTCTCGGTAAATAAAGAATATGTAGAAACTGAATATCTTTTTGCTGTTTATAATGTTCGGGAAGTATCTCTTTTTACGCGCAATCTACAAGATATTAATTGTACTCCCTATTTTAAAGAAGGGACAAGAGGTAAGGCATCAGTTCGTAATAATTGCAGTTTTTTGTCAGTATGTGCGCAAAATAACGGCGAAATAGCATCTCACATCATTAAGTATTTTAGGAGTATGTGTGTATTATTCGGAGCGTATATTTGTCCTATATTCCTAAATAAAAAGAAAAAAAAGTATAAAAACAAGGAAAAAATTTTAGATTTCCTAAAATACGCTGACATACAAATCACAAATTACAAAACTGATGATGTACCTGCTTTCGGTAATATTAAAGATCCTGAGTTGGCAGCATTTTATAAAAAAAAATACCCAAATGCTCAAGATCAAAGATTATTATTTGCTCATACTTTTTATAATGATGAAGTCCCTATAGGAGAAAAATATTTTGATGATGATATGGAATCCTCTGGTACGCTGAAGCTTTTCTCATACTCAGACGTTATTCTTGAAGCATTGAAAGAAGGAACTCCAATTTTTATTGATGAATTTGATAATATGCTACATCCGCTTATAATTGAGGGAATAGTTAAATTATTTAATTCGTCAGTAACAAATCCTAAAAATGCTCAGCTTATTATTTCTTGTCATGCGGTTAATATTATGACAAATAAACTTTTTCGACGTGATCAAATTTGGTTTTGTGAGAAAGATCAATATGGCGCTACTGATTTGTATTCATTGGTAGAATACAAAGAACCTGTACGAAAAGACGCTTCTTATAATAAAAATTATCTACAGGGAAAATATGGAGCTATTCCGTACATTGATGAAATTTTACTACAAGCTGGTACTAAAAAAGAATGAAATATAAAGAAAATTATCAAAAAAGAAAATCTTTAACCCGTCTGGAAAACAATCGCAAATTACGCCGCTTTTTAATAGTTTGCGAAGGTGAAAAGACTGAACCTAATTATTTTAGAAAATTTCCGGAAAATCCGGAAGTTTACGATCGTATTGATATTTATGGAACCGGTTATAATACAATATCCTTGGTGAATGAGGCAATAAGATTGAAACTTGAAGCTCAGAAAAGAAAAGAACCATATATAGAAGTATGGTGTGTATTTGACAAAGATGATTTCCCTATTGACCAATTTATAAATGCGATAATATTGGCAGGAAAAAATCAAATTAAATGCGCTTATTCCATAGAAGCCTTTGAGATTTGGTATATGCTTCATTTCAATTTTTATGATACAGCATTATCCCGAAGTCAGTACAAAGAAAAACTTTCTGAATTATTAGGAAAAACGTATCAAAAGAATGATGAAGGAATGTATCAATTTTTAAAAAAACGAAAAAATATAGCAATGCAAAATGCAAGGAAACTTTATATATTACAACATAATCGAGCTTTTACAGAACAGAACCCTATTACAACTGTCTTTAAATTGGTGGAGCGTTTACTCCCATGAACTCTTATGACCATTGTATAATTATGATAATGGATATGTTTTTCATGTAATCCATTATGCTGGTATTTTCTGCTTAACGCTTAATTGAAAGCTTAGATTGTCCAGTACTTTGGCAACGATATTAAACTACGGATTACCGTCTTGCGTTAAAGATCGATAAAGGCTTTCACGAGCCAGGTTTAAATCTTTAGCTATTGCGCTATGCCCTTTGATCTCGCAATATTACTAATAACAAATAATAAAAAACGTTGTCATTTTCTTCAAGAGTAGTCTTAAGAATGCCAATCGCATCTTCTTTCATTAGACAGGCTCTTTTCACACTTTCGCTGCCTACAATTACCCAGTTGATATTAGTTTAATTTTCTTATCTACAGATCATATTCCGGATCAGCGGCGGTTTCATTGTCTGAATTTGCTGAACTGTCATTTTCGTCCGTATTTCTTGATTCAGGCTGAACCTGGAATTCTTCGATCCACGGTTCAATCCCGTTTATCATTTTTGGAACAGATAAGATAAACATATCAGGTTTTAGCGGCAGTTTAAACCTGGTTTCGAATGGCGGCCTTCCGTCAGAGAATTTGATATATATACTATGGCTTCCGCCGCTTACCTCAAAACGATCGCGATCGCCCTTGAAAAACTCAAGAGTTTTATTTTTATCAACTGTTACGGTGATCAGGTCAGGCGCCTGCAAATTAGCATCTTCAACATTTTTGTTATCTACAAGAAGCGTGTGACCGCGATATGTAATAAAAATAAGAAAGCCGGTTATTATCCATAATAAAACAAGCGTAAGTCTGATAAAAGTTCTTCGTTTTTCTGTATCTATTTTTATCATTTTTGATCCAAAGACTCTCGTAAGTTAATTCTGTCGGCTTCAGCGTTAGCTCTTTTTCTCCATGCGTGCAAAACAAGAGCCAGCGCGATAATCGCATAACTGAACGCATCCCGAAAATATTCGCCGATTTGCGCGTCACCGAAGAGCCTGTTACCGGCGCGAGGGACAACAATGTACATCAGGTGGAGCAGAATGGTTCCGATAAAGACATTGGGAATACTCGCGCGTGAAACAGAAGCGCCCCCGACAAGGATGGCGGCGGCGGCAAAAAATCCGGTTTGTCTGTGCGCGTTGTAAGTCGCCATATTTCCCATATTTTGAAGAAAGATGATCTGCCCCAGGCTTGCAAGTATTGTAGAAATAACAATAGCCAGAATGCGCGTGCGGTCAACAGGAATACCGGCGGCGTGGGCGACTGACTGG
>Ga0268262_10004611_pt1 | contig 14140 bp, 15 predicted proteins | sample TergutNc150P3_FD_190354 | JGI IMG/M metagenome (GOLD analysis project Ga0268262, IMG submission 190354) | Nasutitermes corniger P3 segment gut microbial community from laboratory colony in Florida, USA - Nc150 P3 (SPAdes) (version 2) | ecosystem: Host-associated > Arthropoda: Insects >... | reverse complement strand
CACGAACGACACGAACCCTAACTTAGATATTGCCGGAAAACCTTCATGTTCCATCTTTTTTCATGGAATTTGAAGGTTAAAAATGGTTTTCTAACAGCAAGTTCGTGTTGGTTCGTGTGGTTCGTGGTAAAAATTCATTCATGCGTTTGTCCTGCACGTCCCGTGCCTTTGTTAAAAGAACCTCTCGTAGGGTGAAAAATCGTAACGCTGGCGGCTCTCAATAATTTCTTCTTCACGGTTGCGGGGAGCTTCAAGAATCAGATCCTCAAAAGTCCATTTCCTCGCAATAATCGGAACATACGGCGGAGGAGGAGGAGCTTGCACTGTTTCCGCTACTTCTCCTTCGGCAGAATCGTCCGCATTCGCCTCCTCATTCTCGGCTTCCGTTACAGGATCGCTTGCAGGCGGCGGCGGCGGGGGATTGGTTACGTACTCTTCAAAGCGGATAAATAATTCCCCGGTTATGCCCTGCTCCCTTCCGGCAAAACGTATCAAAAAAGAAACAGAACCGTCCGGCTCCTCGCGCCCGCTGCCCAGGCGGAAAAAACGGGGATTTACAACATTCAACGCGCTCATGTAACCTTCAATGAACACTTTGCTCACAGCGGAAAGAACGGGCGCGTTCATGTCGCCTGCAAGCAGGGCGGCGGCAACCCTCCTGGCGAATCCGTAAGCTTCCGCAGATGCCTTGCCCTGCCCGATAGGCCCGATAACGGTGTCTATAGGATAGCGCGGGGCCTCGCCCTTGCGGGGACGGAGTAATTCTTCCGGTATAGAGCCGCGTTGAAGCATCTCGTCGGCTCCGTTGTTCTGGGAAAAGGCGCTTCCCGCCAAAAAGATAAGCAACGCTACACAAACCGTATTTCTAATTTTATCCTCCGCATTATTTTGAGCATAGCACACTTTGTTTTTTTTTTCTATAATGAGCGGCGATGGCTTCAATCTTGTCCGTATTAAATGAAGGTTTTTCATGCCCTGTAAGGGATGTCCTTTGGGGGCATGTGTATTTCACCCCGGAACTTGCCGCGCTTGCCGAATCCCCGCCCTTTATGCGGCTGCACCGCATTTTGCAGCTTGGCCCGGTACACCAGATCTATCCGGGCGCGACCCATACCCGCGCCAGCCATTCAATCGGGGTTTATCACCTGGGGCGGCGGCTGTTGCAAAACCTTGTGGAACGCGGCGCGGAGGAATGGGTCAGCCGTGAGGGGGTAATGGCGTTCCTCTGCGCCTGTATGCTTCACGACCTTGGACATTTTCCCTATACCCATTCATTGAAGGAACTGCCCCTGCGCTCGCACGAATCGCTTACCGGGACAATAATCCTTTCTGAGCCGATGAAGAGCCTGGTCGCCGCCTGCGGCGCAGATCCGGCGCTTACAGCGGCAATAGTGGACAAGGAACTTTCCGCAGTAAACAGCAAGGAGCTGTTTTTCTACCGGAAACTCCTGTCCGGCTGCCTGGACCCGGACAAACTGGACTATTTGAACCGCGATGCCCGGTACTGCGGCGTCCCTTACGGGGTTCAGGACGTGGATTTTATCCTTTCGCGCCTTAAACCCAGCCTTGACAGGGGGGCCGACATAGATTCCCGGCTAATTCCCAATGTGGAGGCGATACTTTTCGCAAAATACCTGATGTACCGGACGGTTTACTGGCACAGGCAGGTACGTTCCGCCACTTCGATGATCAAAAAAGCGTTGCTGGAGGGCATGGAAAATGGGGAAATATCAGGCGAAGACCTGTACAACCTTGACGATCAAAGCCTGTTTTTCCTGTTGAAAGAGAAAAAGACAGGAAGCGCGCTCGCGCAAGCGGTACAGAACGGCAAGCTCTATTCCGTAGCCGCAGAAATCCCGTTCAACCAGCAGGATCATGCCGGTTTGAAGGACATTGCCGGGCGTTCCTGCCACGAAGAACAGCTTGCCGGAGAATTCCGTCGGGCGGGTGTCCCGCTTGGCGGTAACGACCTTATCATTGACGTGCCCGAGCCGGTCTCATTTGAGACAGGACTTTTCGTGTTTGACGAAAACCGCAGTTTTGCGGAAAGTTCCAGCGCTTTCAAAACAACAACACTGGACTCTTTTGTAAAAACGTTGTATACAATCAGGGTATTCATTAACCCGGATTTTTATGAAAAAGTAGAGACATTGCCGGAGTTATCTGTTATACTGAGTACAGCAAAATTGCGGGTAAATTCCTTATAGGCGAAACTGGGGAGGATTGATTATGGACATACATAATATTTCAGAAGACAATGTAATCAAAACAGTGGAGGATATTTTTGACGCTGTAAGAAAAAAAGGCAACAAGGATGGTTTGTGTCTCTGTGATCAGTGCAAACTGGATACAATATGCTATACGCTTAACCGTGTTGAACCGAGGTACATCGTTTCCAACAGGGGCATTACCCGCATTGAGAGGGACGGGACCGACCGGCATCAGGCCAGCGCCGACATTACCGCCCTGGTTTACAAGGGGCTGCAGCAAGTTAACCATAACCAGCGTCCGACTGCTACTCATGACGGCACCTTAAGCGAAAGCATAATAAAGAAACTTTGTTTTGATATTCCCACCATCGTGGGGAGGCTCTTTGACGGCGAGACTTTTGCCCCTGTTTCGGGGGTTACAGTGGAACTGCACTACAACGGCGAGATGGTTCCGATGCGGAACTCCAACTGGCAGAACCCGTATACCCTGGTTGCAAACACTCCGGGAACTTTCACATTCTGGCCGGCCCCTGTCCCTGCCGCAATGGTAGACATGCATCAAATCTTCGAGTACTCGATAACGATAGAATCTGATAAGTACGATACCTTGACCCACTTCTTCAAGATCCCGACTGTCAGCGCCTTCCAGACCGAGCCTTCTTATTTTATGAACAGGACCTTCAAACTTCCCGATCTTTACCTGTTCAGCCCCGGAGAAGCGGAACAAAACGGCTGATTACAATTAGGAATGAGGAGTGAGGAATTAGGAATAACATCCAGGCAGTGCATCACTCCTAATTCCTCATTTCCTTCTCGTAACATTTTGCCTGTACAGATTGTTTATTTATATAGAAGGTGTATAATAAGCATAAATGAATAAAATTAAGATAGTCGGTTGTTTTGCTGTACTGCTTATTGCCGTAAATACCGTTTACGCCCAATCAGCAAGTAGTGTAGACGCTATGGCACGTGACGCCCTTCGCAGACTGGACGATGCCCTTAGCGGAAAATCAACAAACATAAGTTTGCCCGCTGCCGCCCCCGCCGCCGAGAGCGCCCCTCAGGTTCAATCAACGAGGGGAGGACAGGAACCCCGATGGGTAACCGACCCCTATACCGCGTATTCAAGGGATCGCTATGTGGCTGCGGTAGGTTTTGCCTCAAACCGCGCCGAGGCGGAAAATAAAGCCAAGGCCGCGTTAACCGCCATATTCGGCCAGTCGATACAGGCGGATCTGTCTGTCGTGACAACGTACTCCGAGGCGGTGTCAAAAGGGATAGTCAATTCTTCCGAAAACACCAATCTCAGGGACGAACTTTCAATCCGCACGTCTCTTGATACGCTTATCGGCGCGGAAATAGGAAATATCTGGGACAATGCGCGGGGCACGGTGTACGCGATAGCCTATCTGGACAAGGAAAAAGCCATTGCCGCTTACGGGCATATGATTCAAACGAATCTTAAAAATATCGAAAACCTCACCGCCATGACAGCCGCCGAAAAATACACATTTGACGGTTATGCGCGGTACAAACTCGCCGCGCTCATTTCCGGTATTAACATGAAACATGCCCAGATTATCGCGCAGTGCGGCGGCCCGACTGTAGCGTCGTTGAATCTGCCCAGCGAGAGCGCTATCAACATTGAGGCGGCTAACATTATCAAAAATATACCTGTTGCCGTAACCGTCAAGGGCGACAGAAACAACCGGATTAGGGACGCTTTTACAAAAGTTCTCAGCGGCGAAGGACTGCGGACGCGGGGCGGCTCGCCGCTTTATACGCTGGAAGTAAACGTGGACTTGAGCGAAGTGGTTTTAACCAACCCGAATAAATTCTGCCGCATCACGGTCAGCGCGGAATTGATCGAAAATTCCACGGATTCAGTGCTGCTTCCCTTTAACTTCGCCGAACGGGAAGGCCATATGACCTATGAAGAGGCGCAAAACAGGGCAATACGGCAAGCGGAAAAACAAATAGGGGAGAAATTCCCTGCCGTATTCAAGGAGTATCTGGCTGGTCTTCTACCTCAAAAATAGGGTATAATGAAATAAAAATTGTATTGCAATTATACTGTCTTTGTATGAAGACAGGATTTTTAATAAGGAGTAAAAAATGAAAAAACTCTTTCTAGTTTTCAGCCTGATGGCGGTCGTTCTAATGGTAACGGCATGCCCGTCAACTTCCAAAGCAACCAAAGGCATGGACAACACGCCGGAGTGGTTAAACGATTTCCCGCCCGAAGATGTTATCTGGGGCATAGGAACCGCCAAACAGTCTTCTGAATCCATGTCAATGACAACTGCGGAAGCCCGCGCAAGGGTTGCTATTGCCCGCCAGCTTAGTACAAAAGTACAGGCCATGTTCACGGACTACAACCTCGATGCCGGAAATGTCAGGAACCAGGCCAACACCTCTTTGCAGGAAGATGTCAGCCGACAGATCACCAATATGGACGTTTCCGGAGCAAGGCCCGTCAAAAAATGGAAAGCCGCTGACGGCACTTGGTGGTACTTGGTTGAATTAAAGAAGTCGGATGCCAAGGCTAAAATAGCCACTATACTGGGGAACGAAGAAGCGCAGTATGCCCAATTCAAGGCGAAACAGGCGCTTGAATACATGGATAAACAGCTTGCAAAACAGGAAAAACCGGTACAGATTGACAACTAAACAAAATAGCAAATAACAGGTAGCAGGTAGCAAAGGAAGAGGCAAAGCGTACAATCTTAACTTTGCTATTTGCTCTCTGTTATTTTGCTAGCCGTTATAATTTCGCCTTGGACCTTGTTATCACTTTCTTAATATCGCTGTTCTGCCCCATCCATATACGCTGGTTGTTTTCTATGTTTGTCATTTCGGCATTTACAAAGTATGTCCTGACGGTTTTATTGTCGGCCTTATCAATAATAGTCCTTACCGTTCCGGTGAGCAGGAAGTCCGCGCCTGTTTCTTTTGCCAATGCGGCGGCAGTGGCTTCGCTGGCATTGCTCTGCTGATCCTGCCTTTCGGCGCGGAGTTCGTCTCTTGTTTTGCCTCCGGCGACAAAGTCCAATTTACCGCTGTTAAAAATCGTTACTTCCATGATATTGGAAATGATCGCGGTATCAATATGCTCGTCGCTTTCATTCCTGAATCTGCCTACAAGCACCACCGGAGTCTTGCCCCCCGTTCTACCGGCCTTTGCCCTAATCGCCTGGTCAACCCTTGCCGAATTGAGGCAATCCCTGATTAGGGCTTCGCAGACAATTTTTACATCCCTATCATTCCAATAACCGCTTAAATCTATCTGGGTATCAGAATCGACGCGCTTTACGCCCGGGCTTGAACTGCAGGCCGAAAATGCCAAAACAGAAATTATTAAAACAGCCACTGAAAAAAACCGTGCTTTCATATTTACTCCTGATAATTCTATAATATATTGTATCCCAATTCTGAATAATATACTATATGTCAGTTACCGTGGCTTTCATTAGAATTTACCACAAACGCAGTTCTGCCCTGAATGCCGTCTGGTTTTCTTTTCTGCCTTCAAAAGCAAAAGCTTGGGCGGGAGGGGGCGTTTCATCCGCTGCCGGATTTGTTTCAATGGGCGCGACCCAGATGCCGGTGGTTTCGTTTCTTAAAATTTCGTTCAGGTAATTTATATCCAGCCTCATTTGCTTTGCCTGTTCAAGCAGTTCCGGGTTTATCGCGTTTTCTATCCAGCGGATATAGCTGATGTTGTTTACATGACCATTGGCGTCCACGTCGGTGTACAGGGCGGAATGTTCGCGGCATTTTTGCAGGGACGGATTTTCTCCAAGGCTGACTGCGGCGGCTGGCAGAGCGTCAAGACCGTCGTTACGGGGCATGGTGTCTACAATGGACTGGGGACGCATGGGACGGCGTTTGCTAATATCTACTATAATCCAACTGCTGCTGGCGCGAACCGCCGCTTTGCCGTCAGCGTCGAGAATATCATAATCGCGTCGGGTAAAGAGTTTCTCCGCGCCCCTTGGCCATGTGCGGACAGTGACTGTTTCGCCGAACCTTGGTCGGCGGTCAACCTGAACCGACATCCGTGAGAGCAGCCAGACCTGGTTTGTCTGAGCCATTGCCTCACGCCCCACCCCCAGGCTTTCCGCATGGCTTATCGCCGCCTCCTGAAAAAAATTGAATATTGAATCGAGCGTCATAGAATCAGATTTATCAACAGCGCCAAACCTGACCATACAGCTTTCCGTCCAAATTGGCAGTTTTTCCATAATTTGATTCTGTCCAATAAATTGGAAAATTTCAAGTTCCTGTTCCCCATTGAAAAAGGATTGGAAATGTGCCATTATTGATTTATGGCTCAATCTTTTAACAAGGAAAAAACACAAAAGATCATTTCGCTTGTTCTGGAAAAGATTAAAACAGAAGTCGATCTCCAGACGCTGTACGAGTACCAGAGGCTTTTTAAGAAAGAAACTTCATTGTTTAACAGGTCTAAAGTGGCGGCATACCTGTTAATGCTTTGCGACCAGGGGAAACCCCTCCGGGTAACGGATTACAAACGGCCCCCTTCTCCCGCCCAACGCCAGCCGCTGACGGATAAAGAATCAACGAGGCTTTTTTTCAGCGTGGGACGGAGCCGCCGTGTTTTCCCCCGCGAAATACTGGGTATTATCAATTCAAAAACAGCAATCCCCAGGGAGAATATCGGAACTATTCGCATTCTTGATAATTACTCTTTCGTGCAGGTGCACAATAGCGTCGCGGATAAAATCATTGAAGCGCTTAACGGGATGAATTTCCGGGGCAGGCCGCTTACGGTAAATTACGCCAAATCCAACAAAGATGTTGAATTGTCAGATGACGGTTCCGTGGAAAATACCGCAGCCTCAGAGCAGGACGAGTACGATTCCAAGAAAGAAGACGATATTTAAACCGATACCTGTAAGCAGCAAAATCCATGTAAATACCTCAAGCGCGTAGGCTTTGATCAGAAACTGCCTGGCAAGTTTTGGAGAATTTGATTCTTCCGGCTGCAAAGACAGACGGGCAAGATCGCTGTACGCCTTAAATATCCGGGATTTACATGCGAGGCGGCGGCAAAGAACGGTAAAGAGCAGGCCCGGCGGGATAAAGGGGTAAAGCGGTATGAAAAGAGAAACAAAGGAAACAATAACCGTCGGGCGGAATACCGGGCGGTGAAGAAAGGAAAAAGCCACAAGGATAAGGCACAGGGCGCCGATTACCAGCGAATACGGCGTTATTGCGTTCCAGTATTCCCATAGCTCCCGGCATGACTGGATTACGCGGGTCGCGAATAGACTGTCAGGGCCGTCATAAAAAATTACAATGAGGGGCTCTTTTTTTGTAGAGACATACTGCCACCGCTCCTCCCGGTAAACCAGAGAGCCGCCGACAAAAACCCTGGCCCCTTCTGTAAGCGTGGAAACCCTGCCCCATCGGATTTTTACCGGGACTTCTTCATCTACATTGGGCGTATCATAAGCGTTATCGCCTTTATACGCCGGCAGCAGATACGTTACCGCGTTCTTCAGGGAAACCGGAATAGTTAGGTCTTCGCCGTGCATCCATAAAATCTCGCCGTCTGTTACGGATTCAAGGCTGCCGAAAAACCGGAATTTATGAGACTCCTGCACGTTATTTGCGATATTCCAATAACCGCTGTAATCAAGAACGGGGCTGAGGCGCAGTTCGTTAAAACGCCTGCGGAATGTATACCATCTGTGGCGCTTGACCATCGCCCCTGCCATAGGAACCAGGCCGTACCAGAGAACTACTATACTGATGATGACTAGAAAATCCTGTAATCTCAGTTTATGATACCTCCATGCAGGAAAAAAAGATCTACCATATCATAGTCGGGAGCCTTGCCACCAATTGCTGGATATACCCGCTGGACAACGTGACCGGATGCCCTGCCGGATTAACCCCGTGCGCGGTGATTGATCCCGGCGAAGAAGGCGGCAAGATAATCGCCTTGCTTGACCGGTATAGGCTTTTTCCTTCTTATATAATACTCACACACGGGCATTTTGACCATATAGGCGCGCTTTCTGCTGTGGTCAAAGAATACCGCAGCAGGTATGAGGGCGGCGAAAAAAACGTAAAAATCGCGATTCACGAGGCGGATGCGGAATACCTGGGGCCTGATTCCGCCCTCATTCAACAACGCAGCATTAAAGGCGCGTTTGGGGATTTAGAATTTATTAATTTGCAATTGGAACCGCAGCCCGGTGCGGACATGCTCCTTAAAGAGGGGGATACCATAGGCCAATTAACCGTCCTGCACTTGCCCGGCCACACCCCCGGAAGCATAGCGCTCTGGGATAAAGAAGCTGGGGTTATGTTTACCGGAGACACTCTTTTTTGCGGCGGTTACGGGCGTACAGACCTCCCCGGCGGGAACAGCAGGCTGTTTCATGCCAGTTTGACGCGCCTCCTTGCCATGGACGGCGATATACAGGCCTATCCCGGCCATGACGGGATTACCACGATAGGGCGGGAGGCTGACGGAATGAGGAATTAGGAATGAGGAGTTAGGAATAAAGATTATTCCTGATTTATAACTCCTAATTCATAATTTCTTCATTTGGGGGGCTTGCCCTGTAGCCTTATACCCTTTATAATTTAATTATTATGGCAGAATCAGAAAATCCCACAGATATAGTAGGGAAGAAAATTTTTTTTCTGTACCCTACAGTTGTAGTTCAAAACAAAATCATCACGGAACTGGTGCAGCAGGAATATGAGGTATACGTTGCCAAAAATAAAGACTCGTTAAGGCGCGTGCTGAGAGATTATCGTGATTCAATTGTTTTTGTGGATATAAACGAGCAGATGAAAGAGAGCGAATGGGAAGCCTGGATTACCGCAGTAAAAAGCGCTCCGGATACAAAGACCACTGCCATTGGCATTGTTACCGCCAATGATGATGAGAAGATAAAGCGCAAATACCTCCTGGCTATAAAAGTGTGCGGCTATACAGTGTTGAAATTTGACCTGGATAAAGCCATAGTACACATCATCGAAGTACTGCAGTCTGTAAACGCGAAAGGCCGCCGGAAATTTATCCGCGCTACGACCACAAAAGAGTCAAATGTTACCTTAAACGTGCCGTATAACGGAATGTTTATAAACGGCCTGATCAAGGACATCAGCGTTGTGGGCATTTCCTGCACTCTTGAAGGCAACCCGGAGGTACCCAAAAATACCCTGTTTAAGGACATACAGGTCAAGCTTCAAAGCGCCATAATCAAGGTGGAGGGCATTGTTCTAGGTTCGCGCCAGGAAGGTTATGAAACGGTTTACGTGCTGCTTTTTACCCAGCGTGTTGACCCCGATGTCCGCATAAAGATCCGCAAGTACATACAGCATAATTTGCAGTCAAAGATGGACATTGAACTAAAATAAAGGTGAATGTGTAGCTTTGTTTTTACAAACAGAGAAAATTATTAAAAGGATTTTCCTCCTTTTACCGGCGCTGTTTTTCCTGGCGTGCGCCGGTTTGCCGTCAGCAAAGAAAAAACCTGTTACTGAAACAATAACTGAACCGGAGACAAAACCAACCCCCGTTCCCCAGGTGGATTATTTAACCATTGTCGCCGTGGGGGACAACCTTTTTCACGAGCCTATAATCAGGGCAGGTTATGTAAATGGCGGCTATAACTTTGATTCCATGTATGACAGAATCAAGGGGTATATAATCCCTGCGGACATCGCTTTCGTTAACCAGGAAACCGTGCTGGTTAACAAAGAGCTTGGGTATACGGGTTATCCGCAGTTTGGCACGCCCAGGGAAGCGGGAACCGCCCTGGTGGCGGTCGGGTTCGATGTCGTTAACCATGCTACGAATCACATCATGGATAAAGGCGAAGCGGGAGTTTTGTCAAGCCTGGATTTCTGGGATTCCCAGGAAAACATACATTACCTGGGCATACACCGGAGCGAGGAAGAGCGGGCGAATCGGCGGGTAATAATCAGCAAAAATAATTTTAAGGTCGGCTTTCTTTCCTACACTTACGGCACTAACGGTATCCCTTTACCCAGGGGCAAATCCTGGATTGTATCACTGATAGATCAGGGAAAAATGGTTGCGGATATTAAGGCCCTGCGCCCCCTTTGCGATTACCTTGTGGTATCCATGCACTGGGGGGAGGAGTACCAGCTTACCTACAGCAAGTCACAGGAAAGGCTTGCGACCTTCCTTGCCGAACAGCAGGTAGATCTGGTTATAGGCCACCATCCCCATGTGCTTGAGCCTCTGGTAATCATGAAGCGGGAAGACGGAGGATCAATGCCCATCTTTTATTCCCTTGGCAATTTCTTTGCCGCCCATGTCACGCCCATACGGGAGACTCTTTTGGGCGGGGTCATGTATGTGAAGCTGAAAAAAACAGGGGAAACAATCAGCATCGAAGAAATCGGGCTTATCCCCGTTGTAACCCATTTCGACTCAAGCTTGTCAGGCTTCAAAGTTTACCCTCTGCATGAATACTCCGAAGAACTGGCGGCGAGGCACTGGATTCGCCGCAGGGGCGACAGCGCCGTGACGCATAACTATTTTGTTAAATTAGCCAGCGAGATGTACGGGTCGGCTTTGATTATGGAAAACCCTTTTACGCGCTAGGAGCCTGTTGGACTTAGGCTAAAAACAATGCTAATAGCATGTATTTTGAGGAAATATTTTGTTATTTGGGTAAAAAAAACAAGCTATTAGCATGTAAATTTCTCTAAGTCCGACAGGCTCCTAGTGTTCTGTAAAAGACAAATATCATAACTCTTCTAAAAAAAAGACTTTTTGATGGAGTCCAATCATGTGCCAAAGCATCTGCTTTTTCAAGCCATTTCTTTATACGTTGTTCAGGTGGCACAGATTCACCCCAATATTCTACAAATAAAGCATCATCCATTGTCAAAGATGCTTGGATGATCTCTTTTTCAATAAGTTTCAAAGCTCGTTCTATGTATATTCCGCCTTCATCATCATTCTCTGGATTAGCGACACTGCCTGCTGAAAATAAATCTCTCGCTTGATGACATATAACCCCATGATATGTTAATAAATATAAAACGGCATCATCATATTTATTTTTTGAACGTCCTGACTTTACAATACTTGGACATAATAAAACTGCTTCTGCTCTTAATTTGGTTTTTTCTTCCATTGACAAATTAGTATAAAGGCGTGCTTGAATAGGTATAGCGTGTTCCGCTTCGATATTATCTTCAAGCCACCATAAACGCTCACCTTTTTGTAAACGTGATCTGGCGTACGTTCTAATATAATGCATTTTTTCTTCCATTTTGAGCTTGCGAAAGTCATCATAACTAATTCCCATCATTTCAAAAAGAGAACGATCTGCCGAAATTTCAACTTCAAAACGCGGCACATGGGAAGTACGGACATGAATAACACAATTTTCATAATCGCACCATTTTACTTCAGGCGTTCCGCCCATTTTGCCAAAAATCAAATATATTTTTTCTACTGTATCAATACGATTTGTTTCAAGAATACTATTTGCCACGCTTCGCCATGTGTCATTAAGAGTAAATTTTACCTCTACGCCAAAATTACCAACCGCAATATCAGGAAAAGCTTGCGGGTGGGGACTAAAGTCAATTTCTATTTCGGGATATGATCGTGTTAATTCGCTTAATATTTCACGTACTCTTTTTTCAAATTGCATAGAAGATGAGAATTTATTTTCTCTTGCCTCTGTTGTAAGAACCGTACACACCTTTTCAATGACAAATTCAAATTCATCTTTTGTCATTGATTATATCCCATAATTGTTTCTTGTGCTGCATTTGCGATATACCATGCCAATACTGGAGGAACAGCATTACCAATCTGCCTTTCGGTCTCTCGTAATTTTGCTTGAAAAAGGAATGTATCTGGAAATGATTGAATACGGGCCGCTTCACGCATTGATATACGACGTGGCAAAGTATAATGAAATTGAATATTTCCATGACATTCAGCGCGTATAGTATAACCGGGTCTATTTGCAATTAATTTTCGATTTCCTTGTTCCGTACTTTTATTTGCTTTGCTCCATATATGGTTGAATGCATCGTTTTCATTAAGTTTTTCAAGGTCTCCTATAGCCTCTTTGACAGTAACGGGTTTTTCACATACTGGTGTAGGATGTACAAAATTTGAAATATCTTTTCTTGTACCAACAATAAAAACACGTTCACGTGTTTGCGGAACACCGTAACCAGAAGCATCATATAACTTATATGTAATATTATATCCAAGTGAATTAAAATCATTTAATATTTTTTTTAATGAGTCAGCATTTGATTTTAGTAAAAGTCCTTTGACATTTTCAGCGATAAATATTTTCGGTTGTATTTTTTTAACAGTATCTATTATTGATGTATATAAACAGCTTCGCTTTCCTTTAACCCCTTTCATTTTGCCATTTATTGATATATCCTGACAGGGAAAACCGCCAATAACTACATCTGCATACTGTGGCAACATTTTTATTTTTTGCTGAATATCGCCTTCGATAATATGATTTCCTATATTCTTTCGATAGGTATTACAGGCGGGAGTATTAATCTCATTCGCCCAGATAATTTCAAAGTTGTTTTTTTTATATTTTTTTCCTAAAAACTCAAAACCGCCAAGAAAACCTAAATCCATACCACCACAACCAGAAAATAATGAAATAATGGTTATTGACTCTTTTTTATCCATTATATTTTCCTCTCCAAAATATGTAAAATCTATGATTTCCATGTTTTTTAGTCTAAAATTCTATGATTTTAAGCCAAAAAATTACTTTCTAGTCTTTAATTTTGAAGTTTTACTCCCAATGACCTATTTTATGCAGTAAAACACTTTTACGCAAGAGGGTATTTTTGCTATCTACCGCTGCTTCAAGTGGTATTACCAGAGGTATGTGTGCGTTCATATGCGCGCTATTTCCCCGCGCCGGTCAGTTACAACCGGTTTGTGGAACTGACGGGGTACGCGCTGCTTCCCCTTCTGGTATATACCTGCGGATTCAGGCACGGGAGGTGTACCGGCATCAGTTTTGTCGACTCAACCGTCGTAAAAGTCTGCCATAACAAGCGGATTTACGGCCATAAAGTGTTTAAAATCTGCGCGGCGCGTGGAAAAAGCTCTGCCGGATGGTTTTACGGCTTCAAATTACACCTGGTTATCAACGACCGCGGGGAAATATGTTCTTTTTGCCTTACGCCGGGGAATATCGATGACCGGAACTTTAATGTCATCAACGTTTTGTGCCGTGAATTGAGCGGGAAACTCTTCGGGGATCGCGGGTATATTTCACAGGAACTCTTTGAACGCCTGTATGAACAGGGCGTTCAGCTGATCATGAAACTGAAGAAAAATATGAAGAACAAGCTGCTGTTAAGGAAGCGGGCTGTGATAGAGTCGGTGAATGATTTTCTGAAAAACATCTGCCAAGTGGAACACAGCCGCCATCGGAGCATTCATAATTTTCTGGTTAATCTATTGGCGGCTCTGTCGGCTTATAGTTAGGCGAAATACCAATAGACATTTTTGTAATAATATGATAAAAATAAATTAGAGGTTTAAATGCAGTTAAAGAAATATAATCACCCATTTTTGTTTTATGGCGTTGCCTTTATTGTTCCTTGGTTATGTTGGTTTATATTGGCTTGGCTAAGCAATAGCAAATTATGGGATAATCCAGCCGTTGTTTTTTGGGGCAGTATTCTTGGCTTAATTGGACTTTTCGGACCATTTGTTATAGCTATGGTATTAATACTCCCTGACAAAGAAATGAGGCAGGAATTATTTTTTGCTGTTTTCAGTTTTAAGGGTATTCGCCCTATTTTTTGGATATTAACTTTTGCTCTTTTCCCGATAAGTATTCTTGTCGCTCAAGTGATTTCTTTGCCTTTTGGTCATAGTGTATCACAATTTAAAT
>Ga0268262_10004610_pt1 | contig 14140 bp, 16 predicted proteins | sample TergutNc150P3_FD_190354 | JGI IMG/M metagenome (GOLD analysis project Ga0268262, IMG submission 190354) | Nasutitermes corniger P3 segment gut microbial community from laboratory colony in Florida, USA - Nc150 P3 (SPAdes) (version 2) | ecosystem: Host-associated > Arthropoda: Insects >... | reverse complement strand
CGACCTGCCTCATCAAAGCCTGGTATGCACCGAGCAAAAGCTGCTGACCGGTTTGGCCGCGGGCATAAAAAGTACGGCTAACCTGTGCTCCGCCAAAGGAGCGGTTATCCAAAAGACCGCCGTATTCTCTGCCAAAAGGAACGCCTTGCGCTACGCAATGGTCAATTATTAGATTTGAACATTCTGCCAAGCGATGCACGTTTGCTTCTCTTGCGCGGAAATCTCCACCTTTAACGGTATCGTAAAAAAGGCGGTAAATGGAATCGCCATCGTTAGGGTAATTATGGGCTGCGTTTATGCCGCCTTGCGCTGCTATGGAGTGTGCGCGGCGCGGGCTGTCTTGGATGCAGAACGATTTTACATGGTAGCCCAATTCGCCAAGAGATGCGGCAGCGGAGGCACCTGCCAAACCGGTTCCAACAACTATAACGGTGAATTTGCGCTTGTTTGCTGGATTTATCAGTTTGAGTTCAAATTTGTGGCGTGTCCATTTTTCTGCAATGGGACCACCCGGAATATTGGATTCTAATTTCATAGTTCGTCTCCTTCTGAATCTTCCTCTGACTGCGGCAGGCCTTCATCGTTTTGCTGCTGCTTTTTCCAACCCTTTTTATGTTTTTCTTTGAATTTCATAAAATTGTCGTCTTTTTCGCCACCAAACGGGCCTCTTCTTTCAACGATGAGGCTGGCTCTTTCGGGGAACTTTGAAATTATATTGGCTTTTCTCCTCTGTTCATCAAGAGGTTGCTGTTTTAAAATTTCCAAAGATTCCTGATAGTTTGGGTTTTTAACCTGCTCAATTATCGCTTTTGCCTTATCGTTGAAATTTACAACAGCAAAGGAACCTACAGCGGTGACTCCAAAACCACATGCAACCACAGCGCAATAGAGAATTGCGAGCTTATCTATAATTGGAGTCCATTTTTGGTGGTTTATGCCCATTGTTTGGAATGCGCTGGAAATGGCATGCCATAGGTGAAAGCCCAAAATCAGCATGGTGGATATATAAAATACGGCAAAGAGCGGGTTCCCTAAAACCTCAACGGTGGTGAGCCACATATCGCGGACAACACGGCCACCTGCAACCTCAGGGTTTATATAAAGATAGTGTATGCCATTGCGAACGGTGAGAATATGCCATGCTATAAAGGTTAGTATCGCAAGTCCCGTCCAAATCATTATAAAGGTGGGGAATTGTTTTCTGCCTTTACGGGCGTTTACCGCATAGCCTGCTGTGCCACGTGCTCTATAATTCTGCAATTTTAGCGTAATTGCCAAATATACATGAATTATAAAAATCACAGCCAAACCGCCTTCGACGGTGTATAGAAACAGCTTTGATTTGGTTAGAAGGGCGGAATATGTGTTATACGCTGCCTGGGCCTCTGCCGGGTCTGGGTAGAGGAGCTGAAGGTTGCCAACCATGTGGCCTAATACAAAAAGTAGCAGAAGACAACCGGTGGCGCCCATAACCTGCTTCTTTCCTATGGAAGAAGTTAGGTAGGTTAAAAGCCATTTCATTTTTAAAATCTCCTTAAAACGAATAATCAGGGGTTAATATAGTAAATACACTGTAAAAACACCGCTGTTTATAGATAATAACGCGAAAAACCGCTTTTTTGAATTTTTTTGCCCTAACCTCTCCTCAAACAACCCTTTATCTGAAGCAACCCTTTTATCTAGACCCTTGGGTATAAGGTTCGTTCTTGTAAAATTTTCTACATTTATTTTCCAAAAAAACGGAGATATTATTATGCCATTGAAATGGACTGAACAGTTGAGCACAAAAATACACCTATTCGATCACGAGCATAAAAAGCTCGTTGACCTTATAAACAAATTATCTGATGCCATGTTAAAAAAGGAAGCGAATAATGTGCTCGGTTCCATACTCAATGAGCTTACGGATTATACCATAATCCACTTCAAGCACGAAGAAGACGCTATGAAAAAACATAACTTCCCAGGGTTTGACGCGCATAAAAAGCAGCACGAAGACTTTGTGAGCAAGGTAGCGGATACTAAAAAGAAATATGAAGAAGGAGCCATAATGCTGACTATGCCCTTAATCAATTTTTTAACCACGTGGGTGGTTGAACATATTTCAAAATCGGATTTAGGCTATTCGGCGTTTTTAGTAAAAGCTGGAATGAGATAATTAGGTTCCATCAATGCGCGGGGCAGGTTTGTTCGCGCAGGTGTTTCTCAATATGCACAACCACGTTGCACAATGGGTGCACAATTGCGTATCACGTAGTAGGGGCAGGCAAACCCTGCCCCTACGTGATACGTGAACGCACGATGGGGATGGCGGTTGGCTACCTCACCGTTACACGCACCATCTGGTTGCCTGCCTTTACCACATACATTCCCTTTGTCTGAACCGGAATTCTCAGAATTTGAGAATTTTCAGAATTGGCGGAATATATTTGCTTGCCTTGCAGGCTGTATATTTGGACTTTTGTGTTTCTTGGCAGGTTTTCCAGCGTTATGGCGTTGGATGTTGCTTGCACGCGGATGCTGCCTATTGCTATTTGCGGGAGGATGGGGGTGTTCGCTTTTATCTCCCACGGCAACAGTAGGTCATCGGTGGTGCCGTCTGACCATTCGTGGTTTGCTTTGTCGTTCAGGGCTACCGTTGCGGTGTAGGTGTTTGCATTTGTGCCTTTGCCGCCTATGACGGTGTATGCCGCGTTTGCGGCTATGCCCGCTGATTGCTCGCTGCCTGTGTAAACGAGGTTTGTGCTTGTGACCGCGGGCTTGGCTATTTGTTTCCTTGCTATGGTGAAGTCAGCGCTCCATACCCCAAAGTAGTAGGTGGCACTGTCCGGCACGGATATTTTTATGGTGTATTCGCCTGCGTTTGCGGGGCGCGTTATGCTTTGGGGGTGGTTTGTGCCGGCGTATTCAACAAGCAGCGCGCCTGTGTATGCTCCGCTGGCTGGGGTGCCTGCGTAGCCGAGTTTGGGGTTGCCGTCGTAAACGCCGTTTTGCGCTGTTATGCCGCTGATGGTCACTTCTTCCTTGGCGGTTGCCTCAAAGGTGATGGTGACTTCAATGTCGGCGTAGTTTTCGCTTGTCACGGTGATTTTCTGCGTTGCTTCGCCGCTTGTTTTGCCGGTGCCTTTGTAGGTTAGTATTTTGTTGGCGAGTTTGGGGTAGGTTGGGGCTAAGATGCTGCTGGGGTCTGAGGCTGTCCCTAGCAGTGCGTAAGCCAATTCGCCGTGGTCGCTTTTGTTGAGTGCCAATAGGCTCAGGTCATAGGTGTTTTCGTTGGTGTTTACGGCTGAAATAAAGCGCTTAGGGGGGGCATCGTTCTCCAAGCCCGTGGCTTTGTTTACGGTTACCGCCATGTCGTTTTTGGTGAGGGTGTTGTAGTTTGCGTGGTCTGCGGGGGTGAATGTCATTTGGTGCTGCGAGCCGCTCTGGGCTACGGTTAGGTGGGTGGTGCTTTCCGTGAACGCGAATGTGCCCGCTGTTGCGTTGGACTGCCCGGCGAGCACGGCTTGGGCTAGGGTTTGCCCGTAGGTTATGGTGGCGGAGGCGGGCCAGGTTATTGTTGGGTTGGCTTTGTTTACCGTTATTGGCACGGTGTTCGTGAGGGTGTTGTAGTTTGCCGCATCCGTGGGGGTGAATGTCATTGGGTATTGTGTGCCGCTATTGGCTACTGTTGGGGTTGTGGTGCCCGGCGTGAACGCGAATGTGCCTGTTCCGCTTTGCCCGGCGAGCACGGCTTGGGCGAGGGTTTGCCCGTAGGTTATGGTGGCGGATGTGGGGAATGTGGCGGTGGGGTTTGTCTTGTTTACCGTAACGCCACTAACCTCTACAAAGTCGTTGGAGAAGTATCCAATGCCAGCCTTGCCGTTCTTGTTTAGCCATTGAACAGTTACGGTTTCTGGCAGTTTGGTAATATCATTGCTTGTAAATGCCGTGTATGTTTTGCTTCCTGACGGATTGTTCCACTCGATTATGGTGCCGTCGCTGACGAAGTCGTAAGTGTGGTTAGAATACTTTATGCCACCTGTGCCAACCGTGACCGTGCCACCGGTGACGAGTACCGTTCCACTGCTTTGAACCGCCACGCCCGTTGTAACCGAGACCGTGTCCCCTGATACGAGTACCGTTCCCATGAAATTGAAAACCGCCACGCCCGTTGTAGCCGAGACTGTTCCACCGGAGATGGTTATATTTCCATAGTTATCAGGGTTATCATAGTTATCATTCCAGCCAACGCCATTCGATATCGCATATCCAGCACCTGTCTGCACTACTTTGCCACCGCTCCGCACCTCAAAAAGGCCGCGACCACCTTTATAGATTAGTGGTACGCATTCGAGACCGCACGCCGCCGCCCCCGTGTTTCCCGTAAGTTCTGCTTTCCAGACTACCGTAACGTTCTGATCTATGATCAGACGAAGCTCTGTAGTCGCTCCGGTTTTGGTCCCTATCACGGTGACGGTGTCGAAGCTATACGATGCAGAAATGTTGCCAGTGCCGCCAGTGGAACTGTTGTAACTGTTAATGGTTGCTACCAGTTGAGCCGCATTTTCTGCGTGTGAGGTTATTGCGAAAACCGCCAGAAAGATGGCGATTAGTTTAGGTGTGTTCATGGTGATACTCCTTTGGTTGGGGGGTGAATGGGAAATTCTTTTTCTATATTTTTGTTATGCAAACTGCCACTATTGAGAAAACGCAAACAAAAGTCCGCCGAGCTTCTGTTGCAAAGGTAAAAGTTGCTCATAAGCAAACTTTCAAAGAGTGGCTTGAAGAAGAAGCTGCTGCTGGCAGAATGATTTTGGCCACAGCCAACGGCAAACCAAAATTGCCCGCTAAACCAAAAGAAACTATAGATTTCTGGGCTGTTTACAATGAAACAAGAGCGGATAGATTCTAAAGCATGATAGCCTATTTTGATTCTTCCGTTCTGCTTACAATCTTGCTCAACCAAGAACGATATGGCGAAGCACATTCCTTGTGGAGCAATACCGATTTTTGTTTGAGTTCTTTTTTGCTCAGAATAGAAACCAACATATCCTTGTGCAGAACTCACAAAATATCTAATCACAAACACGATAATTCTTGGCTGGCGGAAAAAACTGACGAACTTGATGAAATGCTTAAAAATATTAATTACAAATCTATAGACAAATCCATAGAACAAATCATAATTAAGAACAAAAAACTCGCAGATTGCAGAAGCCTTGATGCCATTCATCTTGCCACTGCTCTTTATTTCAAAGAAAACGTCAAAGGACAAAACATTATCCTCTGCTCCTTTGACAAAAATATGCTCAGAGTTGCGAAAGAATTCGGGTTTGAGACTGTCTGAACCACGATACCCCCGATGATTCCGTAGGGGCGAATTGCATTCGCCCAGCGTGGGCATATTGGGCGTATGCAATACGCCCCTACATTCTGGGAATCCTGCAAATTCTGGTTCAGACAATGGGTGGGGCAACGCCCCTACGATTCTGGTTCCGATTACGTTAAACCGGCTCGGTTTGATGGTTTCGCGGGTCACAATTCCCCGCTCGCAGGGGCGGATTGCATTCGCCCAATAAATTTCGCCGCTAGTTGGGGGGGGGGGGGGGGGGGGGGGGGGGGGGGTGCAGATATGACGTTAGCGGCAAAAAGGCAAGCCGGAGCCTTTGGCGGAGGGTAGGCAATGCGGTTTTTTGGAGGGATAGTCATGTTTTAGTATAAATATAGATTATTTTTACGGAAATGGCAAGGGTTTTGTGAAAAAAGCTAAAAATGGGGATTTTTAGCCAAAATCTGGCTAAATTGGGCGGAAAGAACACTTTTAAGGGGCAGGCTATTTTTACTATATTATTCTCTAGGTTATATATATGCGTAATTTACTTTTCCTTTTAGCTCTTTTTTGCGTATTTTGCTATGCGCAAATGTTACCCGGCTCAAAACCTGTGACAACCTATATGGTGGATTCAACAGGCAAACCGCTCTTGATGGATTTCAGAACTTCGCTAACAGGCATAAAAGATTCAAATATGCCTTTTTCGGTATTCAGCAGCCGCCCGCTTATGATATATTATTTTAGCCCGCATTGCCCGCATTGCAAAAGAAGCTATGGCGGAATTCAGCAGGTGGCAAAGGAATATGAGCAAAGAGGCTTGACTAGCATAGCCGTTTCCGTTAGTGGTGTTGGCAAAAGGGATATTCTGATGTTTATGGAAGAACATAATGCTTCTATTCCGTTTTTTCAGGATAATGGAGATTTTGCAAAAAAATACGGTGATGGCTATGTACCAAGACTATATTTGGTTTTCTCGGATGGAAAGATTATTCGCCATACAAACCTCGAAAACGAAGGCCTAAAAGAGGTTAAAACCGATATAGAGAAATCCTTAGGCATAAACAAATAAAACATTGTGAATTCGTCTCATAATTTTTCCTACTCGGAATTAGCTCGCGGCATGGATGCCGCTTTTGTCACGGTTCTTTCCGAGCACATGGAATGGGTGGCGCAACATCCAGAAAAATTCCCGCATAGCGAGCATATTTCGCAGAGCCAAGCAGCATGGCTTATGGCGCACGAGGGATTTTTGGAATTGGAACAGAAGTTTACGGAACGGCTTTATGAATGGCATTCAAAATGGCAACAGCGGTTTGACCTAGAAGGTACAGCCAAAACCGTAGCAAAAGGTGCGGAAAATATTAAAAAAAGCAAAAACTCAAAAGAGAGAGAGAGGTTGGCAAGAGAGCTTTATTTAAATACGGTTCATTTAATGGTTGGCGATGCTCAAAAACATATAGTCACTTTAAATGGACGAGTTGACCTTTTACAGGAAGGTATTCGCAAGATATGGCATAAAAACTGCCCTACTGATTCCTTCTCAAAAATACTTCCGAGCATTGAAGGTTCTTTTCAAAATCATGAAGAAACTTATTTTAGCGATATAAGAAATTCCATGCCAGACATTGCAAGGCGAGAATTTTTAGAAACTATAACGGCAAATGATGATTGCAATTCAATTTTAAATTTCTATTTTTTAAAAATCTTTCACTATGTATCTAAAATCTCTTTTTGCTTGTGCAGATTCTATTCTAAAAAATGGGCTTTGTATGCAAGGGGTTTTAGCAGTAGGCAAAATCTTTTACCTTTGGGATAAAATATGCTTGAAATAGTCACTCTCGCTTCTACATTGCTCCTCATTGCGGTGCTTTTATATATGCAACACAAAATTTTAAAAGAATTGAAAAATATTCGTATCCCGCCGCCGCAAAAAATTGAGTTTCCCAAAATTGAAATCCCACCAGCAAAGGAAGTTGTTCTGGATTTGAACCCTGTTGTTGAAGCTGTTAAGAACATTAACATACCGCCACCGCAGAAAATTGAGTTCCCAAAGATAGAGTTCCCTAAAATGGAAGCTCCTAAAATTGAAATTCCGCCAGCAAAAGAAGTTATTTTGGATTTAAGCCTAGTTGTGGAAGCTGTTAAAAACATCAGCATACCGCCACCGCCAGCATCCATAACCGCTGAGTTATTGCAGAACGTTATGAACACGCAAAACGATTTAACAAAAACTTTGCAAGAAGCCGTCACGCTGATACGAGTGAATGAAGCCGAGTTCCAAAGCGGTTTGGAAACCTTCCACAAGGCTATAGACAAATTGCTCACGCAGATTCCAAACGGAGAAAAAGAATTAAATACCCAAAAGGAATTCATGCAAAAATTTGAGGAAGCATTTGTTAAGGTTCAGGAAACAGCCGCAGAGGCAATGAACGAAAATTCGCTTCGCCTTCAGGAAATTCTCACAGAATTTTTAAACAGAGAAGCCAAATGAGCTTTTATAACGAAACTCTTAGAAAAAACTTGCAGGGAAAAATTGCATATTTCAGAAGCGCAGGTTTAAACAAAGAAGCAGAGCTATTGCATACAAGGCTAAAATCCCTTACGGAAAAACCTGCTGAAAATACGGCAAATGCAACCGTTGTTTCTCAAAAAAAACACGCTGAAAATACGGTTGTAAAAAATATACGCGACAATTTAAGAAAAAAACTTGCCACAGAAACTCGCCGCGTTCCAGAATTGGAAAAACAATACATTTTGAAGAACCTGAACAATGCCCAAACGCTAAAAGAGCTTAAACCTCTGCGAATTGTCTATATGGAGAGGTTGCTGAAAAGCAATCGCGCAAACCGCAGCGAAAAAATTTCGTTTAAACCAGATATAAATGCAGAATTGAGCACGGGTCCTTATAATAATGAAAAAATTTTATACGAGGCTTTGCAGTTGATTTATTCTCAAGACCCGCTTTGGATAGAGGATTTGAAAGAGCTGTATTTCTCCATTATGCCCTTGAGTTCCGCAACTGCAATCTCCAAATCGCCGTTATAGACTATATGCTGATATTTGCCTTGAGTGGTGGCAAATTCTGTCTCTTTTCTCGCGTTTTCCATTCTCAGTTTTAAAGATTCTTCTGTTTCTGTGCCTCTGGCTTTTAATCTCTTTTCCAACTCCTCCATGCTCGGCGGCAAAATTAAAATGCCAACCGCCTGTGGATAAACCTTGTCAAAATTGATTTTCCCAAAAACATCCAAATCTAAGGCTACATCTCTGTTTTCTTTTAATTTTTGCTCAACAAAGAACTTAGGCGTTCCGTAATAGTTGCCATGAACCTCGTTCCATTCAATAAGTTCATTTTGCTCAATCATTTTTTTGAATTCTTCTTTTGTTTTGAAAAAATAATGCACCTCGTCTATTTCGCCAGGGCGTGGTTTTCGCGTTGTTGCCGAAACCGAATACACCACATTTGGGAAATTAGGCATAACCCTATTTATAAGCGTTGTTTTCCCAGCGCCACTTGCCGCGCTGAACACAAAAAGAGTCCCGCTCATTTCAATTTGCCTCCTACAACCTCTCCTTCATCTTTTGCTCTATATTCCGCACAAGAGGAATTGCAATGAGAGCTTCTGCTCTTTTTTCACGTTCCTGCTGGGCAATGGCTCTTTGCTTTTGCTGCTTGTAATGATTAACCTGCCGATTGTAGCGTAAAATGATTTCTTTTGAAATTACATACTCCATTCGCTTTAAATTGTTAGCCATATTGCCAAGGGAATTCATTATTATAACTATCACCACAAAAAGCGATATGGCAAAAGCGATAGCAAAAAGTATTGCTAATCTGATTTCTGGAGTAGGGACAACCATAGGTTTATAAAATATAAAATTTTTCACTCCGCTTTCAATTCTCTCACCATCAAAGCCTCAATAGCATCACGGGGGGCTTTTTGCTTAAAAAGCACTTCGTAAACCGCATTTACAATTGGCATTTCAACCCCGGTTTTTTTGGCAAGCTCATAAGTGCTATGTGCCGTTGGAACTCCTTCTGCCACCATTTTCATATTTGCCAAAACCTCATCTAAGGTTTTGCCTTTGCCTATTTGCTCACCCACAAAGCGGTTTCTGCTGTGGTGCGACATACAGGTTACAATTAAGTCGCCAATGCCGGCAAGCCCTGAAAAAGTGCGCGGATTTGCCCCCAGAGCCTCGCCAAGTCTGCAAATTTCCGCTTGCCCCCTTGTTATTAGCGCAGCTTTTGTATTGTCGCCAACTCCTGCTTCCAAACCATCTATAATGCCACCGGCAATAGCTATGATATTTTTAACGCTGCCACAAAGCTCAACACCAATTATGTCTTGCGAAGTATAAACCCTCAGTGTTTTATTGCTAAAAATTTCCTGAATAATTTTTGCGCAAACCTCGTTTTTGCTCGCAGCCACTATAGCGGAATAGACTCCCCTCGCAACTTCCTCTGCGTGTGTTGGGCCGCTAAGAGTGGCAACTTCTTCTTCGGAAAGCCATTTCACATTTAATAAAATCACCTCGCTCATGGTTTTTAAAGAATGTTCGTCAATACCTTTGGTAGCGTTTACAGCTATCGGTATTTTTTTAGGAACATCACACTCGCCAAGCGATTTGGCAGTGCCTTCCATAAATTGACTCGGCACAGCAAAAACAATCATATCCGCATTTTCCGTTGTTTTTGCCATATTTGTTAAATACTTAAATTCAGATGGAAGCTCCACCCCCGGCAATTTGTCTCTATATTCCCTTTCTTTTATCAAAAGTTCCGCTTCTTGTGCAGAAGGAGTCCAAAAAACAACGCTATGCCCGTTTTTGTGCAACACCTTGCCAAGAGCAAGCCCCCATCCACCCGCCCCTAAAATGGAAATTTTCATGGGTTTAATGTAGTAAAAAAAATTAATCAAAAAATGCTAAAGTTTTTCTATTTTTATACCGATAAATAAAAAGAGGTAATATTATGGCTATAAGTTCACCAATTAGCGAAGATCTGATGTACAGATTCTATGACAACAAGGCGATAACCCCGCAAATCCGGGCTGCCTTGCAAAAAAAGCAAGACAACTTCTTGAAGGACGAGGGCGACTCTGGTAGTTCAAGCTCCTCTTCAAAATCCGGCCCGGCTGTCCGTTTAAGCATAACCGACCAAGTTATACGCATGAACATTGCGAATAATAGCAAAAAAACGGAAAAAGAAGAGGCTCCTGCGGACACAAAAGACACAAAAAGACCTTCCAGATATGATGTGCTAACGGAGGTTAAAAAGAGCGTAGCGGAACGCGAAGCGGCGGCTAAGAAAGAAAAAGACGCCCAGCTTCAAGCTATAAAGGATAAAATTGATGCAGCCGAAGCCGCGAAGAAAGAAGCTGAGACTGCAAAGCAAGAAGACAAAACAGAAGCGGAAGGCCAAGAAGAAGGCACAAGCCCTTAATGATTTCCCGCCAGCGTTCAACCTTATCCGTTCCGGGGCATTTGGAAAAAATGCACAAGAAGGCGTTTCAGTCCTCTGTGGATGTGATTATGCTGGATTTGGAAGATTCCGTTTCTTCGGAATCCAAACTCTCCGCCAGGGAGCAAGTTATCTCTACGCTGAAAAACATCGAAGGCTGGAAGGGCGGGATTTCTGTGCGGGTGAACGGCGTGGATACCCGTTATTGCTTTCGCGATGCTATAGAGGTTGTGCAGGCGGCAGGTGCAAAGATAGATTCCATTGTGCTGCCAAAGGTGGATAACGCGGGAGATGTGCATTTTTTGTCGCGTTTGCTGGACGGCGTTGAGCTGGAAGCAGGTTTGCAAAATCCCATAGCCATAGATGCGAGCATTGAATCTAGCATTGGCGTTGAAAACATCGCGGAAATAGCCGTTGCCCCAAGAGTTAGGTCTCTTATTTTTGGAATTGCGGATTACAGCGCGTCTATAGGCGCAAAACTCAGCAGCATCAGCGGGCATGGAGAAAACGAACAGGATATATATCCGGGGCATAGATGGAATTTTGTGATGTCTAAAATTGCGCAGACCGCAAAGGCCCATAATTTGCTAGCCATAGATTCCCCTTACGGGAATTTTCAAGACCCGCAAGGGCTTGAGAAAAGCGCAAAAATGTCCTGCGCCCTTGGCTTTGACGGCAAATGGGCAATTCACCCAAGCCAAATAGATACTATAAACCAAGTGTTTTCGCCAACCCAAGAGGAGATAGACAGGGCAAATCGCATTTTAGCTGCTGCCAAAGCTAATCCGGGGCGCGGCGCTGTTGCCGTTGACGGCAGAATGATAGACAGGGCAACCGTGCGGCTCGCTCAAAAGCTGGTGGATTCTATATTCTGAACACCCACATGTTATTGACGTTTATATCTTTCTCTAAAATTCAATTCTATCAAGTAGAGCATATTTGAAAGTTGCAATACAGAAAGAGTTCTGTATCTGTCTGCGAACCATAATTGGCATATAGTATGGTCGTAATAATTACGATTTTTATCTTCACAAATTAATTCTAAAGGCTCCGAAAAACCTTTTAGCATAAAATTTCTTGAAAAATCAGAGTCTTCTTTATTTATAAATGATTGCAAAGTATAAAGCGAGGCATAAAAAGCTACACGATGTGCAAAAAATTCCTGAATTTTTCGCTTGTCATTAGAGTGAAATGATTATGGGATTATAGGGTTACGAGCTGGGGTTACTAGCTCAACTGAAATGTCATCATTGCTTAAAAATACAATTTCTTTGAATGCTTCTTCGTGAGAAGCATCAAAATCGTCCGAATTTTTTGGAAGAATATTTGATATTCGCTCTATAATAGATTTTGAATGGTCTTGCATAGGAATAATATAGTAAAATTCTAAAACAATTGTTCTATCACCCCATCGACAGGGCTATTTGAGCGATTTTTGTCCTTTTGACAGTTCAAACTCAAACTAAATGCCTCTTGAATTGTTCTAACAATATTTTTTTCGTAACTTTCCTCGCTGCTGTTGATGTTGAATACAAAACAACACACTCAATTTTTCTGCCGAAAGCTTCTATAAAAAATTTCTTATTTACTTCAATGTCTTTAATTTTAACATCTTTATACGAAATATCATTAAATTCATCTTTCCATTCTTTTAAATATCTTAAAAAAGCTTTTGCTGTACTATTGGGAGCCGAATAACCTACCAATAAAATTTTTTCAAGCTCCTTGTGTTCTTCTATTATGGAACGGATATCCTGAAATTCTTCTATACGAATATCCGTATCTCTTGCACTGTTGTTCCTTCTTTCAATCTTCAAGCCCATATTTTGAACACCTACTTTTAAAGAGCACATTATCTTATATCTTTCTTCAACAGCTTCCAATTTTTTCTCTTCTGTTAAATTTTTGGCAGGTTTCAACTGTTTATTCGCTATGTCAGCCAATATTTCCCAAAAACGGTTTTGGGAGTTTGGGTAATAAAAAGGATAATGCCGCCTTTTTTCGTGCGGCGGATAACTACCGAGAACCAAGCATTTCATTTTTGGCACATCTCTGTACCAGTTTGGGTGAGTTTCGGGTTTTATGTTTGACATGTTGGGTCTCCTTTGTTTGGGTTAATGTATAAAAGTATTTTTTCTTCCTTTATTGTAATACGCCATCTTTATAATTTTTTTCCTCTTTCAATTTTCCATCTTCATCATACCATTTAGCAATTCCATGCCTATTGCCGTCCTTGAAATTTACCTCTGCACTTAACTTACCATTTTCGTGATATGCTTTAACAACTCCATTCACTTTGCCTTTTTCGTAATTTTGTTCCTCTTTCAACTTACCACTTTCGTAATACTCTTTAGAAACTCCATGTAGCTCGCCATCTTTGTAATTTCTTTCTTCACTCAATTTGCCATCTGCTTCATAACGTTCCGCTATTCCATGCATCTTGCCGTTTTTCATGCTTCCTTTTGCCAAAAGACCTCCTCCAAAAGGATTACGTCCTACAAATTTTCCGGTGAATGGCTTATCATTTTTTACCAAAAACCAAATACCCTCTTTTTGTACTAGTTCACTCATATCGACTGGTTCGCTTTCGCAGCTAACAATTGACATTGAAGCAACAATCGCTATTGTTGCCATTGCTTTGAGAATACTTCTCTTGTTCTTCATAAAACACCTCCTAAGTGTTATTCCCTTTTGTTTGCCCTGCCAAACTCTTGGGAACACAGAGGCTGGCAAGGTTTGTGCCGTTGTGGCACTATTGGTTTTATTTCAAATTTTTGACAAGAACCTTTTTGATTTCTTTACAGTTTTTTATCTTGTCGTTTATTTCTTTTAAATCTATATTATAGGCTTTTTCAAGTCTTTGAATGTTTTCACCAGATTTCATAGCTACTTTACGTACACCTTGCATTGTAGTGGACATATATTCTTTTTGTTCTTCCAATTGAGTTAAAACATATACGATCTTCAAAGTATCTGCCTCTTTGACAATTGCCCCTTGTTCTACTAATGATTTTATATAATTCACATTTTCAATGATTTCGCAACTGCTAGTAGTAAAAGAAATGTTATTATATTTAATATTAACTTCTCTCAAAAGGCTATCTCTTTTTTCTTGCTCAATCGTCAGACTATCTTTCTCTACTTGTTCTGGCTTTCCTTGTTGCTTCTCTTCTTTTTTCTCTGTCGCATCTTCGCTCTCACCACTTATGATACCAAAAATAAGAATAATGATGGTAAAGCCAAATAAAATAAGAGCGCAGCCTCTTAATTTGCCTAGCTTTTTAGGGTTTGCTTTTGCGTTTTCATTTGAATTCATTTTATACCTCCTGGTTATTGGTTGTGAATTCCATCTGCACGATTGAAAA
>Ga0268262_10004609_pt1 | contig 14142 bp, 15 predicted proteins | sample TergutNc150P3_FD_190354 | JGI IMG/M metagenome (GOLD analysis project Ga0268262, IMG submission 190354) | Nasutitermes corniger P3 segment gut microbial community from laboratory colony in Florida, USA - Nc150 P3 (SPAdes) (version 2) | ecosystem: Host-associated > Arthropoda: Insects >... | reverse complement strand
CGCGTTGGAATTACTTGGCGGCGTGGGCTTATGCGCGTGCCAAATACGGCAGCGAAGATAAAGCTCGCGATTTTGTAAAGAAGATATTTGGCAACGTATCTGTTTTAGATCCGGGAGCGCGCGGTGCCACTAATACCTTTGTACAACGTGGCTTGGGCGATGTGTTGCTGGCGTGGGAAAACGAGGCATTTTTGATGAACAAGGAAGTTGGCGAGGGTAAGTTTGATATAGTTACCCCAAGCCTCAGCATACTTGCAGAACCCTCCGTTACCTACGTTGACGGCATAGTGAACAAGCGTGGTACAAAAACTGAGGCCACTGCCTATTTGGAATACCTATATTCAGATGCTGCGCAGCGGCTCATAGGCAAGCATTATTACCGCCCTTCCAATCCGGCAATCGCCAAAGAATTTCCATACTTTGTAAACCTTAAATTGGTGACCATAGACAAGGATTTCGGGGGATGGAAAGCGGCACATAAATTACATTTTGCCGACAACGGGCACTTTGACCAGATAATGGCAGAATTGAAAAAGAAATGAGGTGACTAACATTTATGTTTAACATAAATATAGTAATATATTTTCTACCTTACCCTCATGCCAAAATACGCACCACAAGAGATAGAACCAAAATGGCAAAAATATTGGGAGGAGAATAACACTTTCCAAACGCCAGAACCAAAAGAAAAGGCAAAGAAATTTTATTGCCTTGATATGTTCCCTTACCCAAGCGGAGCAGGTTTGCACGTTGGCCATCCAGAGGGATATACCGCAACGGATATAATTTGCCGCTATAAAAGAGCAAAAGGATTTCAGGTTTTGCACCCAATGGGCTGGGATGCTTTTGGGCTTCCGGCCGAACAATACGCAATACAAACTGGCACTCATCCTGCAACAACCACGCAAAAAAATTGCGACACATTTCGCAAACAAATCAAAGGCCTTGGGCTTTCTTACGATTGGGAAAAAGAAATAAACACCACCGATCCAAAATATTACAAATGGACACAGTGGATTTTTTCAAAACTCTACAATACTTGGTTTGATGCAGAACAAAATAAAGGTCGCCCAATTAGCGAATTGCCGAGTGAAGAAAATATAGAGGAAAAAAGACTTGCGTATTATGCGAATGCGCAAGTGTGGTGGTGCCGCAAATGTAAAACCGTGTGCGCAAACGAAGAAGTTTTGGCAGACGGTTCTCACGAAAAATGCGGAACTTTTGAGGTTGAGCACCGCAATTTAAAACAGTGGTTGCTCCGTATTCCTCTTTATGCAGAACGTCTTTTGAGCGGACTGGAAAATTTGGATTGGCCTGCTGGCATAAAAGATATGCAACGGAATTGGATAGGGAAAAGCAAAGGCGCAGAAGTGGATTTTGCTGTGCCTGCCGGAAAACTGCGTGTTTACACAACCCGCCCCGACACGCTTTTTGGCGCAACCTATATGGTAATAGCTCCAGAACATCCGCAAACAGCAAGCCTAACCACATCTGAACAAAAAGAAAAAGTTGAAGCATACATAAAAGCTGCCGCACTCAAAAGCGAGCTTGACCGCACAGAACTAGCAAAAGAAAAAACCGGAGTATTCACAGGCTCTTATGCAATTAACCCCGTGAATGGGAAAAAAATTCCGATATGGGTTGCAGACTATGTTCTAACTGGCTACGGTACCGGTGCGATTATGGCCGTTCCAGCGCACGATACACGTGATTTTGAATTTGCGCATAAATTTGACATTCCAGTGATTTGCATAATGGAACCAGATAACTCTTGCCCTCCAGAACTCAAAGAAAAAGTTTTGTCTGGCGAGGCTTGCTGGACAAGTGATGGAAAATATATTCGCTCTTCAAACGATGAATTAAATTTGAACGGGCTTTCAAAAAAAGAAGGCATTGCAAAAATTACGGAGTGGCTGGAAAAAAAACAAATTGGCAAAGCAACCACAAATTACAAGATAAGAGACTGGCTCTTTAGCCGCCAACGCTATTGGGGAGAGCCTTTCCCCATAATTCATTGGGAAGAAGGCGAAATATCTTTGGTTGACGAATCTGAATATCCCGTGAAGCTACCGGAACTCTCCGACTACAAGCCAGGAGACGGCGGAGTTTCGCCTTTAGCTGGTGCCACCGAGTGGTTTAATGTAACAGATAAAAATGGACGCAAAGGAAAAAGGGAATTGAACACAATGCCGCAGTGGGCAGGTAGCTGCTGGTACTACCTACGTTATATAGATCCTAAAAACGATAATTTTTTTGTTGGCAAAGATTTGGAAAAATTTTGGATGCCTGTGGATTTGTACGTTGGCGGAGCCGAACACGCTGTTTTGCATTTGCTCTACAGCCGCTTTTGGCACAAAGTGCTTTTTGATCTGGGCTATGTTTCCACAGACGAACCCTTTCAAAAACTTTTCAACCAAGGGATGATTTTAGCCTTTGCCTACGAAACAGCCTCTGGTGCAAAGGTTCCAAGCGATGAAGTAGAAGAAAAAGATGGCAAATTTTACCGCAAGGGTACAACCGAAGAACTAAAACAAATAATTGCAAAAATGAGCAAAAGCCTTAAAAACGTGGTTAATCCAGACGATGTTGTGAGCCAATACGGAGCAGATTCACTAAGGCTTTACGAAATGTTCATGGGACCCCTTGATGCAGTTAAACCTTGGCAGCCGCAGGGCATAGAGGGAATGTATCGTTTTTTAAGCCGCGCAATGCGTTCTATAGCTGGCGATGAGGGCTCTCCAGAATATACAGATAGTACGCCACCCGAAGAATTAAGGCGCCTTATGCACCAAAGCATTTTGAAAGTTAGCGATGATATTGAGAATATGCGCTTTAACACAGCCATTAGTCAACTGATGGTGTTCAACAACGAATTGATTAAGCAGTCTGCGCGTTACCGCGAGCCTTGCGAAATTTTTGTGAAGCTCTTGCATCCCTTTGCCCCCCACATCTGCGAAGAATTGTGGCAAATTCTAGGGCATAGTGGGAGTTTAACAGAGGTAGCTTGGCCTACAGGCAATGCAGAGCTTGCAGCTGAGGCTTCTGTTGAGGTGGTTTTTCAGGTAAATGGCAAGGTTAGGGCCAAGGCAAACCTCTCAAAAACGCTCAAAAAAGAGGATTTGGAAGGATTTGCCATGCAAAACGAGGCTATAAAGGCAAATATTGCCGGAAAGAAAGTCCTCAAGGTTATAGTTGTACCCGCCAAATTGGTGAATATTGTTGTAACGTAGCCACTAATTAACCCTGAATCTCGCTGTGGCGTTCCCCCCGTTAGCTCTCCGAGCGGAAAAAACGGGGGGACAAATGGTGATTTTTGTTAAAAAATCTCCATCAAGGGGGGTTTCTAAGTACCTGATAAATTTGAATTTACTATATTATACACCCTATCGTTATGAGAATTGTAAGTGCCCATATAAGTTTAGAAGACTCGCCTATTTCGGTGCAAATGAGTTTTCCAGCTTTTTTATTGTTTTTTCTCAGCATATTTAAGCGCATAGCACAGCTAGCTTTGCTAATTCTTGTTATTAACCTGCTCGGCTACTTCACATACAAGCATTTTATGGAAGTTGCCCAAGAGCAAAAAAATCGCTTATACTCAAGATTTCAAAGCCTGAATAAAGAAATAGATTCTCTAGACAACAAAATATCCCAGTCTTATGGCAACGAAGATTTGCTATATATAAAGTTTGGGCTTGTAGTGCCAGATACTAATCTACGAGAAATGGGTATTGGTGGCTCTCCTTTACCAGATAGCTTGCTTGCTTGGTCTGCTACACCCATAAAAAAATTGAAAACCAATGTATCTGAGAGATTCCACAAAATAGAGTCTAAAATGGAAAGGTCGCGCAATTCCTATTTAAATTTGCAACTTTATATGGAACGGCTATACGGAAATTTGCAACATACGCCTTCTGTTATGCCAACAAATGGTTTTTTAAGCTCTCCTTTTGGCTTTCGCACTCATCCAGTAACAGGTGAAACAGAAAAAATGCATTTAGGAATAGACTTATCCGCTCCTAGATGGACAATTATTCGTGCCACCGCAAATGGTCGTGTTGAAAGAGTTGCAGACAGTGAAACCTTGGGCAGGCACGTAACCATAGACCACGGTAATGGCATTGAAACGCGCTATGGGCACATGGAAAAACCCTTTGTAAAAGAAGGGCAAATGGTATCTAGATTTGACGTTATAGGCTACATTGGGAATACAGGTCGCACAACTGGAAATCATCTTCACTACGAAGTTTGGGTGAACGGCGTGGCTGTGAATCCTATTTATTATATACTACCTGATCAATATTCGGTAGAATAAATCTTACCCTAAGAGGTTAATATGAACCCATTGATAATGGGGGTGGCAATGTTTTTATTGCCGCAGTGTCCTTACTTTTATGAATTTTTGCCAGACCCTACAGATGTGGCAGATAACGAAGGAGAGTATCTCAGAGTGAAATGGGAAAGTACTCCTGTTCCCTGGGATACACTCTACCTGCAAATGGAAGAACATAATCCTTTTGCTATTTATGTTGCTCCAGATTCCTTTTTCACGGAACTCTTATTACACAGAGGTGCACCTGAAGCTTGTCCTGTGAAAGAGGGCTTGCTGTGCAAGCCATTGACAAGCTCGGCTTTGCCAAATTCAAGAGCAAGCGTGTGGAATTTAAGTGCTGGCATTTGCAGAGACACAGCGTATTTACCAGTTCCAAAAGCGGGGAAGGTTCTTGTTCGGGATATGGCTAGTGGGGAGTGGCTAGTAGGAAGTGGTGGTGGCTTTGGAACGGAATCTAATTTACTCAATTTAGATTCTATTGTTTCTATTTATGGAGAAATTCCGCTTTATATATCGGAGGTTGCGCCTTGCCCGGAAGAGGGAATTCCCGAATGGTTTGAAATTACAAATCGCACAGTGCAAGCTTTTCCGCTAGATGGAATTTCCGACTGCAAAGCCAAAACTCCAGTAAAAAGCACCGATTCAATTAAAGGTAAAAGCTCTGTTTTAATAACAAAATATGCCACAGATTTAAAAGATTTTTTGGGAGTAGAAGAAATTCCAATTTACCAAGCGTCCATTGCCACATTGAAAAACACAAACGATACTTTGCGGCTTTGCTACAATGGCATTAAACTGGATTCCGTTATGTGGGGCAAGGCGGTGAACCGCCCAATAAAGTGCCCGGGCACAGAAAAAATAAGCCCCGGTTTTGTACCAAAAGTTACAAATAACCTAACAAAGGTTCTGCAAATATCCGAAAGAGTTTTGGAACGCTCAAACAAAAAAGCAATGCTTAGAATTCGCATAAATTCTGGTGCTAAACAGGAACTCAGATTAATAGACAGAAGCGGTGCTCATATTTTGAAAAAAAATTTGAACACTCAAATTAACGATTCATGGATTGAAATTCCAGAGTGGCGGCGTTGCCAAAACGGGCCGTGCTTTATACACTTACAAGGGGAGGGAATAAATGAAACGGCTGCTTTTATTGTTCGCCCTTGAATGCCATGCGCTAATGCTGCCATCGCTGAACAACCCTGCGCTTTGGAATGTGCAAGATATTTTAGAAGTTGAAAAAACTAAATCTATTGCTATGCGTTACAGCGAGCCTTTTTACGATTTTCGAAATGGCAAACTGGATATTGTTTGGAGCGATGGCTATTTCTTAGCGGCAGTAGGTTTTGGCAGCGCAGTTTTGGATTCCATTTACAAAGAGCTTGAGTTTTCTGGAAGTATTGGTTTTAAGCCATTTAATTTCTTATCTCTCAAAATAGCAGAAAGCGCAAATATATCTCGGATTCCAGAAAACGCCTCTTGGCAAGAACATAATATTTTTGCCGGTGCAAGTTTTTTTTACAGAGACTGGGCAAAAATTTCTGCTTTCCAAAAAACGCATTTAGTTTCAAAAAATCCTATTGCTATTTCTTGGCTTTTTGCTTGCGAAACAAATTTCAGTTCGCTTTATTCATTTGGGGCAGAATTGCCAGTAAATGCACAGAACGAGGCAGATTTTAGATTTTTCCAAAAAATAAGTCTGGGATATTTCACTGTTTATAATTCTTTTGCCTACCCTGGTCCTGCGCTTGGTTTTGGTTTTATTTTAAACACTTCTCGTGCCGCTGCTGGAGCAGGGCATTTGCGCGGCAGCTATCCAAACGGACACACAGGGTATGTAATTAAATTGCAGGTACTGGACTGAGCAAACTTTCATTTATGTTGAAAAAAACATTGTGGTAATATTTTTCCAGCAGATAAATTGCTGTTTTTGCATTTGGCCAGTCTTTTTTCACTCCAATGGTTTCAAGCCCTCTGGTCAAAAGCTGCATACTTTCTGGCAAATCGAATTTCCATCGCATTTCGTCCCATTTAAAAATAACAATGGGAACTTTAGGGCTTTCTGCAAGCCCTCGGCTACCCCTATCGTTTTTCACTTCAAAAGGGCCAAGTTTTAAATCTTTTGCTCTGCGCAAAATTCCCTTTTCGCCAAGAGCAAAGCGAAGCATTTTGTAATCTGGATATTCTGCAAGTACATTTTCTCTTAACAGCAAGCGATAAGTTACAATAACCATAATTTCGTGGAAAGGTCTTTGCACAACAAAAGCACTGTCTTCGTAAAGGGCAGCTTGCTCTATGCTTTCCAGCCAATAGCGCGAATTGTCTGTGAGCATTAGCAAAACGCTATCTGGCACGGCGGTTCTTGCCGGAATGTTCAACAGATTTTGGTATGCCGGCTCCAGAGCCTGCTTTCTCAGTTCAATTTCGTTTTCTGAAATTTCCACTGGCGGAGAATTGTGGCAGGAAATTGTCTGAACCAGAATGAACAAAACGAATAGAATTTTCCCGCAAAAACAAAGACGCCCATATATAAATGCTATATCAAATCTGCGGGCATACTTATTTAAACCGTTAGCCATTAGGCGTTCTCCATTAACAATTTAAATTCGTTTTCTATCCAGCGATTGCTCCAACCAAAAAACGTGGAACGCCGGATTATTCTTTTAACTGTTTTTCTGGTTATTTTTTTTCCACCTTCGCTTATAACACGCAAATTATCTGCAGCCATTAAGCTGGGCCATAGGCAAAACAAACGCATTCTGTGTTCGTAGCGTGGCAAGGTTTTTATATAGTCTTTTGCATCTTGTAAATGTCTTTTTGCTTTTTTTGTGAGCTCGCTTATAACTGAATTTTTCTTTTCTTGTTGTACATCTGGTGAAAAAAATTGCTGCACGGAATTTATTCCATGTTTGCGGCAAAATTCCATTGGCACAAAGCAAACATTTCTCAGAAAATCGTCTCGCATATCTTTTATTATATTCACAAGCTGCAATGCAAACCCAAAAGAAACAGCTCTCTCCCGCAGTTTTTTTTGCCGTTCCTCGCTAAATTTTTTGCCGGTAAAACAAAACAATTCCGTTAGCATATTACCAACAAGCCCCGCCACAAAATAGCAATACCTGTCTAAATCGCTTTCGCTTTCTATTGTAAACCAATTGTCTGTTCGCTTGCTTTGTCGCAAAACAAATTCCGCCATTCCTTCGCACATCTCTTCAACGCCTTTTTTTATTGCATTTGAAACCGGCTCTGCATATTCAGAGAGCAAAGGTATCACGAGCCTTGCATTGCAGCACAAAAAGCAATCTTCTTTTTTGCTGCTTTCCCAACTTTTTGGAAGTGCCTCTGTAAATTCATCTATGCTTTGCCCACCAGTGCTTACAGCTTTCGAAAATTTTTTAAGCAAAGAAACTTTTTCTTCCGCAGGTAAATCTGGGTCATCTTCTATTGTGTCTGCCATTCGCATATAGAGATATGCCAAAAGAACAGGTCTCTTTAATACTTTCCCCAAAACTTTGATATTGAGCGCAAAAGTCCGCGAAACTTTATCAAGCGTTTTTTCTGCGTATTCCCAAGCTTTTTTGTTCACAACTTCGCTTCTCCACGCAAAAACTGCAAGAGCCTACCCTGCTTATCCGCTAGTCTAAGGTCGTTTTGCTGCTGCCATTGCGCTTTTGCGAGTAGCTGGCTATCGGAAATTTCGTCTCCTTTTGCCAGTGCTTGATTTGCTAAATGAGTATAAATTTGAAAATATCTGTCTTGCTGCAAACGAATTATTTCGTTAGTTCCATAAAAACGGATTTTAATTTCTCCAAATATAGCAATACCAATACCAACAAACAGAAATACAAGATGTCTATATGGAAACAGATAGTACAAAGCACAGGCAAAAGACAAACTCCCTAGCCAAAAGAGAAAAATGCTTGCTGTGCGAATCAACCTCTTTCTTTTACCTTTCCAGTACATTGGCAAATATGGCCAAGACCTTCCGCTTCTAATATGTTTTTCCAAATCGCAAGGATAGTCAAAAAAACGGCACCAAAAAAAATAAGCAGGCAGTACCAGCACGGGTATCCAAAACAATGACCCAAAACCATACGCTTTATCTAAGAAAAATGCAAAATCCACGGGATATAATATAGAAAATTTGCTATACTATCTGTTGCCAGTTTGGTACTCCGTAATTGCCATCTTTTGGCACAACAGATTTCCAGCCTCCTGTTTCCTCTGTATTATCCCAAGCGTGCTTAGGAACAACCTTGCTATCACTGCCCAAACAGTATGGAGGCAAAACTTCCGCATTTTTATTAATTTGGTCTCTAGTGAAAAAATGGTCTTTATGTAAAAAATCGCATATTTTTTTATCTTTTGGCCCTAGGTCTATTCGGTAAGTTGGAGTACCGTTTATATCGCCTTCGCTTATTGTTTTCATTGTTTCGTTCAATGAATTTTGCCATTTTTCCATAAGGGAGTTTTTTTGTTCTGAATCTATGCCTTGCAAGTTCAGCCATACTTCAATTTCTGCTTTGCTAGGTTTTTTTTCTGCAATAGAGTCTGCTATGGGGCGTAGCACCACAGCGTATTTGCCAGATACCGCTATTTTTGAAATTCCCTCTGTTTCCCTTTCTCTATTGCTGCTGTGAATAACAATATATGCCCCTATGCCAGAGAGCGTTATTGTCAAAAGCAAAATTGCAATTACAATGGCTATTACCATGCAAACCTCTTTTATTAGTGCACAAATGTGCCTACACCACCACTTTGAGTTAGTGCTTGTGTCAAATTTCCCTCTGCCAATTTAAATACACAAACTGGCAGTTTGTGCTCTCTGGCAAGAGTAACTGCTGTAGTATCCATAACCGCCAAATTTCTTTTCAGAATTTCCTCATAAGTAATATCGTTAAACTTAAAGGCAGATTTGTCTTTAAGCGGGTCTGCAGAATAAATGCCGTCCACTTTGGTGGCTTTCATCATAATATCGCACCCACTTTCTATGGCTCTCAAAATCGCAGCGGTATCTGTGGTGAAAAAGGGATTGCCTGTACCGGCGGCAAAAAGAATAACCTTGCCATTTTCCAAAATCTGTATGGCTTTTCGGCGGTCAAAAATTTGGCAAAGCGGTTCCATCCCTATTGCACTCATAATCTCAGCACCTAGGTCATGTTTTTCAAGCGCATCTTGCATGGCTATGGCATTCATAACCGTTGCAAGCATTCCTATTGAATCGGCAGCCGCACGGTTCATGCCACTCGTACTTGCAGAGACCCCCCTTGCAAAGTTCCCACCGCCTATAACAAGGGCAATTTGGACACCCATTTTAACGGAGCCCACAATTTCTTTAGCCACTTGGTTTATTACTAAGCTATCTATACCGTGCCCGGCATCGCCAGCTAGTGCTTCACCGCTTATTTTCAAAAGACATCTGCGAAAATTAGACATAATAAAGCCTCCCAGCGGACTTGAACCGCCGACCTGCTGATTACGAATCAGCTGCTCTACCAGCTGAGCTAGAGAGGCTAACGGGGGTAAATATAGAAAAAACCAAAATTTAAAAAAAATCGCTAAAGTTCCGGTATTTTTATGCCGATATACGAATTAGGATAATTCTATATTATCCTAGTTGTGGTAAAATAAAACTGCAAAAGGAGTGTTTTTATGGCTATAGAATCAGTTTCAGGTAGTTCAGGCGCCGCTACTGCTCCCGTACGTACAAATTCAGAGCTAACAAAAAAAGAAGAGGTGGATTCTGAGGAAAGGTATTCAGAAAAAAGGGCAGCTAAAGAGCAAGAAGACGAGAGAAGGAGCGAAAAAGCCGCTGACGAAAGAAAAATGGAAGATGTAAAAGGTGTTAAGGAAGTTGACACCAAGGCTTAAAAAGAGAGGTTTTTATGGCTATGCAAATTGACAAAGCCGCAGGACTAAGCTTAGTCCACCAAATTAGCGAAAGGCAAAAAAGTCTTTCCAAAACGCACGAGAAAATGGGCACCGGCAAGGAGATTAATCGGGCTCAAGACAATGCGTCTGGACTTGCTGTTGCCAAACTTCTGGAATCTATGTCTAGAGGCTACAAGGCAGACCGCATAAACATAGGCGATGCCCAAAGTGCCATGAACATAGGCGAGGGCGCAACACAGGGTATTTCCGATATGCTTAACCGTATGCGCGAACTCAGCGTTCAAGCTTCAAACGATACTTTAAGCGACAACGAGCGCGGCGCCCTTGATATGGAATTCCAACAATTAAAGCAAGAAATAGACAGGCATACAAAAGGTACTCAGTTCAACACTCAAGATTTGCTCTCTGGGCAAAGCCCCTTGAGCGATGGCACTGGCAAATTCCAGGTTGGGCCTAATGCTGGCGGGGCAAACCAAATAGATGTTGCCGCGTCTAACCTTAGCCCAAGTGCCCTTGGCATTATGGATATGAGCATAGCCACCAGAGATGGTGCCGCCGCCGCTATGGATGGCATAAACAAAGCCAACGAAACCGTTATAACCACAAGGGTTAATTTTGGCACTCAATATAACCGCTTGGAACACGCGTTTAACAACAACGAAAACATGAATATCAACACAACTTCGGCTTGGTCTGGCATAGAAGATTTGGATTTTGCCAAAGCAGCTATGGACAAGGCAAGAGACGAGGTTTTAAACCAAAGTGCAATACTAGCGCAGCGCAATTTCCAAGATATTTCAAGGAATTCCATGCTGGCTTTGCTAGGTAACTAGCAATTTTGGTGGTTTGCTAGTAGTAGCTAGTGGATATGGAAAATTCTGAGCAAAATTGGGAAAAAAAAGAAGCAGTCCGTTTATATGCTTTTGGAGCTGCCTACACGGCGGGCAAGCTCAAATCTCATCAAATGCTTTTGGAAAAAGCCATACTCCTTATGCACGCAATTAAAACTGGAGACTTAGAAAAACGAAACCGAGCGCAAAATATAGTTGCATATTTGCAATCCAGCTTGGATATACAATATGAAGAGGCTCAAAGCTTGTTCATAATTTATGGGTATTTATGGGATGCCTTGGAAGCTGCAACTCCGGAATCATTGGAACTTTCGGAAGAACTTTTGAGAGAAATTAGGGATTTGGTAATGGAAGTTCATCGCAGACAACCAAGACCCATTAAAAAGAAAAAGAGATAAATGGAAAGTATATCTATAAAAAGACTATCGTTTAGCCGTACGGTGTTAGCGTCTTCGGTCTTGCCAAAGACGTCAAATAAATCCATTTCAAATATTTTAAACAAAACATTTGACAAAGCCGGATTTACCAAAGCTATATTTTTGCCAAAACCGCTTGAAATTCTCAAAAATGTAAATCTTTCTCTTGAAAAAGGGGATATACTCTGCATATCTGGAAAATCTGGCGAAGGCAAAAGCACTCTTTTGCGGGTGATTGCCGGGCTAGATAAGGCTACATCAGGAGAAATTTCGCTTTTTGACGAACCGATTAAGCCAAGCGAATGGACAGCTCTCTCAATGGCGCAAAGAGGCCTTGGCTTTGTGTTTCAAAACAATGCCTTGATTTCCGATTTAACGGTAAGAGACAATATAGCTGTTCCGCTTCGCTACAATAAAATGGGAACGGAAGAAGAAATAGAACAAAAAGTGGACAGAGCTCTTTTGCTGATGCTTGCTAGGAGCTTTGCAAACGAATATCCATATTCACTTTCCCTTGGAATGCGAAAGCGAGTTGCCATTGCACGTTCTTGGGCAATGGATGCAAACATTCTCCTTTTAGACGAACCAACCGCCGGATTAGACAAAAACAGCCGCAATAATCTTTTATCTCTTATAAACAACCTGAGAGAACTTTACAAAACCACCATATTGATGGTCATAAACGATTTACTTGTAGCCAAAGACCTTGATAGCAAAATATCTTTTTTAATAGACAAAAAACTGAGCGACCCTATGTATTACAATGAAATAAGAAATAACGAGGATTCGCGTATTAGGGCTATGGTTATGTGAGGTGAACCTTGCAAATTTCAAAGTAAAATTGAGATTTGCAAGGTTAATTTTCTATATTATTCCTTATGTATATTCACCGCCTGCTGGAAAATTCTTTAGCGAAAACTTTTAAAAGTTTTCCGATTACCGCCTTGATTGGACCGCGTCAGTGCGGAAATGGATTTTGTAGTCAAACTGAATGGAAAAATTTTTGCAGTTGAATGTAAGGCTTCTTTCACAAGCACTTTATCCAAAGGAAATTTTTTTGCAATAGAAGATATTTCCCCTGAGCGGACATTTGTAATTTCGCCGTCAGAGGATAATTGGTCTATTAAGAAAGGTATTGAGGCGGTTTCTATAAGCGGGTTGGTGAAGGGTTTACATAATTGCTATTTTAGGGATTAACAGGATTGCATATAAAATATACAGAAATACTGAATAAAAAAGCAGGAATAATTGCAATGATCATCATTTTTTTTAAAAGTTGACGCCTAGTCTTGACAAATTGTCATAAAAAATGTATATTTTGTTCAATCAAAACAAAATAGGAGTGTTTATGAACAAAATGGTCAAAATGGCAATAGTGCTAGTAGCCTTAGCATCGGTTTTTTCTTTTGCTGATGAAGATAAGGGTGGGTTCAAGATGGGCTTTACAGCAGGTGTAGGTGGAAGTTCCAACATAGGCTTGCTTTTTAATCTAGGCAGTGGCATTGAAGCTGGGTTAGGTTTACGCTATCATAGTGAAACAACGGAAACTACAACAGAAGCCACTGGTAACCCTACTAACAAAGCAGAAGTTAGTGAATCTAGATGGGCTATAGCCCCAAGCGCGTCATACCAACTTAGAAAAAAAGATTTGATTAGCTATGGTGCTGGATTAGACCTTGCGTTTAGTTCTTGGTCTCATACTCAGCCCGATCCATCCACTGGTAATAGCGTTACCACCAAACCAGACGGCATAGATATGTGGTTTGATCCGAATTTCTATATAAAGGTGGAACCAGTCAATAATTTTGTTTTAGGCTTAAAAACGGGGATTGATATATATTTACGTGCAAATAAAGAGAATAAAACTTCAACGACTAAAATAACAGAAAAACACTCAGAAATAGGTACTTTCACGTCAGTGTTTGTTGCTTTCTATCTCTAATATCTAATAAAACCACTCCTCGCTGCTAGAAGCGGCGGGGGGTTATTCCACAATATTCTTATAGCATGGCTTTAAAGAGGTTGTTTTGTCAGCAACTTTGCATAATTGTCGCTTTTGTGTAAAATAATATTGCGATTGAAGTAAAAGAAACTCCCATAAATGACCATTTGCTGTTTGCAGAAAAGCATACAAAAAAAATAGGCATAAGCGAGGTTGGCTTGGTAGGTCGTTTTGACAATAAAAGCTTTTCTAATTATATGTGGGGCGGACAGATATGACTCATCAACCACCCCTCCACCTCTTCCAACTTAACAATATCCTGCTTCATAGAATCGCGCTCGCGAATGGTGACCAAACCCTTTTTATCTTCCCCATCTTTGCCTATTGTGCCAAAATCTATGGTTATGCAGTACGGAGTTCCAATTTCGTCTTGGCGGCGGTAGCGTTTGCCAATGCTCTGAGTTTCATCGTATTCCACAGGCCATCTTTTTAGGAGTTTTTTGTAAAGTTCCTCTGCAACAGCCATGAGTTGCTCATCTTTTGAAAGCGGTAAAATGGCGGCTTTAACGGGTGCAATGCTTGGGTGAAAATGAAATACTGCGCGGTCCTCTCCGGTTTCGGTTTTTTCAATATCGTAAGCATCGCAGAGCAGGGTTAAAAGCAATCTGTCCACACCAAGGGCAGGTTCAACCACAAATGGAATGTACTTTTCGT
>Ga0268262_10004608_pt1 | contig 14143 bp, 8 predicted proteins | sample TergutNc150P3_FD_190354 | JGI IMG/M metagenome (GOLD analysis project Ga0268262, IMG submission 190354) | Nasutitermes corniger P3 segment gut microbial community from laboratory colony in Florida, USA - Nc150 P3 (SPAdes) (version 2) | ecosystem: Host-associated > Arthropoda: Insects > Digestive... | reverse complement strand
GCTGGCGAGGGGCCACAGGCCGCCTCTGTTCGGCGAGGCGGAGGCCGGGGAGTTGCGCGGGTTCATAGACAGCAACCCCGGCGCGACGCTGGAGGAGATCAGGGCGCGGTTCAAGAAGCGGTGCTCGCTTGCCGCGATGTGCAAGATCGTGGCGAAGCTGGGCTACACCCTAAAAAAAAACGCTGAGGGCAAGCTTGTGTTCCTTGACGAGTCTGGGGCAAAGACGAACATGACCAGGCTGTACGGGAGGTCGCCCAAGGGGAAGCGCTGTTTTTGCAAGGCCCCCGACGGCCGCTGGGAGCGGGTGACGATGCTTTCGGCGATAAGGCTGGACGGCTCGGTCGAGAGCATCGTGTTCAAGGGCGCGATGGACAGGGCCATATTCGACGAGTACATAACCGGGACGCTCGCCCCCGCGCTGACGCCAGGGGACATACTTGTCCTGGACAACCTGAGCGTCCACAAGTCCCCCGCCATGCAGGAGGCGGTCGATGCCCGCGGCGCCGAGGTCAGGTTCCTGCCGGCCTACAGCCCCGACATGAACCCGATAGAGAAGATGTGGAGCAAGGTGAAGGCCGCCCTGCGCAAGATTGAGGCGAGGACGAACGAGGGGCTTTTCGACGCGGTGGGGATGGCTTTGGCGATGGTCACGGCGAGCGATGCGAAAGGGTGGTTCGAGTCATGTGGATATATAGCATCTCAAAGTTAAAATGCTCTAGCCCCTAAACCCTGACGATGCTTCATCTGCGCCAAGACGCTCCAGCAAATTGGCGACCACCCTTTCCGACTTCCAGTGGCGGCTGCCTTTTACCAAGATGCGGGCGCCCATCGGCAGCGCGGCCAGTTCTGGCTCCATGCTTTCAAAGTCGGGATAGGCATTGGCACCGGGGCCAAAGCCCGCAACGTAGTCAGTCGCAAAGTCCCCGTACGCCCATAGGCGGCTGATGCCATTTTTTTTCAGTGCCAGCCCCGTGGCCTCGTGGATTGAGGCAGACGCCGCGCCCAATTCGCGGATGCAGCCCAAGACTGCCACTGGCTCGCCGCCGTCGAGTTCCATAAGAGATTTCACGCAAGACACTATGGATTCCTGGCTGGCGTTATATGATTCATCCAGCAGCCAGCCGCCGCCATTCAATCTGTGCAGCCGCCCCCTGCCCTCTTGGGGCTGGGCTGATGCGATGCCCTTGGCAATTTCATCGCCACCGAACCCAGCCAAAAGTGCGATGGAAATTGCCAAGAGCGCGTTTTGGGCTTGGTGGGGGCCAGGCAGCCTGATTTCAACGTCCAGCCTGCCACTCGGGTGAACCACTGAAAAACCGCTCCCCAAGCAGCCCAGAGATTTGATAGAAGAAATGAAGTACTCCGTACCCTCGCCCACCGCCACTGCACTAACTCCTAGCGCATTCGCTGCTGCGCGTTCCGCCAGCCATCTGCACCAATTGTCATTGGCTGGATAGACCCACGCGCCGCCATGCCTTATTCCCGCAATGATCTCGCCTTTGGCCTTTGCTATGCCCTTTTGCCCTTCTGGAAAATTCTCCAAGTGTGCGCTGCCGATGTTGGCAATAACGCCAAAATCCAGTGGGGCTATTTCTGCCAGACGCTTGATCTCTCCTGGAGTTGACATACCCATCTCTAGCACGGCAGCATCCAATCCTTCGGGCAGCATCGCCAGCGCGGCGGGCAGGCCCATGGTGTTGTTGCGGTTCCCAGGCGTTTTCCACGCCAAAGTTGCTGCGGCCAGCATCTCCTTTGTGCTTGTCTTACCAACCGAACCCGTCACGCCAAAGACAGCCCTTGGCCTATGTTCTGACAGCCTTGCCTGCCCCCACCTCTGCAACGCGACCAATGTGTCGCCAACTATCAATTGCGGCATGGCAATGTCCATTGCATGATCTAGTAAAAGACATGCGGCCCCGCCCCGCACGGCCATCGGAGCGTATTCATGGCCATCCCTTTCTCCCCTTAGCGCGACAAAACAGTCGCCGCTGCTGATTGTCCTAGAATCTAGGCTCACACCATTTGGAACAACAGAGCCGTCGCCAATCAAATCTGCGTTGAGGATGGCCGAGAGTTGGGCGAGAGAATAGAACATTATGCCTCCCGGATCTCTTGCAAAATTCCGAAAATTTCGGGCGGTATGGCTACGATTAACAAATTGACAATGGACAATGGACAATGGACAATTGTGGCTGCTGGCTGCGCCCGCGCCGATTTTCTTAATTGGGCGGTACCCATTGTGCGGCAGCTTCCAGAAATTGGATATGGAATAATGGGCAATGACATGGGGTTTTGCATGTGCCTCTCCCCTTATTCCTTCGATGCGGCTCTAAAGAGCCTGTCCCTGATGGCCAGCCATTCGGCAGATTGGGGCGGCTCTTGGATCAGCACCCTCTGGCACCCAATGGAGTCTAGGTCATGCAGCGTTGCGTAAATGCCCGCCATAGCCCCCACTGGGTCGCCGGGCAGTTTTTTGACGACACATTTGTGCAGTTCTGCTGGAACAGAAATATCGTCTCCCAAAAAAATCGCGGCGATTCCGCCCCTGCCCTGCCTAGCGAGCGTACCAAGGATTTCCAGCAGTTCGCCAAGCTCATGGACGCTCAATTGGGCCTTTGGCGCATAATGGCGAGTGGACATGCCGGGTGCGGCCTGCATGGCCCCGCGCTCTACCGCGCCGCTAAAAACAGCAACGGGGCCTAAGGTTTCCTCTAATTCGGGAATGGAGATGGGGCCTAGGCGCAGCACGCGAGGCGGCGTCTCTGCCAAACTGATGATGGTGCTTTCGATCCCGGCTCTCGTCGGCCCGCCGTCCAAAACCAAGCCGACTGCCCCCCCCAACGCCTTTACCACATGCTCCGACTTCGTTGGGCTTAGCTCCGTAGCCCTATTGGCAGAGGGCGCCGCGAGGGGGCCATCGAATGTACGGAGCAAGTCAAGAGCCACAGGATGCGCCGGACTCCGCAGTGCCACCGTGGGGTTACCCGCCCTGACAATGTCTGGCACCAAACCAGACGCTTGCAAAACAATGGTCAGGGGGCCAGGCCAATACTTGTCCGCCAATTCTTGGGCCATGTTCGGCCAATCTGCAACCAAGGGCGCTGCGGCCTCGACATCGGCAACATGCAGAATCAGTGGGTTGGTCTTTGGCCTGCCCTTGGCTTCATATATCTTTTCAACGGCATTTTTGCTGAGTCCATCTGCACCAAGGCCGTACACCGTCTCTGTGGGGAACGCCACTAGGCCGCCATTCTTTAAGATGCCCGCCGCCTTAGAGATGGATGCTTGATCTCTGCCGTCCAGCACTTCTGGGCCGCCGCCAGCCGACTGGCCCATCGTCATGGGTGATCCCCGCTTCTCTCTTCCAACGCCCATGGCCTAGGAATCTCTTCGCCGTTAAGAGCGGCCTCAACGGCGAGTCTGTCACTATATGGGTGCTTTGTGCCCATCACGTCCTGATAAGGCTCGTGCCCCTTTCCCGCCAACAAAAGCAAGTCCCCTGGGCGGCAGTCGGCAATGGCCGCCTTAACGGCCAGTGCGCGGTCACTGATGCGGCGGTAGCGCTTAGAGTCTTTGATGATCTCCGCTGGAATCCCCGCTGCGGCGTCGTCCAAGATTCTCTCGGGGTCTTCGCCCCTAGTGTTGTCGGAAGTGTGCCATATTACGTCTGCGCCGCCCGCGACTACAGCCGCAGCCATGATAGGGCGCTTTGTTCTGTCCCTGTCCCCTCCGCAGCCAAAGAGGACGTGCAGCCGCCCGCCAAGGGCCAGTAGGTCGCGCCCTGTTGATAACAGTTTTTCCAAAGCGTCGGGAGTGTGCGCGTAGTCAACCATCACGCCAAATGGCTGGCCTGCGTCAATGCGCTCTAAGCGGCCAGGGGCACCTCTTAGAGCTTCCAAGTGGGGAAGCAGTGCTTCCAGATCGAAACCAGCCTCAGACAGCGCGGCTAGAGCGGACAGAGCATTATATGCGTTGAACCTGCCCAGCAGTGGGCTGTTGATCGCGTACCTTCCCTTGGGAGACACCAAGATAAAGGACGTGCCGTCGTGGCGCAGCTTCAGGTTTTCTGCGCGGTACTCGCCCGAATCCAAACCGTATGGAATCAATGCGGAATTATTTGCCAACAGTCTGCGTCCATATTCGTCTTCAATGTTCGCTAGGCCGCGCTCGCACTGAGAAAAAAGTTTGGCCTTTGCTTCAAAGTACTCTTCCATCCCCTGGTGGAAATCCAAGTGGTCTTGGGTAAGGTTGGTGAACAGCCCCACCTTGAACCTAGCCCCAAACAGGCGCTCGCTGGCCAGAGCGACGCTGCTGGCCTCCAGCGCCAGCGCGGCGTCGCCCGCGTCCAAGCTTTTTTTGGCCCACCTATAGAACGATGGGCTTTCAGGCGAAGTCAATACGGCGTTTTCTTCCACGCCACCCGCAGCGTTAATCACCGTGCCAATTAGCCCGCAGCCCATGCCAGATGCCATCAGCAGTTGGCGAATCAGCGTGGTGGTTGTGGTCTTCCCATTTGTGCCTGTTACGGCAACCAGCGGCATTTTTTCATCGGGCGAAGAATTAACGCGCTTCGCTAGAAGCGCCATCGCCTCCCTTGGCTTGGATGGCAGCAGCGCCAACGCACAACCATTGGGGCAATCAATCTGCCTCTCGGAAAAGATCGCCGACGCGCCATTGGCAACGGCCTGGTGAATATAATCGTGGCCATCCGCGCTGCCGCCCTTTAGGGCGATGAAGCCCCAACCCGGCTTTATGGCGCGGCTATCGCAATCAACGTCGAGTACATCTGTGCCTGCGTCGCCATGGACGCTTGACAGGCCCAAGCCTTGTATCAGCTCGCCAAACCTCATTGGGCCCTCAGGTGCAAGGTGACTATCTTGTCTTCGGGCAGCGGCTTCCCAGGCTCGGGCGACTGCGTTGATACCTTGAACGCGCCTTGGGTTGAATGGGCCGACAGGCCCCCTCCGGCCACCCGCACCGTGCCGCCGGCCAAGATCACTCTTTGCACAGCGTTCCTAAAGACCATCCCCCTTACGTCAGGTGTACGGCCTTTTTGCACATGGATCGCCGCTTCCTCCCCTTCGCTGACCGGCCAATCGAGCAGCGTGAGCCTTACGCTTTCGCCCTTTGCTGGATGGGGCGTTGACTGCGAGTAACGCAAAATTGCGTCGCCGATCTTCTTGAAGGCCGGCGCCGCAACGTCGCCACCAGTCACGTCGCCTGCCGGCTCGTCAAGCATCACCAAGATTCCGTACTCTGGCTTGTCCGCAGGGAAAAAGCCCAAAAACGAGGCATAGTGCCGCCTTGAGTCGTACTGCCCGTCTATCACTTTCCTGCTGGTGCCAGTCTTTCCAAACGCCTCGGCCCCGTCCAGCGCGGCCTTTTTGGCCGTCCCGTTGGCGATGACGCCCTTTAGCACTTCCCGCATCAGGGCGGAAGTCTCCTCGCTTATCACTTGGTGCCTCACCTCGGGCTTGGCCTCCTGCAAGAGGGCCCCCTTGTCGTTATAGACAGCCTTCACGATGTACGGCTTCATCAGCCTTCCGCCATTTGCTATGGCGCATCCCGCCATCAGCACTTGGAGTGGCGATGCCGACAGGCCGTACCCATAGCTAAGTGTGTATTGTGTGGGCGTTGACCACGTAACAGGCGCGTCGAGGCGGCCTGGCGTCTCCCCCGCGAAGTTCAGGCCCGTGGGCAAACCGAAGCCAAATTCTTTCAAGAATCTATAGTGGTCAGCCGATTTGAGGCGCGTACCCAATTTTGCGATACCGATGTTGCTGGAGTACCAAAGCACCTGCTCAAACGTCAGCGACCTGTCGTGGCGCGAATCAGTGATAGGTGGCACGCCTGGCGCGTACTGCCACGTGCCGCCCATGCAGTCTATGCTTTCCCCTATGTGGGCTTTGCGATCCTCCAATGCCATCGCAGCCGTGAATATCTTCATGGTGGAGCCTGGTTCGTAGCTGTCCTCCAATGGGTGTACCTTCCTCGCGGCTTGCTGGGTTTCGCGCCAGTTTCGCAGCTCCTGCCTTTCCGAGACGGTCATCGCGCCTTCTGGCCTCCCCCTGAACTTGTCGGGGATAGAAACATTTGGGTCAAACACTGGCGTGCCCGCCATAGCCAGTATCTCTCCGGTGTTGGGGTCAACCACCACGCAGTGGGCCGTCTTGGGTCCGCTCTGCGCCACGGTTTCCTCCAGAACCCCCTCCACTATCTGCTGGATGCCGGAATCAATGGTGAGCTTCAGCCTAGACCCATTCACGGGCGTCTCGACATAGCTCTCCCTTCCCAGCAAGTAGTTGTCGAGTCCATCCTTTAGGGCATTGATCTTCCCTTTCCTGCCAGACAGCATCGAATTGTACGCCCTCTCAACGCCAAGCTGCCCCTCGCCCTCGTCGTTGACAAACCCAATGGCCTGGCACGCCACGCTGCCCCTAGGATAGATGCGGCGATAATCGGGCATAAAGGCAAAGATGGACTCTCTGCGCTGCGGCTTCTGTGCTGCGCCTTTGTCCGCCTTGTCCCCCTTCTCGCTCGCGCCCCTATTCATTCCATTTAGTATTTCTTTGTTGATTTCTTTCAGCGCGGCAACCTTGATGGGGCTAAGCTGGCGCTCGACCAAGAACCATTCGTTCTTTCTGAGGAACCTGTCCAATACGAAAGATTCCGACCTGCCCAGCACCTTGGCCACCTTTCCAGCGCACTCCCTTGCCAGCTTCATGTCGGGCGCGCCCCAGTCGTTGACGATTTTGCCGTCCTCGCCCCTTCTGCGGGAGCGGCTTGGGTAAAAGACCGGCGGGGTCACATACAGGATCTGCGAAGGCAGCGAAGTGGCCAGCACCTCGTCGTTGCGATCCCTGATCTCTCCCCTAATTGGGTCAACTGTCATCTTCATGGAGTGCTGCCGCTGCGCCCTGTCTTGGTAGTACTCGTGCCTGTAAACCTGTATCCACAGCAGCCTAGCCCCTGTGAGCGCAGCCCATATCAGGATTAGAGCGAACACCCAAGGCAGCCTCTTGGCCCCCAACTCCTGCGGCATGGGCCGCCCCAAGGGCTTCTTGGATTTGGTGTAGGCTTGGTCGTAGGTCAGCGCCATCTAGATAACCGCGTCATGTATGGAATTATAGCAGTTCAAATTTTCATAGTTGAACTGCTATAAACCCAGTTCCTCAGGTGAATTGTAAACTGAGCCACTTGCAAAACATCAGTTTTGCAAGTGGCTCCTTTGTCATCGCGCAAATTATTGTCGCTCTGCCGCTCTATACTTTCGGTTCCGATTCGCGCCAGTCGCTACGACCAGCCCCTCAGCGACTAAACCAGAAAGCAGGCGGCGGGCAGTCGGTATGGAGCGGCTGATGACCTTCGCCGCTTCCGCAGCGGTTATTTCGCCATTGTTTCGCAAGTAAGCAAGCAAAGCATCGCGCACGTTTTTATCGCTCATTTCCTGGTTGTCGCTCACTTTATCGCTCACTTTATCGCTCATTTTATCGCTCATTTCCTGGTTATCGCTCATTTTATCGCTCATTTCCTGGTTATCGCTCATTTTATCGCTCATTTCTTGGTTATCGCTCATTTTATCGCTCATTTCCTGGTTATCGCTCATTTTATCGCTCATTTCTTGGTTGTCGCTCACTAGGCCATCGTAAGAAAAGAGAGGCACAACTGTCTTGAAAACATCGCCCTCAACCAGTTCGGGTTCGCCACCGGAGTAAATTTTGGTGTACTTATACAAATTCCTAACGCCCGAGCCAAGGACGTCGGCGCGTCCTATGTTGACGAAGAAGCTTGCAAGCAGTGGGTTTTTCGGGTACGGAGTGAACGCGTTTGGGTCTATGCGGCCAGGAGCCTTCGGCAGACACCAGTTTTCTGTCACAATGCGGTCGCGCTCGATGATTATCTTCGCAGGATACGCGCTTGAATACTCGCGGTGGACAAGAATATTGCTAACGAGCTCGCGCGCTATCCACGACCGGACGCTTACGTTTTGTCCGCCGACAAGAAAAAATTTGTCAAGCGTATGCTTGCCAATGAACGCGATAAGCTCGTCGTAAGCGTCAATCAGGTTAGACCTGACCATCAGCCTGTCATCGTAGCGGTCAAGATTCTCGCGGCGACAGATTGCATCGGTGACATAGTTGGGCGTGCAGGCGCGGATAAGCTCTTCGCGCCCAAATAGCAGCACGGCGGCCAGACTGTACCCCTCCTTGCCTAGTTCAGGGTCGTTTCGGTATAGCCCTGCGCTTTTGAGAATTTCTCCATCGCTCATTTTCTCCCACGGATGGCCCTTTTGGCGGTTGGCGGCAAGGCGGCGGACTATAGGCATAAGGCGACCGAACTCAAATTCGCTCTCTTTGGCATACGGGAAAATCTTCCGCTCAGAATACTCTGCATTTTTCCGATGGTGTAACTGAGCCACCATTGCTGAGTTGCGGGAGACGTCCATATCGCCGTCAGCATTGCGGTCAAATATTCTCCCTCCGAACATGACGACCTGTGAATTCTGCGGGACATAGCACCAAAGCACATTCTTGCCATCAACCACCGCTTCCTCCAGTGGGATGAACAATGTTGGTGCGAACCTCTGTGGATTGTTCAGCGCGTTTGCAAAGTCCTTCTTTATCTGTTTGACGGCCTTTTGCGCCACGCCAGAGACGGCGCCGCTGTCCTCCACGCCCAGCAGGATGTGGCCGCCGTAGCGGTTGGAGAAAGAGCAGACTGTTTCAAAGACGGCATTGGTAATTTTGCCCGAGCATCGCTTGAATTCGACCGTCAGGCCCTCGCCATCGCGAATGAGCTTTTGAAGTTTAGCCGACATGTCACAGCATCCTTGTTACTTCTAAGAACCTGCCAAAACAGCAGGTGCCGATCTTGCCCAAATCTTTGTCCCCGAAAGCCATATCTTTAGAATAATACAAAACTACGCTGCTAGGTGGCCTAGGAGCAAGCGGAGCTTCGATGGGCACATGGAGCTTTTGCAAGAACCTCTCTTTGTGCCAATGCCTTTCATCGCTTCCCATATTCTTTCTGCATTCTATTTGGAGTTTCTGTTGCTTGGCAGGTTTTTTATGCGTTCATCCTGTCTTGATACGGGCGTAAATGATTTTATCCGTGGGCTTTACAACAAAGTCGCGCCTTTTATCTAATTCGTCGCAAAACAAAATGTAATTTCTTGCATCGGTATAAATGCCAAAGGGCATAATCGCCGTATCCGTTTCACATGTGCCGTAATAGCCCGCGTGGACAAATTCGACATACGAGGAAAAGGTTTGCGCTTCCGAAATATCAAATATTTCGTTGGCGGACGAGACGTTGATGTCAAAAAAGCCTGACGGCATGAACAATTCTTCGTAAAAAGACACAGAATGTGGATCGTTCAACAACTTGTTTGAAAAGGTCGAAATGACTTGGGTTGAAACAACGAAATTTTGAATGTTCAATTTTTCCAAGCTTTTTTGATTCTTGGGATCAATTATTTCAGCAAAAATCTTAAAGGGTCGCTCGCTGACACTTGATGCGCGCGACAATTCGATGATAGTCCAAAACACATTTGCATCGTAATTCTTGGGCGGCACTGTATCGTCACTTAACACCACGGCCACCGAATCGCGGTCGCCTTGCTTCATCACAGTGTCAACGTAATTATGAATATCGTTGGTTTTGAAGTGGTTGATAACCGTATCTGGGTGCGTCAGTTTTAAGGCTTCGAGCAAATATTTGAATTTGCGGTTTTTGCCAATGACAAACAATTTAAGCGGATGTCTGGTTAAACCAACTTTGGACGGTTGCAACCTTCGTTCAGTTTTGTACGCAAACGTGCGTTTGCGTAGCGCGGCATGCTCATCATCGGCAATGCAATACATTTTGTCGCCGAACACCACTGTAGGAATACCTGTGCAGTGGCTTTGCAAATATTCTTCGCGCGATATTTTGTCAATGGGATAAAATTCGCAGCCGCGATACGACAGCAGTTCCGACAGCACATTGCACAAATCTGGGTTAGATACCGCCAGCGCCATGAATTGTCCAATTTTTTTGTGATGGGCAAAAAACTGTATCTGTTTGTCGTTCAATCCCAAAATATCTTTGTACAATGAACGCATAATGTCCGATGCTTCTTGGGTGCTTGTTTCCACTCCTATCGGCACGTTTGGACGCAAATTGAAGTTGCCCAATTTCAAAACCAAGTCCAGACTGCCCAAATAATCTGCCTGGCCCAGTTCATCGTTGAAGCTTGCGTTGTTGTTCATAATCAAAATCGCGCTTGCGCGTTCTATGCCAACATCTTTTAACTCGCTTAAACTTGCTGGGTTGCCTTGGCGCACGATAAGGTTGATTTTGTGCGTTGGTTTTTCATCCAGTTCGGCAATGGTAGCGTCCAATTCATCGAAAACCTGTTGCTTTTTGGCATCGGACAACAACAATACAGTTTTGTGGTTGGGGTCAAACATCAAATCCGCCAAAATCGCGGGGACTTCCTTGTTATAACACAAAATCAACAAATGGTTTGATACGCGCAGCCGCCCCTTTGCCCCCTCGCGGTTGGTGATGTAATTGCGTATCAAGGTGGTCATGATGGAAATAATGGTGCCAGAAAACAACAAGGTTCCCGAAATCGCGGCAATCTCACGCACGATAAAGACGGTGTTATTGGAATCATTTGCGCCGCTCGTGGCGGTGTGGAGTAAAAAAATGGACTTAATCGCTTCGGGATATGACTTGCTCGTATCAATCAGGGTCAAAACGCCCGCCAGTATCAGCACTAGCAGCATCGCGCCGAACAAAATCATCAGCACCGCCGTGAAAATTGGGTAGCGGTCTTTGACAATCGTCCATGTGTTGTTTATCTTTTGTACAATTTCTCGCATGTACCCCTCCGACTAATTGAGCATATCACAATCTTGTCAAAACCCTCAATCACTGTTTGTCGAGAGACATGGTGGATGGCCTCACCGCGTCTCCAATCGGCCCGCTTAAACAGACATTCATGCCACTCCTGCTTGCGATACACCCCAACTGCTGGACGCAGTTTGGAGCCTGGCAGCCTAAGGTTGAGACTGGATTTCGCAAGTACCTCATCAGGCAAAAACTCCCTGTGATAAAATAATTCTGTACATTTTGGAATGTCTTTCCAAATTTTCATGGGCGCATGTTCTGATCGGAGGGAGAGTTCTATGGCGGTGAAAATAGCCGATGTGATCAAATACGAGGGCGACAACACGACCTTCATCTGGAAGCATCCGACAGAGGACTTCAACACAGGCACGCAGCTCATTGTCCACGAGAGCCAAGAGGCCGTCTTCTTTATGAACGGCCAAGCCCTCGACCTCTTTGGCCCCGGTCGGCACACCTTGGAAACACAGAACCTGCCGCTGGTGGGCAAGCTGTTCTCGAAGCCCACCGGCGACCAGACCCCATTCCACTGCGAAGTGTATTTCATCAACAAGACCGAGCAGATGGCAATAAAGTGGGGCACCGACAGCAAGCTGGAATACGTGGAGCCAACGTACAACTTTCCGATACAGATTGGCGCGTCAGGCGAAATGAACCTGCGGGTGGATGATTCGCGCAAGCTGCTGGTCTATATAGTGGGAACCGAAAAAGGCATCACACAGCAGAGCCTAGTCCAAAAATTCCGAGCATTCCTGCTGACACGCATAAAGAACCACCTGGCCGCCTTCATCAAAGCCGAAAAAATCAACATCTTTGAGATTGACGAACAGCTACTAAAAATCTCCGAGGCCCTGCACAAGACATTCACGCCTGATTTTCGAGACTATGGCGTGGCACTTGAGAGATTCTTCGTCACCACCATAGTCAAGCCAGAAGAGGACAGGGCATATCAGAGGTTCAAAGAACTGCATTTCCGACAGTACGCAGACGTGGCCGAGGCAAAGCTGCGACAGCAGACGGGCCTGATTGACCAAGAGACCCAAGCCAAGCGCATGGTCATAGAGGCGCAGGGCATAGCGCAAAAGCGTTCCATCGAGGGATTCACGTATAAAGACGAGCGCGGCTTTGACGTGGCAGAGCGCATAGCCGCCAGCGAAGGCGTCGGCCAGATGAGCAACCTTGGCATTGGCCTCGGCATGATGACGGGCGTGGGCGGCGCGGTGGGCCCGATGGTGGGCGGCGTGGTGGCCGGAGCTATGGGCGCGATGGCATCAACGAACCTCAATCCACCAAAAGAGCAGACCCCTGCCTCGCCACAGAACTGCCCCAAGTGCCAGAAGCCCCTGCCGCCAAACGCCAAGTTCTGCTTGGAGTGCGGCGAAAAAATTGTGATTCTTCAAGAGAACGAAACAACCTGCCCGTCCTGCGGGAAGACAGTCGCAAAGGGCAAGTTCTGCTTGAACTGCGGGGCGGTGCTTGTTTCAAAGTGCCCCCACTGCGGGGCTGAAGTCCCGCCAAGCGGGAAGTTCTGCTTGGAGTGCGGCAAGCCATTAACTGGACAGGAGGCATAGCATGAGATTGATGAACAAAGGCAGCATCTGGCTTATATGCCTTATCATGGCGGCTGTAGCCACCATGTTGTTCCTTGTCTTGGAAACAACGCCGCTGTTCATTGCGGCCTACACATTCGCCATCATTGGCATCGCCGCCCTTGGCCTTGGCACCACGTACCTGATGAATAGCGGCAAGAGCTACCCTTGGTTCGCGGCCTTCCCAATGGCCGTCTGGTCGTACCTCACGATCCAAGTCCTCTTTTCGGCGGTGTTTGTCTTCATTGAGAACACGGACAAATGGTCGTTCCCAATTAGATGGTTCGTCCTGATACACGTTGTCCTATTTGCGTTCACAGCCATCGTGCTAATAGTGCTGAACCAAGGGAAAGAAGTCATCGAGCGGCGCGGGGCATTGGTGGCCGAAAAAGTGTTCAGCCTCAAGATGCTTGTCGCAGACTTGGACGCCGCCTCGGAAAGGCTGCCCTCGATGAAAGACGAAATTAAAGCCGCCGCAGACGCGCTGCGCTACTCCGACCCTATGAGCTGCCACGCCCTAGCCAAATATGATGACGCAATAGGGAACAGCGTGACGTCAATAGGAGTGGCAGTCGCCAAGGGCGATGAGCAGAACGTATCTTTACTCTGCGCCGAGCTGTTGCGCCAAATCAAAGACAGGAACAACCGCGTGAAGCTGATGAAATAGGCCATTCGGCTATTTGGAGGTTCAAAAAATGACACCATTCAAATGCAAACTCTGCGGCGGCGACATCGTAGCCGAAACTGGCCAGCCCTTTGGGAAGTGCGACAGTTGCGGGACGACTAGCACCCTGCCCAAAGCGTCTGACGAACAGAAAGTGAACCTCCACAACCGCGCAAACCACTTTAGGCGAAAGAGCGACTTTGACCAAGCTGTCAAAGCGTACGAAAACGTCCTGAACATAGACGACACGGATGCGGAAGCACATTGGGGCCTAGTGCTTTCAAAGTATGGCATAGAGTATGTGGAAGATCCAGTGACACACGGCCTTGTACCCACATGTCACCGACTGCATAGCGAATCCATCCTGTCCGACATTGACTACCAAGCCGCACTTGAGAACGCGCCAGATGGCTATTCTAGGGGCCTTTACGAAGAAGAGGCCAAGCGCATCAGCGCAATACAAAAGAAAATCCTTGCCATTTCATCAATGGAGAAGCCATACGACATTTTCATCTGCTACAAAGAAACCACGGACGGCGGCACTAGGACAAAGGACAGCGCGTTGGCGCAGGAGGTGTACTACCAACTCGTCAACGAGGGCTATAACGTGTTCTTCTCCCGCATCACGCTTGAGGACAAGCTGGGGCAGGAGTACGAGCCGTACATCTTTGCCGCGCTGAACAGCGCAAAGGTCATGCTGGTCGTCGGCACCAAGGCGGAATACTTCAACGCCGTGTGGGTGAAAAACGAGTGGGGCCGCTTCCTAGCCCTGATGAAAGGCGACCGCAACAGGCTGCTCATCCCCTGCTACCAAGAGATGGATCCGTATGACATCCCCAGCGAATTGTCCATGCTCCAGTGCCAGGACATGTCCAAGATTGGCTTTGTGCAGGATTTGATTAGGGGAATAAAGAAGGTGCTGGACAAAAGCGGCGCTGGCCAGGCTGCCGCCGCAGGCGCCCAAACTATTGCCCCGCAAGGGCCGTCCCAAACGGAT